>Ga0114996_10004722_pt1 | contig 16227 bp, 14 predicted proteins | sample ArcticOcean_MG_C_4_FD_87039 | JGI IMG/M metagenome (GOLD analysis project Ga0114996, IMG submission 87039) | Marine microbial communities from western Arctic Ocean - ArcticOcean_MG_CB4_134 | ecosystem: Environmental > Aquatic > Marine > Oceanic | place: Arctic Ocean: Canada Basin | collected...
CAACCTCACCGAAAGAAAAGAGTTCACCTACTGGCTGTTCAAGTACAGGGTCCGCAAGCAGGAACCGGCGCGGATAGCTTCTGACACCCGGAAGGGGTTGGAGCGTCTTCACACCTACTTCGGCATAGCTCCCTGGGAATCGTAAGACTCGGCAGCCTTCACTCGCCCTTCGATCGCTCCCAGAGTTCCAGCTTCTCAGCCTGGGAGATGTCCGCAAAGGAACGCCCTTGCCCCTGCGCCGCCGTCTCCATCGAGATGAATCTCTCATAAAATTTCCGGTTGGCTCCCTGAAGAGCTACTTCAGCGTGAATGCCCATTTGTCTCGCTGTGCTGACTAAGGCGAACAAGACATCTCCCATCTCCTCCTCTCGATCCTCCGGCGTCTCAGTGCGGCTCACTTCACCGACTTCCTCCGCAAGTTTGTCCAACGATGCCTCCAGACTGGGCCACTCGAATCCCGTGCGGGCTGCCCTATCCTGCACTGACTGGCTGTAGGCCAGGGCCGGAAGGTCACGCGGAACGCGGTCCAAGGACGATTTACCGCCTCGTTCGCTACGCTTGATCGCGTCCCAGCGCTCTTCAACCTCCTCGGCGCTCCCAACCTTGACGTCACCGAAGACGTGCGGGTGCCGCTTGACCAACTTCCCGTTGATGCCGCCCAGCACGTCTTCCATTGTGAAGTGACCGGCCTCCTCCGCCATCTGAACATGAAAAGCAATCTGAACCAGGATATCGCCCAGTTCCTCGCATAGAGCTTTGGGGTCACCTCCATCAATGGCTTCCAGCACTTCGTAGGTTTCCTCCAACAGGTTGCGCCTGATCGAAGAATGCGTCTGTTCTTGGTCCCAAGGGCACCCGCCAGGACTCCGTAGCCGCTTGACCAGAGACTGGAGGCCTTGGAAGGTTTGCATCTCAATGCCTTCGCTATTCACGATTGGCTCCTGTGGAACAGTGCTGGAATGGGTGGTAGGCTGAAGGGAGACAAGGCTGGGGCAATTATATAGTGACACAGGAAGAGGGAGTCCAAGGTCTGGAATTTGGGGCGGTGCCGCCCGGAAGGCGCCGACTGGCTCCGACCCTGTTGTGGTTGGTGGTCTCGGCCCTTTTCATAGTATCCATACCGGCCTTCCTGATCTCCACCAACGCTCGCTGGGCTATCAACGAGCCGAAGCTCTATAACCTAGGCTTCGCCCAGTTCAATGTTCCCGAGAGCACTGGCATTTCACAGGAACAACTTGAACGCGGCGGCCAACAAATACGGGACTACTTTAACAACGACGCCGAATTCTTGGACCTGCGGGTCATCCTGAATGGGACAGAGGTTAGCCTCTACAAGGAGCGGGAAGTCCTGCACATGGGGGACGTTAAAGGACTAATACAGGGAGTCTATAAGCTTCAACTCGCTTCGTTAGCATACCTTCTCATCGCCAGTGCATCTGTGTTCTACCTGTTCCGGAGAGAAGGGCTGGCTCGATTGTCCAGACTCGCTATTCTTGGGGCGGGTCTGACCTTGGGAATCGGAGCTGTGGTTGGAATAGCCTCGCTGGTAGCGTGGAATCAGGTGTTTCTCCTGTTCCACTACATCAGCTTCGACAACCTTCTGTGGATTCTCAACCCCCGCACCGACTACCTCATACGGATGTTCCCAACGAGTTTCTTCCTGACTGCCACGATCTTGATAGCAGGAGTGACGCTAGCGGAGTGCGGTGTGTTGGTCCTGTTGGCCAGGTTCGTGCGAAGACGATGGGCCGCGACAGAGTGAGTGAGGAAGGCGATGCCGGAAGCGCCGTCTATTGCTCGGCTGGATCCAAAACGTGGCGGGCGCGGAAGAAAAGGGCAGAAACCTGAGGGTAATCCTTGGCCAGATAGTACACGCGCCTCGCCGCTTCGTCCGGCTCTGCATCCAAGATCGGAACTTCAGCCTCTTTGGATATACTTTCCGCCAAAGTAGGGTTCCCCAGCACCAGTGTCTCACCAGGCACTAGATCGACACGTTCCATCCAGGCTTCGTCCACTCCCATTGCGAATTCCGGGCGATGAATACCGTCGTTCTTAAGGGTCAGCACGGTCATTCGACCCCGACACGACACATAGAGCTCGCTTGCTCTGAGCGCAACGCAAAGGACGGCCGAATTTTGGGCCTCTGGCCCACGCTTCCAAGCCTCTCGATGAGCCTCTGCGACGGCCCGTTCCATCGCACCGGTGAGGGAAACCTTGGAAGCGCCTCCAATGCTTTTCTGCAGTACTGCCTGCACCTTGGCAGCACCCGCATCATCGGGACGCCCAGCTAGATCAACGATAGCGTAGAACGTCGTATCGATGAAGGTTCGGCCACCGTCAAAGACCGCAAGAAAAGCAGACGATGGCTCCGCGTGGCCCTGCACCAAAGAGAGGGTAAAGGCGTTGATGTGGGTGGGCATGGCGCTCCTGAACGGATACGCCAATCATAAGAAGCCCCTTCAAGAACGTCAACGATGCTTTTGACACCCCCACGGGCTACTGCTATCGTTTGCGCACTTAGCTACAGGTTCGTGGCTCACCCATAAGGAGGGTTCGATGTTCGAGGGCGCCACGCTGGCCACCCTTCTCCTGCTGGCCTTTTGCATCCTTGCTTCTGCCTTCTTCTCCAGTGCCGAGGCCGCCTTCCTCTCTCTCCAACGCGTCCGACTCCACCACATTGCTGAAACTCGAGGCCCAAACGGCAAACGGGTGGCCCGGATGGCAGAGCATCCGGAGCGTCTGCTGCCCACGATCCTCCTGGGCAACAACTTGGTCAACACCGGGGCAGCCGCGCTGGCCACCTTGATTGCCCTGGCATACCTAAGCGACGGGCAGGCGGCCCTTGTTGCCACATTGGGCATTACGCTTCTCCTGCTTGTCTTCGGCGAAACAGTGCCCAAGGTGCTAGCCGCCCGCAATGCGGAGAGCTTCGCTCTTGCCTACGCCCGCCCGCTGATCGTCATGGAACGCATCTTCCTACCCATTGCTTCCGGCCTTCAATTCGTGAGCAAGGCAGCCGTCAAGGCGGTAGGTGGAGACTGGGATCAGCGCATCCTGATTACGGAAGAAGAGATCCGTACCGCCATTTTGGTGGGTCGCGAAGCGGGGGCGGTGGAGCACCAAGAAGCCGACATGCTAACTAGGGTTTTTCGCTTCGGTGACCGTCAGCTACGAGAGATTCTGACACCACGCACCGAGCTCATAACAGTTGAACAGGGCACCACGTTACGCGAGTTTCTCGCCATGTACGCCACTCATTCTCACACTCGCTTCCCAGTCATTGAAAAACAGTTGGACGACATAATGGGCGTCCTAAGGGTTAAGGACGTGGTCGTCGCTATGGCGGAGTTGAACCTCGACCCCGATGCCTCCATCACCCACTTGGCGCGCCCAGCCTACTTCGCACCGGAGACCAAGCTGGCGGGAGACCTGTTCGCTGAGCTTAAGCAGACGGGAAATGGTATGGCCATCGTCGTTGACGAGTTCGGAGGGACTGCTGGACTGGTCACCCTCAAGCAACTTGTTGAAGAAGTGGTAGGTTTGGTAGGCGGCGAGGAGGAGCAGCCAGACTTGGATTTTCGGGCCTTGGATGATGACACCTATGAAGTGGACGCCGGAATCCAAGTCGATGAGGCAAACGAGAAGCTCGCCCTCAACCTACCCGATGGAGAGTACGAAACGGTGGCTGGCTTCATCTTGGAAGAGCTGGGCCGCATACCGGACGAGGGCGACACGCTTGCCTACGCCGACCTCTCTTTCACCGTGAGCGAGATGAAGGGAGTCAAGATAGAAAAAGTAATCGTACGGAGAATCCCGGCAGCTTCAGGAGATGAGGAGCATCAGGAATGAGGCTGCTCCTCTTGCGGCATGCTGAAACGATCCTCAATCAAGAGCATCGCGTTCAGGGCCTTTCTCAGTCTGACCTGACTCCGCTGGGTCAGGATCAAGCGTGCGCTTTGGCCGAAGCCCTGAAAGAAGAGCGACTGGACGCCATCTACTCCAGCCCCCTAGCAAGGGCGCTCCAAACTGCCAGAGCCATTGCTGCGGCTCGCGGAATCGCGGTGCAGGAAGTCGACCCTCTGAAAGAGGCGAATGCTGGAGAGATGGAAGGCCTATTGGCTTCGGAACTGTCAGCTTTATATCCGAAATTCATGGCCCGCTGGCCAGTGGACGCCACCGCCGCTATGCCCGGCGGAGAGTCTTTGCAACAAGTTCAAGATCGGGTCTGGCCCTTCCTGGGCGGACTTCCAGAGCGGCATCAAGACCAGACAATCGCGGTCTTTACCCACAACTTCGTCATCCAAGTGGTCATTGCCAAGATGCTCGGCATGCCAACAGTCGCAGCACTGAAATTGCGCATTGGGCTCGCCTCCATCAGCGAAGTCGAGTGGAGCAATAGCCGCTGGACTCTCGTACGCCTGAGTGATTCTTGTCATTTGGACACCCTTTCGTCTCTCGCATAGCCATGCCAGACGGCAATACACGAACCATTCGCCGCGTCCAACGATCCATAACACGCGCCCTAAGGGCGTCAGGGTTAAACCTCGGCGAGGGCCCTCTCGTCGTAGCAGTATCCGGCGGACCTGATTCGCTGACGTTGCTCCACACATTGATTGGGGTAGCCCCCCATTCGGGTATCTCAGCCCTCCATGTGGCCCACCTTGATCATGGCCTTCGGGGCAAAGAAGGAGAGGAAGATGCAGCTTACGTGCAGGCGATCGCCGCAGCATGGAACATTCAGGTAACGGCAGAGCGTAGCGATGTTTCCGCGTACCGCAACCAGCACAAAAAAATGTCATTGGAAATGGCTGCGCGAGAAGTGAGGTACGCGTTCCTCAACAACCTAGCCCATAGCCTGGGTGCTTCCGCTGTGGCGCTAGGTCACACAGCCGATGACCAGGCTGAAACTGTGCTGCACCATGTCGTGCGCGGGACTGGACTTGCCGGGCTTCAAGGCATGCGCCTTGTCTCGCCTTGTCCGGTACCGGATGCCGGGCCGGTTCCCTTGCTGCGGCCGTTGCTGGGAGTCTCTCGGGAAGACACCGAGGCATATTGCAAAGAAGCCAGTCTTGAACCCCGTCGCGACGCATCCAACCAATCGCTGCGTTTTACTCGCAACCGCCTGCGGCATGAGACGATCCCGGCGCTCCAGCGAATAAACCCATCTGTAGACTCAGCACTTCGTCGCTTGGCCAAATCAGCAGCCAAAGATGCTGACTACTTAGAAAAAGCGTCTGCTGAGCATTGGCAGCTGATCGCCAATACTTCAGGGGGGCGCGTTCGCCTAAGACTGGAACCCCTGAGATCTCTCCACCCTGCTCTTCAGGCTCGAATTCTCCTCATGGCCTACAAGGAAGCGACCGGCGTGGTCGAGCAGCGCCATACGGAGGCCGCCATGAGGTTTCTAGATGATAGCCCTGGAAGAAGCATGCAGCTCCCAGGCGGACTGATGCTTTCAACGGATCATCGGTACCTCACCATCGGCAAGTTGGCAGAAGCACCTCCATCTCCCTACCCCACCATAGAGGGCCTTCATCGGTTGAATGTTCCCGGCGAGACCATGCTCCCGGGTTGGCGGGTTTCCGCTGAATTGGTAACGCCACAGGGCATCACCTCTCAGCCGGAAGGCCCATGGCACATGCATCTTGAAGCCGGACTAGCGGACTCAGACCTAACCGTCAGGGCATGGCAATCCGGTGATCGCATGCAGCCGGCCGGGATGCAGGGCACGAAGAAACTTCAGGACATTTTCGTTGACGCCAAGGTGCCCAGGACATGGAGGGCCGGGGTTCCCGTTTTAGTGTCGGCCAAAGGAATTGCATGGCTGGTGGGCATGCGAGTGGCCGCGTGGGCGCTGCCATGGCCTGAGTCCAAATCCTTGCTTTCTATCCGGTTTGACCTTGGTGGCCGGGGCGCTCCTTAAGGCTGTTGCTGACATCCTAGCAAAGAGATGAAACACCGTCCGAATTTCGTTGACCCCCCTATTTTCGACGGGTATACTGGCTGAGCACCCACCCCAAAGGGGAGATTGTGCAGGAAGTTACCGGCCCGAGATCCCAGATGGACATGGTGTCGGCTCTCCCAGACGATCACGCACATGACAAGTGCGGGGTGGTTGGGGTTTACTCACCCCAACGGGACGCCGCCCGCCTCGCCTTCTTCGGTATATTTGCCCTTCAACACCGCGGCCAAGAAAGTGCGGGGATTGCCGCCAGCGATGGTGAACAGCTTCGTCTTCATTCCGACATGGGACTCGTCACCCAAGCGTTCCGTGAAGAGGACTTAGAGCGGCTCACTGGCGACATCGCCATTGGCCACACCCGTTACTCCACTACGGGCTCCAGTCACCACTCCAACGTTCAACCCATCCGCGTCACTGGTCCTCACGGGGAAATGGCTATTGCCCACAACGGCAATCTGGTTAACACGCTGGACTTGCATCAACGCCTCAAAGAATGGGGCTGCGAGTTTCAAGGCACCACCGACACAGAAGTCATCGCCCTGTTGCTGGCCAACGCTCCTGGGCAAACCTGGGAGGAGCGGATCAGCTACTGCATGCGCACCTTGCAGGGCGCCTACTCGTTGACCATAGCCACCAAAGACACCCTGCTGGGCATCCATGATCCGTTGGCTGTTCGGCCTTTGTGCCTGGGGAAGTTGGACAACGGAGGTTGGGTCCTCGCCTCTGAAAGCTGCGCGCTTGATCACATCGGCGCTACCTTCCTGCGAGAACTGGAGCCGGGCGAAACCATCATCATCGACTCCAACGGGTTGAGGAGCTTCACCTGGGCCGGGCAACGCCGCAAGGCCCAATGCATCTTCGAGTTCATCTACTTCTCACGGCCCGATACCATCCTCAACAACCGGCTTGTGTATACAGCCCGGCAGGCAATGGGGGCGCAACTGGCCCGAGAACACCCGGTTGAGGGCGACGTAGTCATCGGCATCCCAGATTCAGCGACTGCCGCTGCGGTGGGCTACGCCCAAGAAGCCGGCATTCCCTACAGCGAAGGCCTTGTGAAAAACCGTTATGTAGGCCGGACGTTCATCCAACCATCGCAGCACATGAGGGATATGGGCGTGCGAATGAAGTTCAACCCGCTTCCGGAGGTCATATCCGGAAAACGGGTGATCGTGGTGGACGACTCCATCGTCCGGGGCACCACCACACCCCACGTAGTTGCACTACTCCGTCGCGCTGGGGCGAAGGAAGTGCACCTGCGGGTGTGCGCTCCGCCCATTCGCCATCCATGTTATTTCGGGGTCGACATGGCCACCCGACAAGAGTTGGTGGCCAATGGCCGCACCGTAGCCGAGATCGGCGAGTTGGTGAAGGCCGACTCTCTGGGCTATCTCAGCATCGATGGCTTGCTGAAGGCCGTCGAAGGCGAACCCACGGGCTATTGCACCGCCTGCTTCACAGGGAACTACCCTATGCCAGTACAGCTTGAAATGGATAAGCTGGCCCTGGAACGCAGCTAGATAGCTCTGCCACGTCCCTTGCTATGAACCTATCCTCAGAGGAACGCGCCGTGAAAGCCCTCCTAAGCGTCTACGACAAGACCGGCATTGTTGAGCTGGCCACCCATCTGCATCATCTCAAATTTGAGCTTGTGAGCACCGGCGGCACCTACGACGCTATTGCCAAGGCCAACATTCCTGTACAGCAGGTCTCGGATCTCACCGGCTTTCCCGAGATGATGGACGGAAGAGTGAAGACCCTTCATCCCCGTGTTCACGCAGGACTCCTGGCCCGGCGGGACAAGCCCAATCATATGGCTGAGCTCAAGGAACAGGGCATTGAGACGATCGATATCGTGGTGGTTAACCTGTACCCCTTTGTTCAGACGGTCAGCAATCCAGATGTCACCCTTCAGGATGCCATCGAAAACATAGATATTGGCGGACCAACGTTGCTCCGGGCGGCATCGAAGAACTACTTGTCGGTAGCCGTGTTGACTGACCCCGCCGACTACAACCGAGTCGCGGAGAAGCTGGCGATGGAGGTTCTGGGCCTCAACAAGCTCTCCATGAAAGAGCGAAAGGAATTGGCCGCCAAGGCCTTCCGGCACGTCGCAACCTACGACGCGGCAATCTCCCGCTACCTGACAGACGGCGAAGAGTTTCCGCAGGAACTTCCGGTGGGCCTCACCAAAATATCCGACCTGCGGTACGGAGAGAACCCGCACCAGAAGGCAGCTTTTTATTCCGTTGGCCTGGAATGGGGAGGCATAGCGGGAGCGAAGCAGCTCCACGGGAAGGAACTATCCTTCAACAACATCCTGGACGCCGACGCAGCTTGGCAGTCCGTTGCTGACTTCGCGGAACCGGCCGTATCAGTGATCAAGCACACCAATCCCTGCGGCCTCGCCGTGGACGATGATCAGGTGGAAGCCTATCGTCGCGCCCACGCCGGCGACCCTGTCTCCGCTTTTGGGGGCATCGTCGGCTTCAACCGGCCTGTGACTCGCGAAGCAGCCGAGGCCATGAAACCGGTATTTTACGAACTGGTTGTCGCCCCTGGGTACACTGAAGAGGCTTTGGAAATCCTCCAAGCCAAGAAAAACATCCGCCTTCTAGAGGTGCCGCCTCTGACCAGCGCTGGAAATTCCCTGGACTATCGAAGGGTCTCCGGTGGACTGCTAGTGCAAAACGCAGACAAGATCGAAGAGGATCCAGCTTCCTGGACGGTGGTCACTGAAAGGCAACCAACGGAAGAAGAACTAGCGAATTTAGCTTTCGCTTGGAGAGTGTGCAAGCACATCAAATCCAACGCAATCGTCCTTGCGAGAGATCGAGCATTGCTGGGAATGGGAGCAGGTCAGCCGAACCGGGTCATAAGCGTTAGGTTGGCCCTGCAGGCCGCAGGCGACAAAGCCGTCGGCTCGGTATTGGCATCGGACGCTTTCTTCCCTTTCCCTGATGGGATAGAAGCAGCGGCGGCAGGGGGGGCAATTGCCGTTGCCCAGCCTGGCGGCTCCATTCGAGACGACGAGGTCATAGCCGCGGCCAACAAGCTCAACATAGCTATGGTATTCACCGGCGTGCGGCACTTCAGGCACTAGACGCTTTGCCGATTGCCTTACCTCTTTGGCAGATTTAGCAGTCGGAAATCCCTTCCCCCTGAGGGGGAAGGCCAGGTTATAGCATTCATCCCACAATCGCGGAACCTCGCATACTCAAAGTAGACGAGCCCCACCAACGGCCTCCATACCTGCAATTATGACCACCCTCGACATTGTTATCCCCGTCTACAACGAAGCACACACTATTGAGACGTGCATCGTTTCGCTCAGCGCCTTCATGTCTGAGAACATGTCTGGCTATGAGTGGCGCATCGTAGTTGCCAACAACGGCTCCACGGACAACACGCTCGCTGTCGCCAAGGAACTTTCCACCAAGTATCCGAATGTGGGCTACGTGCACCTTGACCTCAAAGGACGCGGCCGGTCCCTTAAGAAGGCGTGGACTGACAGCAAGGCCGACGTCGTTGCCTACATGGACGTGGACCTCTCCACGGGGCTCTCTGCCCTACCGCCCCTTATCGACGCCATTGCATCTGAGGGTTACGATATCGCCATTGGTTCGCGGTTATCGTCCCGGTCGCAGATTGAGCGCTCCCTCAAAAGGGAGGTGCTCTCTCGAGGCTACAACTTAATCATCCGAAGTATGTTTCGTACCGGCTTCCACGACGCCCAATGCGGGTTCAAGGCCGTGAGCAGAAAGGTCGTGCATGAGTTGATACCAGTGGTCAAGGACAATCACTGGTTCCTCGATACGGAACTCCTCCTTATCGCCGAGAAGCGAGGGTACCGAATCAAGGAAATTCCTGTAGCTTGGAGCGAGGACGCTGACAGCCGAGTCAAAATTGTGTCCACAGTAACTGAAGACCTGAAGGGACTCCTTCGCCTTCGCTTCGGAGGAATCCCTCAGCCGGTTCGACAACATCCCACAGAATCTCCAAGATAGCCGATTCCGGCTACCTTCCAAGGAACCCAATGGCACCGGACACCAGAACCTCCACCGACTTCGAGCCATCCCCTGCTGTGGTCGTTGGAGATACGGCAGACGCCTATTTCCACCGCGCTGCCGCCGTGCTGCGTGCGGAGAACCTGAACCCCACGGTGGTTATGGAATTCGCGGCCACCAGGGGGGGCATCCTCTGTGGCATTCGCGAAGTGCACTCTCTCTTAGACCGGGTGCTCCCGGAGACGGAGCGAGAGGTTTGGGCTTTGGAGGATGGCGTCTCGGTGGCCACCGGGGAAGTGGTAGTACGGATCAAGGCCCGTTACTCAACCTTCAACGTTTACGAAACGGCGATTGCCGGCACTCTGTCTCAAAGCACGTCTTGGGCCACAGCCGCACGGGAGTGCGTGGATGCGGCCGAAGGCATCCCAGTCGTTTGCCTTGCCGCTCGCTATGCCCACCCCGCAGTTGTGGGACACCTGGAATACTCGGCCATCATCGGGGGCTGTACAACGTGTTCTACGGCACATGGCGCTCGTATGGCGGGCGTCCAGCCTTGGGTCAGCTTGCCAAGGGGCCTGATCCTAGTCATGGGAGAAACCGTGCGGGCTGCCCAAGCCTACGATAAACATATGGCCCAAGAATTCCCCAGGGTTATACCGGTCGACACGCTTGGCGACGAGGTCGAAGAAGCCCTGAACGTGAGCCGCAGTTTGAAAGAGCGCCTGCGCGCCGTGCGGCTGGACCCACCCCAAAACAGGGGAGGCACAACTCCCGACCTGGTCAAAGAACTCCGGGCCCGGCTTGATTTGGCTGGCTTCAGCTATGTAGAAATCGTCGTCACCGGTGGTCTTACACCTGAGCGGATTAGAGAATTCGTTGAGGCCGCGGCGCCGGTAAACACCTTCGGAGTGGGCAAGTTCATCGCCTCTTCTGTCCCATCGGGCTTCTCCGGAGACATTCACGAAGTCGACGGCAAGCCGGTGGCGAAGCGGGGGCGAATTCCAGGGGTAACTCAGAGCCGCCGCCTAACCCGCATCCTTTAGCGGGGGCTCTTGTCAGGAACAGATGGGCGTGGCATCATTACGGACGACTGATAGTTGTGCTGTTGGAGGGAGAAGCGTGTCCAGAGAAGAAGCAAAAGCACGAGGCCCGCAGCTAACTAGGCGAGATTTCCTTCTCAAGGGCTCCCTTGGGATTGCCGCATTGCTCGCTGTCTCTACTCCTCTGAGGAACCGCCTTGGCGGAAGCAAGGGTAGCAATACTGCCTCCCTCCCCAAGTTCCCCGGACAAGGCTCCATCTTCCAGCCTCGTCTGGATCAGCGAGTACGCGGCTGGCTCCGCTGGCACAACCCGTTTAGCGGCTAGGCCTGAATCTCGTCCAGTAATCGCAGACGTAGTGCAGCGAACAAGTACGTAACAACCAGCCCCTGGTATCCTTCCCACCGCCGACCCATATCGGCGGTTTCTCTTTCCGACAATGAGCGCCCATCACCGTAGAGGCGCGACAGCGTCCGCTGTAGGGCCAGATCCCCGGCGGGGAAAGCATCGAGTCGGCCCAGAGCCCTGCCCAGCACCCACTCAGCCGTCCACGGCCCAATTCCGCGTACCCGTACCAACCGCCCCACGACTTCCTCCCTGGTCAACGAGGCCATTCCCTCTAGGTCCAGAGTTCCTGTACCGACGCCCTCGCATATGCCCAGGATGTATTCAGCCTTCCGTTGGCTGAGGCGCAGTTTTCGTAGTCCGTCGGTGCCCGCGGCCAGAAGCGTCTCGGCACCGGGAAAACCGTAATAGGTAGCACCATCTCGCCGCACCGGCGTGCCATATACCTGCAAGAGATCGGCACGGATGAGCCGTGCCACCGTCGCCGCGATCTGCTGGCCAATAATCGACAGCACGAGAGCCTCGAAGACCGTTGCCGCACGGCCGGGGCTTAGGCCGTGGAGTCTAGCCAGCACCTTCCCCAGGGTGGGATCGCCCCCGACCGCATCATAAAAAGCAGCAAGGTCCTCATCAGTAGCCAGGAGGTGTCGGATCCACCCGCTGGCCCATTTGGCATCATCGGGTTCCACAGCGTCGCCCCAGACCTCCACCATGAGGCGGGGCCGGTCCACGGAGCCTTCAGAGCGCGCCGATACCAACAACGCCCTGCCATCCCGGCTTAGGACGCGGCGAAAGACTCCGCCTTCATAGGTGTCTAGAGCCACCGGCCCGCCCGTGTGCGCGGCCATGGCCTGGCAGGTGAGATCAAAGCTAAACGGGCTGCGGGGTATCAGTTCGGCGTGGTATGCCGTCATCATCGCCACCTAGCTGGAGTGCAGCCACCATACGCCAAGGAGAACCGGTCGGAAAATCCTGGCCCAGTCCTCAATTACCAAGACAGGTTGCCCAAGGCCACGCCAATAGGCTTTCGCAGAACCGGCCCCGAAGTGCCAAACACCGTGCCGTTTTTCTCTTGTCCGCGCGGCCAACGGCGGCGTAGTCTGGGAACAAGATGGACAGATCAGCGGTAAGGCACAGACTCGAGGCCAGAGAAGATTCGCTCTCCCCCTTTGCAGCGAAATCGAAGGACAGCCGCGGGCGCGAGAAGGAGGAGGAAGAATCGCCTCTGCGCACCGCTTTCCAACGCGACCGCGACCGCATCATCCACTCTCATGGCTTTCGGCGGCTGAAGCACAAAACCCAGGTGTTCGTTGCGCCCCTTGGCGACCACTTCGTTACCCGGCTCACCCATACGGTGGAGGTCGCACAGGTTGGCAGGACCATTGCTAGGGCCCTTAACTTGAATGAGGACCTAGTGGAAGCCATGTGTCTGGGCCACGACCTGGGCCACACTCCTTTCGGCCACGCCGGCGAGAAGACCCTGGACGACATTGTGCCAGGCGGGTTTCGCCACAGCTCCCAGAGCCTCCGGCTCGCCGACGTCTTGGAAAAGAACGGCGAGGGGCTGAACCTAACCTGGGAAGTGCGCCAAGGTATTCTGCATCACTCCAAGCCCCGAGGCGACTTCCTCACCCAAGATGTTGAGGAAGACCTCACTCTGGAGGCACAGGTCTGTCGCGTGTCAGACGCAGTCGCCTACCTGAACCACGACATCGGAGATGCGGTCCGGGCTGGATTGCTACGAGAACAAGACCTGCCGTCCCAGGCGAGGGAAGCACTGGGCCAACGCCACTCTCAGCGCATCGACACCATTGTCACCGACATCGTTACCTCGTCATGGGCAGCAGCTGGCGAGGGCGACAGTGGATCGGACATCACTATGAGCGCCACAATCAGAGACGTGGTCATGGAACTAAGAGAGTTCCTCTTTGAGCACATCTACTTGCCCATCAGCACATCTGAAGAGTCCCGCGAAGCCTGTCAGGTGGTTGAATTCCTGTATAACCACCTATGCGAGCACCCCGACGAAGTGCCGCCCGAATACTGGCTTCACGCTGAATCGACGGAGCAGGCGGTTGTGGACTACGTTTCAGGCATGACCGACCGCTTTGCTCTCCGCCTGGCGGACGAGCTGCACCCCGGCCTGTTCGGTGACTCGCTAAGGACACGGGTGTAGGAGACACTATGGCCCTCGTAGACGACATCAAAAGCCGCTTGGACATCGTCGACCTCGTGTCCGAGCATGCGACGCTGGGTAAGAGCGGCCGCAACTTCAAAGCCCGCTGTCCCTTCCACAATGAACGCACGCCGTCCTTCTACGTCTTTCCCGAACGACAGACCTGGCGCTGCTTCGGAGCATGCGCCACGGGTGGCGACGCCATTTCCTTTGTTCAGCGAATGGAGAACCTCGACTTCGGTGAGGCGCTGACGAAGCTAGCTCAGCGCACCGGCGTCCCCATGCCTGACCGGCACGCATCACAAGAAGACCGCTCTCGTGAGAAACGCCTTCAAGAAGCCAACGAAGCGGCTGCACGGTTCTACCAAGAGACCTTGGCCTCATCCCAAGGAAAAGAGGCTCGAGACTACCTGGTTGGCAGGGGAGTCTCCGACGACGCCGTTGCCAACTTCGAATTGGGTCTTGCGCCAAACAACTGGGATGCCTTGCGACGCCATTTGGGCACCCAGGGCTTTGGCGATGACACCCTACTGCAGGCGGGACTAGCATCCAGTACCGAGGATGGCCGCATACGCGACCTCTTTCGTTACCGGCTCATTGTGCCCATCCGGGATGCCTCCGGACGGCTCGTCGGCTTCGGAGGCAGGGCCCTCGGCGATGTAAACCCGAAATATTTGAATACGCCACAGAGCCCCCTATTCGATAAGAGCCATCTAGTCTATGCGCTGGACAAGGCTTCGGCCGCCATCCGGGAGCAGGGCCTAGGCGTCATCGTTGAGGGGTACATGGACGTCATCGCTGCCCACCAGCGGGGCTTTGCCAACGTGGTAGCCAGCATGGGAACCTCTCTAACAGAGCATCAGGTGGCATTGCTGGGCAAGCACACGCGCCGCTTTGTGCTTTCGCTCGATCCAGACAACGCCGGACAGGAAGCCACCCTGCGCTCTCTGGAGACATCCTGGCGTCTGTTGGAGCGGCAGGTGGTCAACACATCCCGCAGGGGCACCAGCATGGTTCGAGGTACCGGAATAGAACTCCGGATAGCCGCTTTGCCAGAGGGACGTGACCCAGACGCAGTGCTTCGAGACACACCTGAACAGTGGCCTGTGATTATCGAAAACGCGGTGCCGGTTGTGGAATACAGGATCTCCGCGCTATCGTCCAGACGGGACCTGACTACCGGTGAGGGTAAGGCAGGCTTCGTCAATGAGGTTGTTCCCCTGATTCACGAAGAACGCAATGCTTACAACCAGGACCGTTATCTCCAGCACCTAGCTGAGGTGATTGGAGTCAGTGTGGGCACGCTGAAAGCGAGCGTTGGGACAACAGCCCGCCCCAGACAGCGGAGGGCCGCTCGAACCCAGGTGGACGCCGCTCCATTGGCAGCCTCAGGCCGCGATGCATTGGAGGAGTATGTCCTGGCCTTGCTTGTTCAGAACCCGGAACTTGTCCCCCAAGCGAAATCGTTGACCAGCGAACAGTTCCAACGCCCTGAGAACCGGGACTTCTTTACAACGTGCTTGACAAAGGGTATCCTAAGAAAGGACGAGTCTGCCCTTTCTACTGATTCGGCTTCTCGGCTTGAAGAACTAGGAGCGAGAGATCTTCCATTCTCCAACTTCAAGGAACGAGAGGTAGCCTTGGCTCAGTGTCTCAGACGCTTGGAGCAACGGCGGATTAGGGACCTGAAAGTCGAAGAGTCCCTTGCCCTGAATGAGGAGTGGGCAACCGAGCCGGACCCCCAGCGGGTTCATTTCGACGTCGAAGCCACGGAGCGCCTTAAGTCGGTTTTCCAGCAGGAAGTCACCGGCAGTTGATAATCAACAGTATCTTCGGCACCGACAAGCTTATTGTTGAATAGCTCCTAGGGGACTTGCAGCAGCCTCGTCCATAGATAAAGAAAGGGCCCTAGAACAGGGCCCTCATTGTTCGTCCGACAGAATGAGCAATGCCGGATACCTCACCCACATTGGAACGCTGGATAGGCTAGGAGAATCGCATGACCACTGAAGAAAAAGGCAAGGTCGCTTCCAAACTAGAAAAAGGCAAAGTCGCTTCCAAACTAGAAAAAGGCAAAGTCGCTTCCAAACTAGACAAAGACAAGGTCGCTTCCAAACTAGACAAAGACAAGGTCGCTTCCAAACTAGACAAAGACAAGGTCGCTTCCAAACTCGACAAAGACAAGCCCCCTTCCAAGCTGAAGGTAGACGATGGGGCTACCTCAGACGCCAATGGGGACGAAGATGGCGCTGAGGACTTCAACGACCCCCTGGTTCCAGAAGAGACTACCGCTGCTCTAGGCGAAGAAGCTCGAGGCAACAAGGAGCCTGGCTGGACTCCAGAGCCGGAAACTTCTGCCGAGGACGATGGCTGGGGAGAGGACAATGTCCTCAAGCAAGCAGGGTTGGACCTTGCCGCCGCTCTGAAGGAAGGGGCGACTGACATCATCGACGATCCGGTCCGGATGTACTTGAGGGAAATCGGCCGCGTTGCCCTGCTGACCGCTCGGGACGAACGGGTACTGGCCCGCATGTTGGAAGGTGGCAAGTACGTTTCAACAAGCGAGCAAGTGTTGGCTGGCCCAGAGGGACGGCCGACCAAGACCACAGAGGTTGTCCTCTTACAGCTCCGCAGCCTATGCCAGCGCGTCGATGTGATCGCCGAGATCGGTGAATACATGGAGTTGGGCCGGGACATGA
>Ga0114996_10004725_pt1 | contig 16223 bp, 15 predicted proteins | sample ArcticOcean_MG_C_4_FD_87039 | JGI IMG/M metagenome (GOLD analysis project Ga0114996, IMG submission 87039) | Marine microbial communities from western Arctic Ocean - ArcticOcean_MG_CB4_134 | ecosystem: Environmental > Aquatic > Marine > Oceanic | place: Arctic Ocean: Canada Basin | collected...
AATCGCGCGGACGAACGCCCAACAGGAAGTCGAAAGGTTTTCGACCACTATCTATCCGGTGATCAACGGCCGTTTTCGATCCATGGGTATCGCCGGAGCCCCCAGCACCGTGATCGCTGCGACTGTCACCGACACGCCCGCCGGAAAAGCCGAGCTTGAGGAGAATGACCGAGTCATTCGCGTCGGCCGTACTGAGATTGCCGAGGGTGACTACGGCGCACTACATCGAGCGATGGTTCGTCGGTCGGATCTGCCCGTCGACATCGTGGTCGAGCGTCCGTCCGAGGGCTCAAGCGAACAGATTTCGGTCACAATCCAACCCCGCAGTCTGCGACGACTGGGGCTGATCATGGCAATGGGAAAAATCACGAAGGTCCAACAGGGTTCGCCGGCCGAACAGGCGGGCTTACAGGCTGGAGATTTTGTCGAAGCGATTAACCTCGACGTGCAGATCAACGATCAACCCGGGGCCGAAACAGAGGGGGTGGCTCCGGGTGACCCGATCACCTTGCCCGAACGAGTTGCGGCGGTTGCTAATCGTGAGGACCTTGACCGTCGAGCAGTGATCATCAAGTTGAAACGAAATGGCGAGGATCACTGGCTCAAAGTACCGGTCCGCGCGGTCACCGCATTCAACCCGCCGACGCTGCCCAACGATCCGATCGCTGTGCCGGCGCTGGGGATCGCCTATCGGGTCATTAATAGCGTTGTCGACGTGATCCCCGGCAGCCCTGCCGAAAAGGCGGGCTTCCAGAAGAAGGACGTGATCGAACAGGCCAAGTTCGAGTCGCCCGAAATGACGAAGGAGCAAAAGGTGGGACGAATCGTATCGTCGCGACCGATCGACTTGATCCAAAGCGACGATGACAGCGGCAAGAAGAAGATCGGCTGGCCCACGTTCATGGACGTTCTTCAGCACACGTTTCCCGGCACCAAGGTCACGTTGACGTATCGGCGGGACAAGAAGGAGCTTTCGGCGACCATGGAGCCGTACGATTCACCGGAATTCAATCCCGATCGCGGTCTCAAAATGAAACAGCTCCGCGGTACGCGGATAGCGGAATCGTTTGGCGAAGCGATTTCGCTCGGTTTCGGCGAAACACTCAGCGGCGTGACGGCCGTTTTCCGTACGCTAAGAAAAATTCCCGAACTTTGGCAGCACATGGGAGGGATGATCACGATCTTCAGGGTCGCTGGAATGCAGGCCGAAAAAGGTATCGCGGATCTGCTCATTTTCATGTGCTTGATAAGCGCCAATCTGGCGGTGATCAACTTTCTGCCCATTCCGGTGCTCGATGGCGGCCACATGGTGTTTCTTGCGGCCGAGGCCATCCGCCGAAAACCTGTCAGCGAACGCATACTGCTCCCGATTACTTATGCGGGGCTGTTTCTTATCCTGGGACTGTTTATCCTAATGACGGTTCTCGACATTGATCGGCTGTTTGACTAATTTCCACGGCGATGCGGTGTTGCGCTGATTGTTGTTCGCGCCTCACACCTACGATCGTAACATGTTGGGCTTGCGTCGACCGCACTAGCACTGCTAGCAAGCGTCGGCTATTTTCCATCCGATCTTGCTTCGTGCCACAAGAAAAATTAGATTGTCTACCTGCCCGCTCGTGCGCCGGCAGAGCCGGTTCTTTACGGAAAGGATTCCGACCCCATGACTGATCGCATTGCTACACTAGCGGCGCTCGTCGAAGGACAAATTCATGGTGACGCGAACGTCCAGATCACTGGCGCCGCGCCGCTGCAAGACGCGGTCGACGGCGACGTCACGCTGATTGATCGGGCCGAGAACGTCAAGTCGCTCTCTGGCTCGCCGGCCTCCGCCGTATTGGTACCTCGTAGCGTCACCGTCGAAGGCTTCACGACGATCGAAGTCGACAACGTTCACCAGGCGTTCATCACGCTGTTGATGCACTTCCGTCCCGCGGCGGCACCACCAGCGACGATCGGAGTCAGCAGCGAAGCGATCATTGACCCCAGCGCCGTCTTAGGCGAGCAGGTCGAGGTCCATCCGGGTGCGTCGATCGGTCCGCGTACGACGATCGGCCGAGGCACTACGATTCACGCCGGGGCGCGAATCGGCGCCGATTGCGAGATCGGCGAGGACGTGACGATCTATGCTAACGCGGTGCTCTACGAAAACACCAGGGTCGGCCCTCGGGTGATCATCCACGGCGGCGCCGTGCTAGGAGCTTTCGGCTTCGGCTATCGGCTGGCGGAAGGCCAGCACAAGTTGACCGCCCAGTTGGGTTGGGTCGAAGTGGAAGCCGACGTCGAGATCGGCGCCTGCACCACCATCGATCGCGGTACCTATGGCCGTACTCTGATCGGCGCTGGCACCAAGATCGACAATCAGGTGCAGATCGCCCATAACTGCCATATCGGGCGCCACAACATGCTTTGCTCACAGGTTGGCATTGCCGGCAGCACGACGACCGGTGACTATGTCGTCATGGCCGGACAGGTCGGGGTGCGCGACCATGTGCATATCGGCGAAAAGACGATTCTCGGTGCCAAAGCAGGGGTCGTGAACGATATTCCGGCTGGCGTAACCTACTTCGGAATACCCGCCACGCCCGAGCGAAAGCAAAAGCTGCTCCAAGCAGCGCTGACCAGACTGCCCGAGTTACGCAAGCAAGTAAGGGCACTTCGGCGGACGATCGAGCAACTTGACGCCGACGATACTTCCCGTGCGGACGATGCACCTCCGCGTGATCAGGCTGCGGCATAGCGAATCTCATGTCTCGCACAACGCTCGACAAACTTCCGTCGCACCAATGCGTTGGCCTGGTGGCTGGCTGGGGACGTTATCCGCTGGTGGTCGCCGAGGCGCTGCGAAGCAAAAACTGTCGTGTCTATTGCCTGGGCGTCAAGGGCCACGCCGATCCGGCGCTGGCCAAACTGTGTGACGACTTTCACTGGATCGGTCTGGCAAAGCTCGGCGGTGCGATTCGTTACTTTCAAAAACATGGAGTGACCGCCGCAACGATGGCGGGCAAGATCCACAAGGTCGTGTTGTTTCGTCGTTTCGCCTGGATGCACCACCTACCTGACCTGACCTGTATCCGCACATTTTATCCGCACTTCGTCTCGGCCCGAGCGGACCGCAAAGATGACACCCTGCTAGGCGCGATCGCAGAGGCGTTCGCCCACGGTGGAGTCACCCTTGGCCCGGCAACCGACTATGCTCCGGAGCTACTCGTGAAACACGGACAACTAAGCCGCCGACCGCTGTCGACCCTGCAGCAGAAAGACATCGAGTTCGGTTGGCAAATGGCCAAAGAGATGGGTCGACTCGACATCGGTCAAAGCATCGTCGTCAAAGATCGGGCTGTGCTGGCAGTCGAGGCGATCGAAGGGACCGATGAGTGTATTCGACGCGCCGGCACGCTCTGTACCGCCGGTGGGTTTACGGTCGTCAAAGTCGCCAAGCCGCAGCAAGATATGCGGTTCGACGTGCCGACCATCGGGCTGGGAACTCTCCAGACACTGCACCAAGCCGGCGGACGAGTTCTCGCCATCGAAGCCGGCAAGACAATCATCATCGACGAGCCCGAAGTGCTCGAATATGCGAATCGCCACAAGCTGGTGGTCGTATCTCTCGACGACCAGAGCCAGTTACAAGCCCCGGCGGCATGAGCGGCCGTTCTGGCCCATTTGCGTCGGGACTATCGCACCGGCTATCATAGCGGCACTGTTTGCATTGCCCTCTTACCGGAGACCGCGACGATGATGCGTATCGGTGATTCGACGAAGCTGTTGTTGTTGGCCCTTTGTCTGACATGGTTGGCCTTGCCCGCGGCGGCTCAGGAAAAAGGTCCGCCCAAGAAGTCCCCGCCTTCGCTCAAGCGATACAAAGGCCGCGTGATCGCCCAAACGATGCACTACAAGGGCGCTCCCTGGCTGGTCCGCGAGTCGCGACAGCGTGAAGAGGACTGCAAGACGCTGATTAAACAGCTCAAGATCAAGCCCGGCCAGACCCTCTGTGACATCGGCTGTGGCAACGGATTCTATACGCTCAAGATGGCCAAGCTCGTCGGCGAGAAAGGCAAGGTTTATGCGGTTGATATTCAGCCCGAGATGTTGCGGCTGTTGATGGCCCGAGCGCTCGAGCAAAATATCAAGAACATCGTGCCGGTGCTCGGTTCGCTGCACGATCCGCATCTGCCGGCCGACGAGATCGATCTGGTGCTGTTGGTCGATGTGTACCACGAGTTTTCTCATCCCGAGCATATGCTGGCGTCGATTCGCAAGTGCCTCAGTTCGACCGGTCGGGTCGCCTTGGGCGAGTTTCGGATGGAGGACCCTAAGGTACCGATCAAGTTGCTGCACAAAATGAGCAAGGCACAGATCAAGAAAGAGTACCTTCCCAACGGACTCAAGCTAGTCGAGGAATACGACAAACTGCCCTGGCAGCATCTGATGTTCTTCGAGCGAGGAAAGATGGACGAAGCGGCGAAGAAGGAGTGACCAAGACACTTTCCCATCCCATCGGACAGATCACCATGAGCCATACTGATCGACGACATTTCCTGACCGCTGCTGCTGGGGGCTTGGCCGCCGCGCCGCTGGCGACTGCTGTTTCAATGGCCAAAGACAAGGCACCCGCTTCGGGCGCAAAAATGCGGTTGGGTCTTTGCACCTATCTATGGGGGCGCGACTGGGATCTGCCGACGCTGGTTACCAACTGCAAGAAGGCCGGCGTGCTGGCGGTCGAAACCCGCACGACACACAAGCACGGTGTCGAACGTTCTCTCACCAAAGCGCAGCGAAAAGACGTCGTCAAACGCTTCGCCGACGCCGGCGTTACGCATCTGGGCCCGGGGAGCAATGAACGCTTCGACAGCCCCAATCCTGCCAAGCTCAAAAAATCGATCGAGGCAACCAAACAGTTCATCATGCTCAGCCACGACACGGGCGGCACGGGCGTCAAGGTCAAGCCCGACAGTTTCCACAAGGGCGTGCCGCACGAAAAAACGATCGAGCAGATCGGCAAGACGCTCAATCTGTTGGGCGAATATGGCGCCGGCTACGGCCAACAAATTCGCCTCGAGGTGCATGGCGGCTGTTCTCATCTGCCCGACATCAAGGCGATCATGGACGTGGCGGACCACAAAAACGTCGCGGTCTGTTGGAACTGCAACGGCCAGGACCTAGCGGGCAAGGGCCTCGAGCACAACTTCAACCTCGTCAAAGATCGCTTCGGCGCAACGTGCCACGTCCGGGAACTCGACGGCAAGAACTACCCCTATCCCGAGTTGGTCAAACTGCTGGTCAAGATGGACTACGCCGGCTGGGTTTTGCTCGAGTGTCGCGGCAACCCCAAAGACCGTGTCGCGGCGATGATCGCTCAGCGCGAGCTATTCGCAAAGTACATCGCCCAGGCGAAGGCGTAAGCGACGGCATCGCCTCACGCCCCCGCAATCAGGTTCCCGCCTGTTGCGTCCGGACAGATTTTTTTGGGCACCCCCTGCGGACAGATCTTCCTGAAAGTTCTCAAGGAACCACGGATGGACACGGATAAACGCGGATCACTTGTGCCTCCCGTTCAATAAAAACTCGGCCGATCCAGATTCAAGAAAACGCATGGCGATCCAGTCCCCTGTGGGTAAACTCAAAGCATCCGCGTTGATCCGTGTTCATCCGTGGTTCTTTTCCTTTTCTGCGCCTGATTATTGTCGCCGAAATGGAGGTGCAATCGGTGTCTCTCGGCGCTACCCCCTGTTCGAGAAGTGATGGTCAATTAAAACGCCCCTAGATGGACCCCCAATTGTGTTCGGAAAGGGGCCTTCTTCTCGAAATCTGTGTTTGAAAAGGTGTGGGGTGAAGACACCAGTGTCAATTGGTTTCTCACGGGATGTTTGGTTTTTTGGCGCATCGATTCGGCGTGCTGTGGAAAGGGTTTGTTTGGGTGGCGAAGGTGTAGATTTCCCCCGGTGCCGTGAGCTGTGGTTATGGCGTGCGGCGCGCGAATCTACGTGTCTCATTGCAACCTATCAACAAGGTGGTTCTTTTGCAAATGAGAAAGTTTTCGGGTGGCAACGATGAGTTTTCCGCGATGGATTTCCCACTCCCAACCAACCTCATCGGAAAATCGTCAGTATTGCCATGGCAACAGGAGGATTGCGGCTAGACTACTTTTCTCCCGCAGCCGAGGGCACACCAACTATCGGGAGCGCACGTTTTGTCGCAACGCGATCGGGCACCGCAAGATCTTCGGCGTGACCCTCGCCAACGATATCCACGTTGCAGACGCCACCGATTGACGGCTGCGCGGCGAAAGAACCCATGGCGACCGGACCGAGAGGCGTCCCGAAATAGGGTGGTCAAAAAGTGCCTGCCAACAATCAAAACACTTTTGACGAGTTGATGGGGCCAGTCGGCGGCAATCGAGATGCCGGCACCCATGAAAAATGCCCGCCGGGGTGGGCGGGGCTTGGGTTGGTTGTGCTATGGCGGCGGTTATCCGTCGCGATGGTTGTCTCTCATTCCGTGACTGGCTGGAAATAGGGTTTCTTCTTGCGGTACAGCGTGAGTCGCTCCTGGAAATCCTTTTCTTCATCCGCGTTGTCGAGCAACTTGATGGCCTGGTTCTGTCGCTCAACCGCTTGAGTGAAATCGCCGGCAGCAGCATGAGCGGCGGCGAGCGTGTCGATGGGGCCCGCGTTCTTCCAGCCCGTTTGCTCGCATTCAGCCGTTGCGAGAGTCGCAGCAAGACCGGGGTCACGAAGGTCCTTGTCACGACAGGTCGCGATGATCCAGGCATGCCTGCCTTTGGCATCAGGGTATTTGTTGTCGAGCGATGCCGTTTTCTCGTAATCCTCCACTGCTTCGGCGTATCGATGAGCACTTTCATAGGCCGCACCGCGATTGTAGTACAAATAAGCGAGCCTAGAATCGTTTGGATCGCCCGTGATCTTGTTTGCCTTCTCGATTGCCGTGTTATAATCCTTCAAGGCCGCGTCAAGGTCTCCCAGGGACGAGTAGCAATTCCCGCGATTACCCCAGATCGCTGGATCATCTGATTCTTCGGCGGCCAGCGTAAACAGCTCAATCGCCCTCTCGTATTTGCCTGCCTGATACGCTTCATCGGCCGCGTCGTAATTACTATTGCCGGAGCCTCCGCATCCAGTATGGATCAATGACAGGGCGAATAAAACAGCGAAGGCGAGGCAGGAATGTGGATGGGGCATTGGTTGTCCTCGTTATCCAGTGGTGGGTTTGTGTGGCGAGGGAGTGACGCCCGGAAGCCACGGCAGGAAAAAGGTCCCAGCGAGACAAACGATCATGGACCGAAGTAGCCTGGACTCACGCAGGCACCGATTGACTATGCTAGGGGGTTCTTCGCCGAGCCACAAGAACTGTTGTCCTGTATTGAAAGCCCGAACGGAGTACGCGTTACATCGGAAGTCATACCGGACCAATCGCCATCAAACCTTGGTTACTCGCCAGCCATTCGTTGTAACCTCTTACGTGGCCCAACCTTAGTGAACTCGTACCCACAAACTCATCCCGTTATTCAAAAACCCGAGAAACGGGTAAATGCGTAAGCGTCCGCACGCTGTCACGGTAGGCACGCATCGTCATGGGCAGGACGGACGCTTACTCAAAAGGCGTTTTGATTGTTGAACGTCACTTTCTAACCAACGAAGAACGGGTCTCGAATCGGCCTCGGCAGGCCATCTCGCCGTTGGGGGGTGCTTCACGTCAGATCCAGGTTCTGGCTGGCAGGGGCGAATCGAAGGTTTTGTGGTCACGTATCCGAAAATGACGCGTGATAGGCTTGAGGTACCAAAGAAAAGGTCACCGCCTCAGAAACAAACGAAGCCCCATGGTCCTCTCGCGAACCTGCGGCCCTTTGAAGTAACCAATCCTTCCGATATAATCGTGGCCTGCTGGTGGAATGGCCCGAGCGCGTTTGTTTCGGGCAACACCGCAGAGAATTTTTTAGAAAGTTGGACGAAATGGCTGAAGGTACGATTAAGAAGCTGACGGACAAAGGCTTTGGATTCATCGACACGGGAGAGGACAAGGATTTGTTCTTCCACAACTCAAGCCTGGAAGGTGCGAGCTTCGACGATCTCCGAGAAGGCCAACGAGTGACCTTCACGGAAGGGCAGGGACAGAAAGGTCCATGTGCTGAAAACGTGAGCGTAATCTGAACGCGAAAAAAATTTGAAACTCCAAAGAAGCCGACGATTTTCGTCGGCTTCTTGCATAGGGAGTCTTCTACGCCCTTTGAAGTTGCCCAGCGACTTTCGGTGGCTCTTCAGGGTGGGGCTCATGCCCACGGCGTGGCTGGGCAGAACCACGTAGAATCTATCAGTATCAGTAAAGGATAGGCACTTCTAGCGGACCGCGCAAGGCGATTTCTGACTGAAGCGGCTGTAACTGACGTGCCTGCAACGGCTTGCGGCTTGCCAAGAAAGGGCCAGGTACTACGCATTATGCGTGTCCTTTCTGTCGTTCTGTCGCGACTTGCCCATTCGCATCGCCGCAGCGACGAATCCGAATTGCGCGTGTCTTGCTTGGCTGGCGTCGCGAAACCAATTTCGCGAACTCGACGCGCGCTCGTTCGGTTTGCGTTTGGCGCGGGCCAGTTCGTGCTGAATGCCGATCAGTAATTGAAGTGAGTCTTTCATCGGTACTTCTCCTTTAACAGTGGAAGATCAACCGGGGGTCGACCGAAACCTGTACATCGCAGCCGCGCTGCGATTCGTCGTCGTGTTCGTCGTCGATGCGACGTGCCGCCGGCTCGACGACAAGCCGGCTTCCGAGTCGGTCTTGTAGGGACCGACCGGCGTTTGATGCTTGGGTTGGCCTTGAGTGTTCATGGCGTTTCTCCTTTGATTAAGAAATGGGTTCGCCGGCCATGGTCACCAAAGACATTCGCAGCCGGGCTGAGCGGGGGATCTGAGCAAACTACCGGGGGGTTTTGCAGGTAACGTGAACCTCGACTTTTGACGTTTGATGAAACTTTGAATAGCCGAGCGGCAATTCGGTGATGGCTTTCCTAATGTTGTGGCATATAACAGGTTACGGCGATTGGCCGTCATAATCCGAAGGTTTGACGGGACAAGGCTGCCCTAATCGCTCCATCCCCAAGCCAGGCGATTCGGCCACAATCCAAGTTTTTCGATGTTTCTCCAAAACAGGTGCTTGACTCGGAAAATGGGTCGGCTAGAATTAAGTCCTGTTGAGGGAAGCATGATCGAGGGGTAACCCTGCACTCAAAGGAGTCGCTAGTGATGGCCACCAAAACTCACCGCAGTAAAAAAGGCACTGAGGTTCTGTGTACGCATGGCGTAACACAGGGTCGCAGTGCCTTTTTTTTGTGTGGAGTGCGCCCCTGGCGACTGCGTATCGTCAACTGGAAAACACGCTATTGAACACTAGCCAAATTTCGTTGTCAGCCATCAAGCCGCGTAGGTTGTTGTTAAGACCTCCGAATGACCGTTTGTATGGAATTGTTCAACCCGGTGTCTCACGAATGGCAACAACTCGATTCAATACACACGTCCGCATCAACGAACGCCTACCGTCCACTTAGTCAAGGGAACAATCCAATGCGATCCCGACGGAGTTCCTATCTCTTCGTGTCGAGCCTGGCTGCACTGGTTTGCTGCTCCTCGACGGCATCTGCGACGTACGTTGACGAAGTGCTGGCCGACAATCCCATCGCGTACTGGCGGTTCGAAGAGTCGATCGGCAGTGGTGGATCGCTCGATTCGTCCGTAAATTCGCATTCCGGCGCGATTGGTAGCGGTGTGACACTTGGACAACCTAGCGTCAACGGTTCCTTAGGTAACGCCGCTTCTTTCAATGGTGGCGCGAACGGTAAGATTGACTATGGTGACGGGTTCGCAAACTTTTCCTCGGACGACAGCTATACGCTTGAAGCGTGGATCAACAGCAATGACCTTTTTGGATTGCACGAAATCGTTTCACGCCACAATGACGAAGCCGGCACGGTGAATTGGGAACTTCGAACCGACGGCCCTAGTGCAGAGTTCGCGCTCGATTTGGCCTTCAACTTTTCGACGGCAGCCACGGCGCAGAGTGTCAGTTTCAACACCGGGCAGTGGTATCACGTTGTCGGCGTCGGGACCGGCAGCGCCACGGGCACGAATATGCAAATCTACGTCAATGGACTGGTGGATGGCACCGGAGGATTCCCGACGGGACCACAATCTGGGGATCCAGATGCAAACGTACTTGTGGGAGCAATCGAGTGGACGGCGAACCGCAAATTCAGCGGCCTGATCGATGAAGTGGCGATTTACAATACGGCGCTAAGTCCCGAGAGGATAAAAGCTCATTATGACGCGGTGGTGCCCGAACCCTCTGCCCTCGTTCTTGCGACGCTCGCCCTGCTCTCCTTCGGCGTGACACGCCGCCGAAGACGACGTAGTTAACCGTACTTGGAGGAGCAGCTAGTGATGGCCACGACAATTTCCAGCAGCAAAAAAAGGCACTGAGGGTCTGTGGTCACATCGCGTGACACAGGGTCCCAGCGCCTTTTTTCTTGGGGGGGAAGGCGAAGCCGGCGACCACGAAAGCCGTTCGGTCGGCGTAGTGGATTGGTCATTTAATCTACTGAGACGATCCGCGGAATCTCCCAAGGTCGATTTTGTTGGAGCGAGTCAATGTCAACACACTGATGTGGATAATTGCACGAAAGGGGATTGGCATGTTTCGTAACTATCAAAGTGACTGGGCAGGTATCTGCTGTGGGCAAATCACGTTTGCCGTAGTTTTTCTGGTGGTTATCTCTGCCACACAAAACGGGCTCGCCGGCCCGATTGTTCCTCTGGAAGCAAGTGGTTCACTTTTTTCCAGCGGCCGTGGCGGAAACCCCTTTGGAATGACGCAGGACGGAAAGTCATCGACGGGCATCGTTTTTAGCAATGCTGCTCTCGTCGCCGAACACAAAATTAACGGTCAGGGAGTAGCGGCTGGTGGTTCGCTGAATGGCCTGAACGTGCCGGGCGGCCTGCTGCGGATCGGATCTTGCGCCGGGGCTCAGACCCCCAGTGGCTTCGAGTTTATCGGGGACGGATTGGGCAGTGTAACCTACGATGACACGTTCGACGTCGTGTCGTCGACCCTTGCCCCGGGAACCGAAGTGTCCTTCTTGCTTCGCTACGGCGCCTCGACCAAGGAAAAAGCGACCCATTCTTTCGGCCCCACGCCAGCCCCGTTTCATTCGAGCGCCTTCGGTCAGTTTGAGATCGATTTTCACTCTGATGCGGCTGCTCAGAATAGTTACAGCGAAATTGACTTGACGAGTCGGTTTAGTTACGACCCAAGCAACCCTGTCCGCGATGGCATCTTCAACGGCGGCGGTAGCATTATCGATGTTACGGTCAATGCCGTGGTCGGGTCGACGTTCACGCTAGAAATGTATTTCGAAAGCGACACGACCGCGGATGTCAACTTCGTGGATAACGACGGCTTCGCAAGTTTGACCGCCTGCGCTCTGTTTGGCATCTCACCCGGCTCCGATTTTCAGGCCGTCTCGCAACTCACCGGTTCGAGCGCGCCACTGGCGGATCAGGTGACCCATGCAAACCTGTCCAGTTGTACGCCCGAGTTCCCACCCGTTCTTCCCGAGCCAAGCACGTTGTTGCTAGGATTGATGGGGAGCTTGGGATTGTTGATGCGGAGAACGCGACGACGCGCGACGTAAAGCCGAACAACACGGTAGCCGCGAGCGCCGCTAATCCGGGAGGGGATTTTTCATCGGTACAGGCCCTTGGTCGCCGCCAAGCAGTCCCATCAACTCGTCGTTCTTGGAGTCGAGCAACAAACGACCGTATTTCGGGACGCCTCTCAGTCCGGACGCCGTGGGGTCTTTCGCCGCGCAGCGGTCAATCGGTGGTGTCTGCAACGTGGATGTCGTTGGCGAGGGTCACGCCGAAGATCTTGCGGTGCCCGATCGCGTTGCGACAAAACGTGCGCTCGGGATGGTTGGTGTGCCCTCGGCTGCGGGAGAAAAGTTGCTGGTCGCAATCCTCTTGTTGCCACAGCAACACCGACGATTTTCCGATGAGGTTGGTTAGGAGTGGGCAGTCGATTGCGGAAAAATCATCGCTGCTACCCGGAAACTTTTTGGTTTGCAAAAGAACCACCTTGTTGATAGGTTGCAATGAGACACGTAGATTCGCCCGCCGCACGCCATAACCACGGCTCGCGACGCCGGGGAGAATCTACACCTTCGCCGGCCAATCAAACCCTTTCCACAGCACGCCGAATCGATGCTCCAAAAAACCACACGTCGCTTCAGAAACCATTTGAATCTGGTGCTTTCACCCCATGCTTTTTCAAACACAGATTTCGAGAAGAAGGTCCCTTATCGAACACAATTGGGGGTCCATCTAGGGGCGTTTGATATGCACATCACTTCTCGAACAGGGGGTAGCGCCGAGAGACACCGATTGCACCTCCATTTTGGCAGCAACAATCAGAGGGCAGAAAAGGAAAAGAACCACGGATGAACACGGATCAACGCGGATGCTCTGAGTTTACCCACAGGGGACTGGATCGCCATGCGTTTTCTTGAATCTGGATCGGCCGAGTTTTTATTGAACGGGAGGCACAAGTGATCCGCGTTTATCCGTGTCCATCCGTGGTTCCTTGAGGACTTTCAGGAAGATCTGTCCGCAGGTGTTCTCCGAAACAATAGTTCATCCGGTATTTGCGGGGACCGTCGTGGGCCGAAAAAAAGAACCGCGGATAGACGGCCATATGAACCAAAGAAAAGCCCCGCCAATTCTGGCAAGGCTGGTGGTCGTCCTGTGCCATCGGAGAACGCCGCCGCGTGACGGCGACGTCCTCCGCGCTTCTGGCTCCTACTTCTGCACGCCGGAGAAGCTCTTGGTTAGAATCACTTCCTTAATGAGGGACTTCAGTTTGAAGTTATCTTTTTCCGTCTTTTCGACAATGTCGCCGAGAGTGATTGAGTCCGCAGCGGTGAGCTCTCTTGACAAGGCAAACCGTAGCAAATGACCGGTAAATGCTTTTGCAAAACGCCTTTTTTCTTTTACAAGTGACTCCTTAAAACCGATTGCGTTCTTGAACTCATACTTCCTCAAGAGCTTTCCGCTGGAATCGACGTCTCTGCCATTTTCGTACGTGTCGCGCCATTGCCCGACGACATCGAAGTTTTCCAGAGCAAAACCGAGTGGGTCAAGTCGCGTATGACAACCGGCACATGTCGGGTTTTCCCGATGTTGAGCAAACGTTTCTCGTATGGTCGCACTCTTCTTCGCGGCATCTTCGTCCAGCGGAGGAACATCATTTGGCGGCGGCGGCGGCGGGTCATTGAATATGACTTCAATAACCCACGACCCACGCGTGATCGGTTTGGTCCGATGCGGCGCGGACGTCATCGAGAGGATCGCGGCATTGGTGATCACGCCGCCATAGCGTGGATCATCGAGCGCCACGCGAGTGAAACTCTTCGCCCCGATGGCTCGTCGGAACTCATTCTCCTGATTCTTTTTCTTCCCCCGAAATCGCTTCCGGAGCGCATCGACGGTGGGGATCTTTTTCAAGGCGATTTCTGATGCCCTGATGGTTTGGTCGAGAGCAAACTTCTTCGCTTTTTCACTCGCGCTGAGCGCCTTGACCACGTCGGTGTCGGTGACAAACAGATTCGTACCGCTGTTGGATGCGGTAACTTCGCCGGCAGATAAAGCACGGTTATACAGTCGGGCTTTGTCTAATGTTATCGCGAGGTGTTTACCGCGGCCCGCCGGTAGGTGTCGCAGACCAAACACGACCGAGGTCTGATTCTTGGGAAATGATGCCGAGCCTTTGCGGAACGGCTTGCCGTACGGTTTACCGTTGCGATAGAGCGTCGTTGTTCCGTCTGCCTGATAGACCATCACGAGATGCAACATCTCGTTGGCCTTGGACTCGGGCGTCGATCCGGGAAACGGTTTGGTGCGGGCATGGCCGTTGCTGCCGGAGATCCAATGTCTGCCTTTGATTTCGCCAAGGACGATTGAGTCAAAGAAATCGCTCTGACCTTGGATGGTCATCGCACCGCCGCCGCGTTGCTTCACGTTGTGAAGCTTTAACCAGACTTCCATGGTCTTCGCCTTTAGGTCAATCGGCAGGCTCTTCGATTGCAGATAGGCGTTGTTGAGAACGATCATGCCGTCTTTGTAAGAGATCTTGCCATGGGCTTTGAGATTCAAAGAAGAGACCGAGTCCTTGAGGTTGCCATTGAACTCCCACGCGGCGTACGGCTTGAGGTCGACCGCCTTCTTAGCGCCCGACGCCTTCTTGCGTGCTTCGAGTAACTTGGCGCGAACCGGTTTGACGAGCGCGGTCAGTTCGGTTTTGGCCTTGTTGATTTTCGTCTGCATTTCCCTGCGAGATTTGGCAGCCGTCTGAATCTGAGCCCTCTGTTTAGCTGCCTCCGCGGCCGTATCGGTCTTGACCGGCGGACTCAACGCATACCACTTCTTCAGATAATCATTGCGATAGCTAAACGTCGGCGAGATGAGTTCAATAATCGGTCGATCTTCGACAAACACCGCATCGAACAGCAGCAGCGGCTCGAGCACCATGTGCAGACTTGCCGGCTTACTTTTTACGAGATTAAAAAAGTGATATTTCTTGGGATCGGGGACCGCCTCGAGCGTGTTCTCTAGTTGCATCCATTGGGCCGGAAAACTGTCGAGAAAACGTTCTATCTTCCGGTCGGAAAACATCCGCTCGATCTGCTTCTTCAGCACTTCCGGGTCCGACAGCTTGCCGGCTTCAGCCAGGTCCATCAACTCCTGGTCGGGTATGCTTCCCCAGAGAAAGAACGAAAGCCGCGACGCCATCTCGTACTGTGATTCTTTGCCGGTCGCCTCGCGATAGCGGAACAAAAACAACGGCGAGGATAATACGGCCGAGGAGACTTTCTTCATGCTGTCGGTGAACGACATGCCTTTGCCCATCTTGACGGCCGCATAGGCGGCATATCGTTCGATCGTTGATTCGTCGACGGGGGCTCTAAAGGCGCGCGTGAGGAACGGGCGCAATCGCTTCTTGACTTCCTCTTTCCGGTCCACGCCGGCGGCGGGTTCTTTGAAAAAGTCATTCCAGACGCCGCAAGTTTTGTCGTTGAAGTCGGGGCTTTCGACGATCGATACGCTGAGCTTCAAGAAGGCATCCAAAAGAATCGGCGGGAGCGTCAGTTGATCCGCCTGATTGTCGAAGCCGTGCTCGGCTCGCAGATCCTGTGGAAACGCCTCGACGCTATTCATACCGCCGACTTTCCGCAGCGATCGGCATTCGGCGTTGACCGTCGGGGGCATCTTTCCCTGTTTGCCGGTAAGATAATTTCCGTGTCGCGTCATCAGTTTTTCTGGCAGCCAAAAGATGTCCTTGTTGAGCGTGAACAGATCTCTGACGGAATTGTTGTACTGAAAACGATTGAGGCGCCTGGGCGGAGCACGTTTCGCTTTTTTTCCGGCGGTTGCTTCGCGAAGCACTTCCTTGAGCGTGGCGAGTAGTTTGACTCTGGCTTGGGCGTCGAGCGGCGGCGCCTTTTCGGGCGGCATATCGTTGGCGTCGATCGCTTCGATCATTTCCTTGAGCAACTCCGGCTGGGCGGTCAGATGCTCGAACGTCTTGATCGCGACAAAGTTGATGTCACCCTTGGGTTTGCCTTTGCCGCCGCCGTGACACTTGTAGCAGTTCTGTTTCAAGAGCGGTTGCAGATGCTCGCTGAACCGTTCATCGGCGCGGCCGTTTCGCCCGGCGATTGACAAGAGAACGATGCAGGCCAGAAGTAGCTTGCTAATCGCGGTAAATACTTTAAGCATGACAATTACCAACGAAATATGTGATTGATGTTTTGCGGGGATTGTTCTGGTGAAAAACGACACACGCCTCAGACAGCCAACTCGGGGATGCCCCCCGAACTGTCTGAGAATTTATCGATCTTCACGCCCATATGTTGGGCAATGCTCAACCAGAGGTTGCTGTTATACGTTCCGTTCTTGCATTGAATATGCCGTCCCTGCTTGATCGCACCTTGGGCCCTACCGGCGACAATCATCGGCAGGTTGAAAAACTGATGCGTCGCACCGTCTCCTAAACCGGCGCCATAGGTCACGACCGAGTTGTCTAGCATCGAGCTGCCGTCCGATTCTTGGATCGTTTTCATTGCGGACAGGATGTAGGAAAACTGCTCCGTGTGAAACGAATCG
>Ga0114996_10004728_pt1 | contig 16218 bp, 27 predicted proteins | sample ArcticOcean_MG_C_4_FD_87039 | JGI IMG/M metagenome (GOLD analysis project Ga0114996, IMG submission 87039) | Marine microbial communities from western Arctic Ocean - ArcticOcean_MG_CB4_134 | ecosystem: Environmental > Aquatic > Marine > Oceanic | place: Arctic Ocean: Canada Basin | collected...
AGAAACAAGCAAAAAAAGTAGGGTTAAGATGAAGCTTAAGTCAGTTATGAATGAGTATCTTGATCGAAATCAAAAACCACAGTTTTTGCAAGAAACCCTGAACGGGCTAAAGACCAACGAAGAGTTTCCATGTAGCGTAAACAGCAACTCTCAGTGGCTTCACGCAGACAGTGTTTCATCAAGAGATTTTCAATTCATATCGCGAGAAGCTTTACGTTCTTTCTGCGAGTACGTTTTAGACTTGGAGGGACATCACGGCGTTTCGGTCGCTATGTCTACGTTGTCTGATAGAAATCACGTCACGATAGAAGTTCCGCATAATTCTCTTAGCGGTGATCATTTTAATAATTTTTTTATAGAAATAGATAATATCAATATAGATGTTGTTGAGAGCTTTAAAAATGGCTGATTACGCCAACGCCGAATTTCAAAGGATATTATCCAATCCAGGAAACGAGATAATTTCAGATTCTTTGAAGGAAAGGCTTCGCCCAGTTTCTCAACCCATTGTCTTATTTTTGAGTTTTGATGATGATAATTTTGAGTGTTCGTTAGATTCTTTCTGTGTTAGCGATGATTTAACTAGCATTTCTATCTCTTTAAACAATGAAGCTGCTTTGAGCCTTTTGTCTAAAAAAGCTTTCGTGATCAAGTGCGAAATTGCTGATTTAGATATTTCTTCTTCTAGCGTAAGTAGTTATAACTGTTTTAAGTACGATAGTGATACTTATATTTTAGAGTTAGAGATGTTGTCTAAGGAGGTTTTAAGTGATTAGTGATGATCTTTTGAAAAATGCTGTTTTAGAAGCCTATGCTATCTTGGCTGAGCATATGGGCGAAGAAGACCCGGGCACAGAAGAGATGCAGAGACAACAAGATGTTTCAGGTGCAATTGACGATGAGGGTATTAGAGTAAATTCACTATCGAAAAAAGATAGCGAAGAAGTTGAGGAAGATGATGAAGAAGAGACTGATGAGCCAACTGATTTAGTTAAAGGCAAAAAAGACAAAGAAGAAGATAAATTCTCTTATGATATTCCCGATGAAGTTCCGAACAATGTTGCCTTCAAAGACGTAATGGCTCAATTAAACTTTGTCAGATCTGGTGCTAGTACTAAAGACGATGAAGTGAAACAGGGGCTGTTGAAATATTTTGAGAATCTAGATGGCGATGAGAAACGTAATTTATTCTCTATGCTTTCCGGTTTTGCGACCATAATGAATAAGGCTGGCGATGTTGAAGATGCTCCTATGCCTGGTAAAGAGAAAGCGTCAAAGGGATCTGGGGATATTAAAAAGAAACCCATTAAAAAACTATCGAATGCGCCCATTGTCGTTGGTGAAATAGCAACGAAATATCGAGAGTACCTGATGGTGATGGAGAATTCTGGCGAGAAGCATCGGTGTACAGACAGCCGGATCGTTCCCTTCGGTTCGGAAAGCTGCGTCAAGGATATCGAACATAGGATAGAAGATTCAAGAATTTCTCGAGACTCATGCGCTTCTCGGTCTGAACAGCGCGTGCACCACAATGGTCTGCTGAAATACCTTCGAATGCAACTAAGAGCCGCACAGAAGATCAATGGCTCAAGTTCTAATTCATAAGCTTACTTTTAATGAACTTTTCAGTAGTATTCAAAATGATAGTAACATAGTTTATGAGATAGAAGGCGATAGAGCTTACTTTAGCTATGATGGATTGGGTTATTCATTTTTTCGCGAAGGTGACTTAAAGAGTAAGTTTGATGTACCTAAACAATCATTGTTACAATATCTAAGGGCAATGCGAGTCATGTTGCATTGCTTAAAGATGACAACTGTTAATCCAAGCGATATCTGGTTTAAGCTAATTTTAAACAGAGAAAATGAAATGATTCAAATACTAGATGCTGGTATTTCTATTACAAACTCTTCGACTTATAAAAAAGCTAAAGAATATTTCAACGAAATTTCAGATACGAGCTATGGCAAAGTTTATATCTTTAAAAATCCAGGTAAATTTAATGTAATTGATAGCTTACATAATTGTTTTTCTTGTGATCAAAAGCTAGTCTTTGATGAGCCGATTTCTAACATTGAAAAAACTCTAAAGAAAACAATTTTTCTCGATTTTGAAAAATTGTTATTATTAAACTGCGAATCAAAATTTCAAAATTGGGATAGCGATAAGTGTAAATTAATTAGGATCAAGACTCCCAGGGGAGAGCTAAAAGTATTCAGGAGTGCTAAGTGGAAGATTACAGGGGATACATGAAGCTGGCGTTTACAATCTTGGAAGAGAACCGAGACTGGATGGATTTTAAAAAAATCATGCTTAGATCTATGCCCTCTAAGATGAGAAAAAAATTTAGCACAAGAGATCCGAAGACTAAAAAACAATCACTAAACGATTTTGAACAAAAGATGATTGATATTTATTTTCATGAAACGGGCATTCGCTTGAGGTTAGACGAAAAAAAATGATTAAAGAAAAATATGCTAAAGTGTTTGTGGAAGAATCTACTACTAATTTAATAAAAGAAAATCAGTATGGTGTCTATCTTAGCAATGATGAGTTTAAAAAATTCTTCGTAGACCCCTTTACGGATGTTTTAAAAGTAGCAAAAATTGCGTTAAAGGATGTCGGTACTGGCGTTCTTTACAACATGAGGATTTTATTTACTTTCAGCACTAATAAAAAACAGGCTCTCCTTAAAGCTTATGAACAAAAACGAGATCAGTTCAAGAAAGAATATGAACCGATCATGAGCCGAATTGACGAGCGCATGGACGATGCTAAATACATAGCGTTCATGGCATCCCCTGCCAGTTTTCTTGCTTTCCAAGCAGCTAAGCAGGGAATTGACGCAGCTAAATTCGTTAACGACACTTTCAAGGAGCAGAGGGCCGCAATGAAGGGCATGGGCCCGGACGGTAAGCCCACTCGACCTGAGGCAGGTCCAATAGTCGGTGCTTTGAGAGATTTAAAAAATTTATTCTTTGGTGAATCATATGTGATTGGTCAATTACTTGAAGTTGAGGGAGAAAGCCCAGATATAGAAGCTGAAATAACGACTGCTTTAGAAGAGATCGGAGTCGATCCCGCAGAGATACAGCAAAACTTTGCAGAGTGGGTTAAATTAAAAGAAGATGCCATGAAAGAAATTGAAGACGAGGGTGTACCCGCTCGGATTGAAGCTTTAGTGGCCATGATGAATGCCAAAGAGTATGAAGAGCTCGAAAAATCTGTTGCTTCTGCTAAGTCTGCTGGCATCGATCTCGGTAATTACCTTAAAGAGTTTGAAACAGAGTTAAAAAAGGGTGAAGAGGAAATATCAATAGCTTTCGAAGAAGATGCTAAAAAAGCAGAGGGTGAGGAAACGCCAGAAGCTGATAGCAAGAAAAAGAAAGATACTCCGTTGATCGCATCGCTCAAGAAGATGCCCAAGATAAAAAAGCTTGGAGATAAAGCGACTAAAGAGGATTTTACAGACGCTACGAAAGAATCTCTTTTTAATACTCTTAAGGATAATTTGCAGGAAGATGGTGAGAAGATAATAACTGAGATTCAAACCGAGATGCGCGAAGTTGCAGGCATAATTTTGGCTCCGTATAAAGATGTCTCTGAACTAGCTGAGCTTAAAGAGATAGGTGGTGAAGCCGCAGCTATTGCTCAAAAGATAGAAAGTGCTGTCAAAGCAATTACAGGTTAGTTTTTTCTTTTATAATAAAACAGTTATTAATTCTCCGAGGTGAGTAGGATGAAAAACTGGATTCCAGAGATATGCTATGAAGAAGATGCTAACGGTTTAAGTTCTCACATTCCGTTTATACAGGTTCCATGCGATCAAGAAATGCCGAAGTTTCTTTTTGTTTTTGAAAGTCAAGAAACTGGTGAGTTTGAGCCTGGAGAAGATGGAAACCCTCTTCCCATCTATGATATGGATCTGCATCAATACGCTGATATGGCTACATTGAAAGAGAAGTTAACGCCCACGGTTTTTGATAAAGTCAGGATAGCCTTGGGTCTAGAACAGCTTGCCACCGCTCAGTCAAAGGGAAAAGAGATTTCTAAAAAAGTGAAACAAAACTTAACTTAAATCGTGTAATTACCTCTAAACTGTTGTATAATATATACATGAATGAAACATATATCACAAGGGATATGGCCAGCTGTGCTCTGAATAAGATGTATAGCTTTAACCAAAAGCTTTCAACTCTATATGAATCTGAGGGTCTAGATATTAAGGCTGACATTGGTCGAAGGAATATCTTGATGTCTTCTATTCAGGAGCGAGAGTTTTCTCGAGCGCTTTCTCAAACTTTCAAAGGTGTAGTCAATGACGGCCGCTCAGGCCAACCTGATATCGTCATCGGAGAGATTGACACTGAGCTTGAGTGTAAGCTAACTTCGCCGCACGGTGGAAAAGTCTGGGCTCTTCAATGCGATTATGCTACTTTAGCAAAAAAAGGTTCACTAGATTTCTTATACATGCTTGTTGATAGAGATTTTGAAGAAGCTGCAGTACTTTATTTTAAGGGATTAACGACAGACGATTTTCATCCTCCAGCCTCCGGTTCTCGTGGTAAGTCGAGGATGAAGAAGTCTGTTGCGATGAAAAAGTGCACTCCTCTTTACGGTGGAATTATAGATAAAAACCAAGCAATTATTGATAGAGCGAATGAAATTTTAAAAAATAAAAAAAATCCACCCTATCAAAAGAAAAAAGCTTTAGAAAGAGTTATAAATTGGGGTAGGAAAGAAAAGCAATACTCTTTTGAGTTGGAGAAAATAGTTGGAAACAGTTAATACTTTTAAAGTGGGTGATTATGTCTTTTTGTTTTTTAGTAAAACAGGCACTATTTTTTCTTCTAGGATTTTAGAAAAAACGATAAGAGAAACAATATCAGACGGTCCAAAAACAGAGTTTATTTTAGAAGCTTATCGTCAAGAGGGCGAACATATAGCTCCACAAAAGATAAAGTTTTCTGATGAAAAGTGTAAAATGTTTCGCTCTATAGAAGAGCTTAAGATAGAGTTACAAGAGCATGTAATGAATGCTGTGAATGAGATGATTGATGAATGCCAGCTGATTTATGGCAAAGTTTCGCATGCGAGTGTAGAGTGAAATCTTGAAAAAAGTACTATTACTAGATGCAAGTAACTTGATTTATCGTGCTCGATATTCAGCAAAGTATTCCCGCGAGGGTGATGCTGCAATCGTATATTCTTTCTTTAGAAGCTTACGTCCACTTGTGGAAAAATTCGATCCTGATGTTTGTTACTTCGTTAGGGACGGAGCTCCCGCAAACAGGATGGATATACTGCCTGGTTATAAACAGAATCGAGTGAGAGAGCATGATCAAAACTTCTACGATCAGAAGAAAACAATAGAAGAATTAATCGATCTGTATTTTCCAATAACAGCTTGCATGGACTTAAATCTCGAAGCTGATGATTTGATTGCGCATCTAGTTTTAAATAGTCACAAAGAAGATGACTGCGCGATAGTATCATCAGACACTGATTTCATCCAGCTATTGCAGCAACATAGCAACTGCATCTTATATAATCCAATTACGAAAAAAACAAGAGAAGCCCCGAAGTATGATTACCTAACTTGGAAATCTTTAAGGGGAGATAGTTCTGATAATATCCCAGGCATTCCAAGAGTCGGCGATAAAACAGCAGAGAAGCTAGCTTTAAACCCAAAAAAGCTAGAAGATTTTTTAAACAAAGATGATAACAGGCAGATTTACGAAAGAAATCGTTCTTTAATAAAATTTCAGTTTCCAAAAAATAAGAAAGATGTGTTATTTGGAAACAACAAAAGCGATTTTCAAAAAGTTAAAGAGAAATTTGCAGAATTAAATTTTTGTAGCGTAGTGAATGATAAATCTTGGAAGAAATATATAGAAACTTTTAAAGGCGTAGAAAATGAAAATTGTTTTAAATGATGACATCCAGGCTCTCTTGAGAAACAGAAACTTAATTTCAGAGTTTGAAGTAGCTTACAAGTTTGGTGATCTTGTTATAGCCGAACATTCCTTAAGCGGAATGCGTAGACAACTTACAGATGTTCCAAGCTATGTTGTTGAAGCATCAAATAAGCCTGATCTTTTAAAGGGATAAATGTGCAAAAGAGAATTTTAAGATATTCAGAAGAACTACGTGCTAGTTTGCTGGAGGGTGTCAGCAAATTATCAGATGCTGTTAAGATTACTATGGGTCCCATGGGCCAAAATGTTTTAATTGAAATAAAAGATGCTCCTCCCATTTTAACGAAAGACGGCGTGACAGTTGCTGAAGCTATTAACTTAGTTGACCGTTTTGAGAATCTTGGAGCTCAAGTTGTCAAAGAAGCCGCACGCCAAACCGCAATCACTGCGGGTGATGGTACAACTACATCAACTGTTTTGGCACAAGCTATTTTTCAACAGGGCAGTAAACACCTTTCATCTGGAGGAAATATTCGCGACCTAAGAGAATCTTTGAACGAAGCTAAAGATTTTGCTGTTGAAAAATTGTTGGAGATGTCTGTTGATATTAAGAACGAAAAAGACTTGCAACACGTTGCAACAATTTCTGCTAACGGTGAAAGCGATTTAGGAAAGCTGATTTCTGAAGCTGTATCTAAAGTTGGTGCCCATGGTTATGTTTCTGTTGAGAACTCTCGTGGCTACGTAACAGAGCTTACGCTTGTTGATGGTTACCAGGTAGATCGTGGATATATTTCTCCGTATTTCGTAACTAATCAAGCTAAACAATCAGTTGAGTTTAAAAATCCTTTAATTCTTTTAACTAACCAAACAATCACTAACCTCAAGAGTATAATTCCGGTTTTAGAAGAATCTGTTAAAGTAGATAAGCCTTTGGTTATTATCGCAAATGATGTAACAGGCGAAGCTCTTCAGGGTTTGATTTTAAACAAGACCAAAGGTAACTTAAGATGCTGCGTTTTAAGACCACCCGAATTCGGAGTAGCTAGAGAGCAAGCGTTAGAAGATTTGGCCGCGGTTTTGGGAGCACAGTTAATTCACTCTTCTCCGGATAGTTGGCCAAAGACGCCGATTTACTCTTCGCTTGGGACATGTAAAAGTTTTAAAGCTTACAAAGAACAATGCGTTTTTGTTGATTGCAAATCTGATGATAGCTTAGTTAATCAAAGGTTATCTTCGATAAGCCTTAGAATAGAAGAACCAGACGTTTCGATAGACGAGATGAAAGTTTTAGATCGAAGAAGGAAAAGGATGACTAGTGGAGTAGCTATAATTTATGTTGGAGGTTCGACAGAGAGTGAAGTGAACGAAAGAAGAGCCCGTGTTGAAGATGCTGTGAATGCCACCCGCGTTGCTTTAGCAGATGGAATAATTCCAGGTGGTGGTTCTTCTTTATTTAGGATATCTTCTTTGCTAGATAAGAGGGGAGATGTTGGTTCATCAATTTTGTCTTTTGCTTTAAAGATGCCGGTATATCAAATTGCTAAAAATTCCGGAGATGTTCCAGAAGTTATTTTAGAAAAATTAAAAAGTTCAAAGAGCCAGCTAGGATATGACGCTTGCACAGGAAAGATTGTTAATCTTATGAAAGAGGGTATCATTGATCCAGTTTGCGTAGCTATTTCTGCGCTGACAAATGCGTCAAGCGCCGCAATAAACTTACTGTCAGTCGGATGTGCTGCTGTCGTCTCAGAACAGGGAGAAAAAGTTGGAAAATAAAAACCTTAAGAAAAATAACACTAGGAATGCTAATTCTAAAAATATTCCTATAGTAATCGTTAGAGTTAATCCAGAGGAGTTAGTTTATAAGAACGAAGATGAGATTAGGTACATAAATGATAAGCTCAACAAGAATTTAAGGTTGGCTAGGAGCAAAAGAGAAGATAAATCAATTATCAATATTGAAAAAGAAGTTTGTTACATTCAAAGAGAATTAGAAAGCAGAATGAAAAGAAAAGAAACCCACAATAATTTTATAAAAAACAATGCAATCAATCGCAGACTGTGATATAATAAAATAAAAAGAGGTTAAAAAAATGTCAGAAGCATTACAAACTTATTTTAATAGAGTCGGAAAATATCCGTTGCTTACTCGCGAAGAAGAAGTTGATTTAGCTAAAAAAATTGAAGCTGGTGATCATATAGCAAAAAATAAAATGATTCAGTCAAATTTGCGTTTAGCAATTTCGATAGCAAAAAAATATCAAAGTAAAGGATGTTCATTAGAAGATTTAATTCAAGAGTCAAACATGGGCTTGATTAAAGCAGTTGATCGGTTTGACTGGCGAAAGGGTTTTAAATTCAGCACTTACGCTTACTGGTGGATCAAGCAGTCAGTTAGGACCCATGTAGCTTCTCAAGCGTCAGACATAAAGTTACCAGCTCATACTCGAAATCTTCTTTGGAAGATGAACGAAATGATCAGAGAATACGAAGAACAATTTGATCAAAAACCTTCGTACAATGAAATTTCAGTGGCCTTAGGGATTCCGTTTAATACTCTTATGTCTATGATCAAGTGCTCGTCTCAGACGTCTTTAGACGCTAATATCAAAGATAGATCCGGTGGTGCTGGTAGAAAGATTGCTGATGTAGTTCCGGACAATAGGAGTTCTAATATAGAAGATATTCTAGATTCTGTTAAGATCAAAGGTGTCATGAGAAAAGCTTTAAAAAACTTGACTAGCAGAGAAGAAAATATAATAAGACTTCGTTTCGGTATCGGTGAAGAAGATACAAACGGGGTTTCTTTTAGCATCTCGAAAGAAGAGTTAAATAAAATCAAGGAGGACTCACTATGAGTATGCCCAAAGGATATAGATCGGAAAATGGATACTCGACTGTTATCAAAAAAGGCGGAAAGAGTTACAAAGAGATCGCTGAAGAAATGACCAAAATGGGTTTCAAAATGAAGCATTCTGCTGCAAGGAATATTCTACTTGAAGCTATGAAGAAACTTGCTTCTGGTATATGTGATCTTTATGATATGGAAGATGCTGATATTTCTAAAGTTGCTAGCGATCCCAGGTTTCAAGAGTGCATCGCTTCTTATTTAGAAGAAGAATCTATGATATAGGAGGTAAAATGATTTCTTTTGAAAATTTTGTAACAAGATCTAAATTAAACATAAGTGCTTATTTAGCAGCAAATAAGATTACTAGTGACGATGCTTTGAGGGATTACTGTTTAGCTAACAACATAGTTCCACCCCACGGGGTATACTTTCCGGAAAAGAAAGAAAACAAAGCTGAAAATGAATCGTCAAATGCTGCAGCTAAAGTGACTAAGCCAAAAGTTAAAAAGCCGCGGGTTGTTAAACCTCAAGCTTCAAACAAAGTTTTAGCAGAAGAAAAAGCTCCAGTTAAAAACACGTCTCTCAAGAGAAAATCAAAAACAACTCGTAAGAGAACTTCGAAAACAACTAAAACTCCGAAGAAGTGAAAGTCTTACAGAGACTAATGTTACCCCTAGCTTTCTTGAACATGATTGTGTGCGTGATAAGTTACGAATATATCAGTGGTCAGCTAGCGTTTTTGAATTTTTTGACTGCTTGTTTTTGCTATGTTTCTTGGAAGTTAATAAAACTTTAATGGTATACAGACGAATCTTGATGTGGAATGATCAGCGGTTAAAAAAAGAAGTTTCTGAAGTTGATGATAAAGACAGAGAAGCTGTAGAGCTAGATTTGTTAGATACTTTAAAAGTCGATAATTTTGATTTTCTTGCCGCACCACAGATCGGTATTCCGAAAAAGTGTTTAGCTATTAATCATGAATTTTTAAATGATGAAAGAATCAAGCGTCCTATATGTTTGTATAATCCCGTGCTAGTTACTAGCAAAAGCCAAGCAGATTTTTTCCAAAAGTGCCATTCAGTTCCTCATTTTGGCAGTTGTATTAAAAGGTTTTGTGAATGCTTTATAAAGGGTGAATCTATGCTGGGAGAGGTTGAACTAAAATTTACAGGTGAAAAAGCAGCAGAACTACAGAAAGCTTATGATTTTTTTTATAACAAATCAATCCTTTCTAGGGTATCAAACTTGAAAAGAAAAATTTACCTAAAAAGTATATCAAGATCTGTTATAAGAAAAAAAAGAAAAAAAATGTTAGAATTAGAAGAGTCAAAAAGTCAAGATAGAAACGGCTTTAGAAAAAAGAGAAAAAAGAAGAAGTAATCCATGTTCGATACCCTAAAAACTAAGCTACTAATACCAGCTGGAAAATGTCCAATTGAATTAGTTGGTACCTCTAGTGATGAAGTCCTAAGTTGGATTTCTAAGTTAAGCGTGTGTTCAAAACCCCATATCGAGTACCAAGTTTCAGTTTATCGATATTGGGCTCAATGTTTTTACAAACACGGTTCGAAAGATTTAGCAGAAGTTAACACTAATATTTCAAAAATTCTAGGAACTTCAGAGACTCTTTCCGATTTAATGGAAAGCAAAAATGAGGAAAGGTGATCTTGTAGAAAGGGTAAGAGATTTTGGTGAATCTGCTTACAATGAAATGATCGTTGGATCTTTCGGGATAGTACTCAAGGGTCCATACGAGAAGAACATTACCGATATTTTACATAACAACAAACCATGGCTAGATATTAAATTCAACCAGCTAAAAAGAGTGATAGACATATTAAGCGAAGATCAAGTTTATAAATACTGCTTGGTAGATGAATACGAAAGGTTGAAGAAGTGAGAAAGACAATAACATTTGATGACGTGCTGTTAGTTCCAAAGTATTCAAATATTTTGTCTAGAAAATTTATTGATCTCTCTGTTGATGTTTCTCATTTGGGAGAGGTTTTATTGTGCCCGTTTATCTCATCACCAATGGACACAGTTACGGAAGAAGTTATGGCCCGTGCGATGTGCCAATCTGGTGGATTAGGAATAATTCATCGATACAATACGATCCAACAGCAAGCGAAAATAGTTGCTAGTTCTTGCGCAGATAAAAATTCTAGAGCAGGTGCTGCCGTTGGGGTATCTGGAGATTTTGAAGAAAGAGCATGTGCAGTTTACGATGCTGGAGCTAGGGTGATCTGCATTGATGTCGCTCACGGGCACCACGCTTTGATGAAAATGGCGCTGAAGAGATTACGAAATATTTTCGGAGATAGCGTGCACATCATGGCTGGAAACGTTGCGACTCTTGAGGGTTTTAACGATTTAGCTGACTGGGGAGCCAACAGTATCCGAGTTGGCATCGGCGGTGGCTCGATCTGCTCGACCCGTGTCCAGACTGGCCATGGAGTTCCTACCTTGCAAAGCGTGTTAGACTGTGCTATCAGCGATCGAGACGCTTTGGTAATCGCCGACGGAGGTATGCGCAGTGCTGGAGATATTGCTAAAGCTGTCGCTGCTGGAGCCGATTTAGTTATGTGCGGTTCTATGTTTGCTGGTACCGCTGAATCACCCGGAGAAGTGTTTTCTGCTCCAGACAATAAGAAATACAAAGTCTATAGAGGGATGGCTTCTGTAGAGGCACAGAATGACTGGAAAGGCAGCCATAATTCTGTTGAGGGTATTTCGACAACGATTCCGTATAAAGGCCCAGTCGGTGGCATTATCGACTCGATGAAGAAACAATTGACGTCTGCGTGTTCTTATTCTGGCGCTTCTAACTTGAGAGAATTTTACCACAAATCAGAATTTATCTTGCAATCAACTTCAGCACAGTCAGAGGGTAAGACTCACATATTAGTTAGCTGATGTCCAAGTTTCATATCGATCAAATAGTTGTAGATGTAAGGGGAAGGATAGGCATCATATTAAGTTTCTTTAAGACTAAAGTTGGTAGCTATTATAATGTCTTAATCGATGGAGAAGTCTTTACTTTGCCTGAGGAAGATTTAGAACCCAAGCGTTAATGTGATAAACTCAATTTGTAGTTCACAGTTAAAACCTTATTACGTATATTTTTGTCACTCTGTATAATACTTATTCAAGTATTCATATAGGGAATTGTGCTTTGAGAACAGTTAGCGTTTTATTAATTTTTATTTCATTTCTTTTAATAGGCGCGAATCCTAAACCAACAAAGACAAAATTTTATAATTTTGATGACCTGCTTATAAATGGTCAGTACAAGAAACCTCAAGTTCTTTATACTGACGCTAGACAGAAGGTTAAATTTGAAAGACTCCTTAAGCTTAAGAAAGATTTTTTACCAAAGCTTAAGAGTACTGCGAAAGATCCTACGCTAAGATGAGGAAAACATAATTGAAGATTACTACAAAAGAATTAAGAGATTACATTACTGAAACAGTCAGAGATGAATTGATGCAAAACAATGTTTTTTCAAGTCATATATTTGAACACTCATACGTTACAGGCGTTTTGGGTATATCTGTTCCACTTAACGAATCTTATCCCTACTCTAATCGTTTTTGCGATTTAATAATCCAAGAGCAGTTAATGCTTGAGGGATTTTTTGGAGATTTTAAGAAACTGGGTGGCAAGGTTAAAGAATTTGCGCTAGGTATTCGTTTTATTGTTGAAGATCCTAAGAGGATTAAAGATTTTGTTACGCAGGTTTTAGCTGTTGCTGATGAACAGTTTCAAAAGTTTCAAAATTGGTCTGAGAAAACTTTAGAGTTAACTAAAAAACTAGTAAGTGAGTATAAAGTCAAGGCCATGCAAATAGTAGGAGAGCTTACTCAAAAGCTTAAAGATGCTTTAGAAAAACTTTGGAATGTTGTGAATAAAATGGACGGCTGGAAAAGAGCTCTATTTGCAATTGCAGCAGCTGTAGGTGTAAGATACGTTTGGGATCAAATTAAAGGCTCTGGAGCTAATGAGTTAACTCAAGAAGAAAGACTTGCACGCATTGATGCAGCAATGGGTGCTATGAGGGGTGATGATGTAAGTGAATCTATTTTATATGCTACGCCCAGTTTAGTTGCAGCAATGTATGATACCAATACAAACGAGCGACTAGATGAATTTCTAAAAGGTCTCAAAGATAAGGCGAAAAAAGCAGGTTCAGCAATTAAGGACAAGGCATCAAAAGTTGCGTCTGGTGCCAAAGACAAGGCCAAAGATTTAGGAAAAAAAGTAGCATCAAAAGCTGATGAAAAAACAGGCGCATCTGATACTAAGGAAAAATTTCCTCCCAAAACTCAAAAACTCATTGATGAGTGGGTAACAACATTTAAAAAACTTGGTGCTAAGATTGGTAAAAATTTCATGGCGGGAATAGCAATTCAAGCCATAGTTGGAGCCTTAAGCGGTGGAATTGGCACACTACTTGCATTCATGGCAAAAGCATTTGGAGGTATTAAGTATGTGCTTAAAGTCGCCGGCGAGCCAATGAGCAGATTTGTAGGACAAATCAAAAATGCAAAAGAAGAAGCAAAAGAAGCTGAAAAGGGTGAGGATGATCCTACAGAGAGCCTGGGAAGAGACGCTCCATTGCTTCGGACTTATGTGAGACAAAAGCTAATTCGTCTAGAGCAACTTGATTGAAGGTGATTCGTGAAATTGGATATCAAAACTTTAATGGCTGTATTAACCTTCACCGCAACGCTTGGTGGTTTTTACTATTCGACTCAGTTACGCCTTGATCACTTAGAAGAAAATGTTCAAGCAATTCAGAAGCAAATCAAAGTAATAAAAAAGCAGGCAAACAAGAAGAATAGACCTATTAGAAAAAGGATTAAGTGATGCGTTTGATTCGTGAGTATATAAGAGAGTCTTTGATCGCTGACATGGCGAACGAAGCTCTGCAAGAGGGAATGTTTCAAGATGTAATTGCTAAGATCAAGAAAAAAGGAAGTTCCACTGCATCGATGACGAAGGAGTTTTTTAAAAATCTAAAACAAGAGTTGGGTGAGACGAAAGAAGGCGCCGTAATTCTAAAAAAGATGGTCATGGGAAAACAACTTTCATCAGAAGAGACAGACGCGCTCAAGCAACAAGCGAAAGATATAGCTAAAGGTATACCGCTACTAGCCCTATTCGCAGTTCCAGGCGGTGGTATTGCTACTGCTGTGCTAGTTAAAGTAGCAAAGAAATACGGCGTAAATTTGATGCCGACTTCGTTTAAGGGTGAGGCGTGATGAATCGATGAAAGTAAATCGCCGCCAGCTTAAGAGGATCATTAAAGAGTCTCTTGAAGAGCTTAGTCCTGTTTTGCAAGATGAGATCACAAGGGCAAAGTTTCGCGGCGTGTCTAGGAATGATGTCAATTCTGTCTTGGCTCGTGGCGGCGACGACGAACAGCTAGCATTAGAGATATCTGTTCTTCAAAGAACACTAAGAGAAGCAAGAGGCGAAGGTATAGCTTGTCCCATCCGCGGAGCTTGGTACGGTGGCATGCCCGCCGGCGGTGGATATTCACCCCATAAAGAATATACTGTCGCTGCCCAACGATATGCTGAAGCTGCGCACTGTATACTGGGTTCACTTGGACGACGCGTCGGAGCCGAGGGTGAGACTGAGTGGCATTCAATGGTGGGTGGAGAAAAAGCTCACCTCCTTGAAGAGATTGGAATAATGCAAAAAGTGATGGGTGAGTATTCCAAAGATTTGTACATCGATCAATTCAACGACTTGAGCCAGTTTAGAGAAGAGTATCGCGAAGGAATTGCCGAGTATAGTGAGGGCGCAATCGCCGATATTAAAAAGACTTCACCTAAACTTGAAGAAAAGGCCACAGCAAACCTCAAACGATTAATTGCAATTAAGGAGGCCGAACCAGAATTCCCAGACTCTGTTTATAAAGTCGGCATGTACACATACCAAACGCTTGGATTACTTTCCCGAGCCATGTTAAAAAGTATCGAGGGCTGGGATGAAAACAAAAAGTTACACTACAACCTAAACGCCTTCAAAGATAACAGGCTTGCCAATAGAACTGATTTGCTTGAGCAAGCTATAGATGGTATGATAAGGGATCTATCATGAAGATTACTAAAAGACAACTAAGAAGAATCATTCGAGAATCTCTTACTTCTTATGAACAAGAGATCGGTGAACCTTCTGGATTCGTTGAATCTAATTGGATACCATGGCTTGAAGAAAGAGGGCTTGGTATTGAAGACTTAGATGACTTAGCGCACTATGCGGGTGGCCCGGATCGTTCTTGGCTTGATGCATATCCACCACGAAATGGAATGATAGGACCTGCTAGCATTGAAGACTGGGCCGAGGAACGTCGCCAAGATAATGAAGAGCAAGGTATACAAGGTAGAAATCTTCATCGAAGTCTCTCCGGAATGGATAACTAATGAAGATTACAAAAAGACAGTTGAGAAAAATTATCCAAAAAGAACTATTAAGCGAGGGTATCGAGTTTCGAGAGCTTGATTCTCCGCTACACTATGCCCGCGCATCCAGTGTGAAAAGGTTGGCTTTGTGTGACGCCTCAGTAGGGGAGCCAAATGCTGCTAAGCGAGATGCATATTTCAACCCAGAGCAAGAATGGGAGACCCGCACACAAACTGGCCGAAGATTAAAGAAGCCCCGTAAAGGTCAAATGATACCAGGCGTTTCTGATAATTGTATTATAGGTTTTCTAGACAACCATAGCCAAGGAAAAACTAGAGACGGAAAAGAAATGTGGTATATCGACTACATGAAGACTCGTTCTGACAAGGGCGGTCAAAAAATTGCCAGTCAACTAATTGATCAATTTTATAGCACCATTGCTCAACCAGGTGATCATGTCCATTTTGGAAAGATGATGCGAAAAGAGATCGGCCACCTAAAAGACAAAATGGTCAAGCAGCATCCTGATATCAATACTATCGGGGCAAAGAATTGGTGATGAGTCTACTGCGCGAGTACATAAGAGAGTTGTTGAAAGAAGCCGCCCTAGGCGTAGATGCGCTAGTCGAAAAAGACATATACATCACTGTTTCCAAAGACGAACTTACTGACTACACCGTGTATTATTCAGACAAAAATGGCGAACCAAAAGACGGGTACAGAGGCGTCTACGGTGAGGTCACCATTGACCGCGCTTCTAAAGGAACCGGCCCATGCGACGGGGCATTCATTGTAGTGTCTACCATGGCGACAAAAGGTTGGGGTCCTATGCTTTATGATGTCGCAATGGAGGTTGCTACGCAAAACGGTAATGGTCTAACACCCGACAGAAGATCAGTTTCAAATGCAGCTCAAAATGTTTGGAGCTATTACTTCAACGACAGAGGAGATGTTCAATCATACCAGCTGGACTTAACTGACATAGAAGCTGCTTATTATACTGACTTAAATGTCCAGAAACTCACGCCAGA
>Ga0114996_10004729_pt1 | contig 16216 bp, 13 predicted proteins | sample ArcticOcean_MG_C_4_FD_87039 | JGI IMG/M metagenome (GOLD analysis project Ga0114996, IMG submission 87039) | Marine microbial communities from western Arctic Ocean - ArcticOcean_MG_CB4_134 | ecosystem: Environmental > Aquatic > Marine > Oceanic | place: Arctic Ocean: Canada Basin | collected...
AATAGTTTCAATTGGATCAAATTGATAGTGAATCGGACTTGCCGGGCAAGCCAAATTATAAATCTCATCAACATGTTCTGAAATCTTACCAATAAGAGGGTCAGTAATATCGTGTGAGACAATCTTAAAATTGGGATTACTTTCCAAAGCTCTCAAATTATCAATCTGTCCAGTAAAGAAGTTATCTAGACAAATTACTTTATTTCCATTACGTTCCAAAAGAGATTTACAAAGATGGCTCCCAAGAAATCCAGCTCCTCCAGTAACTAGTATCGTACGCATACTTTCAACTCAGAGAGAAACTTAAAAAGATATTGTTAAGCTACAAATTAACTTTGTAAATCTTACTCAAAACATTACCATCACCGTCATATCTCCAAACTTCAGTCAGATATTTATCAAGTCCTTCAGACCAAGGTGTTGCAAAACTTCGATAATTTCCCGGAGATATCAAAAGTAAATCAAAAGTTCTATATTCATCACCGCGGAGCGCAGGATCAACCCACGTATGTTGAGTGAAATATTGTACACCGTTCTTATTCAAAATTCTACGGTTTTCTTCAGAATCAAAAACAATCAACGGATCAAAACTACCAACCACTTTACCTGAGTTATCAAAAGTGTATTCACTTTGGAACCAATATTGATCCCAATACAAGTAATCAACACTATATTTTTCAAGTAAATTTCTACGAACGACATCATTTATTCCATACAATATAATCGCATGATCAATCTCACGAGAATCCATATCAATAAATGGATCATTTTGCGCACGACGCACTGAAATCAATTTTCTACCACTAAATGCATTAATTGAAAATCCAAGCTCCTTTGTAGTAAGAATAACATCATCAACATCACCAGTTTCAATAAAATAGTTGGAAGCACCAACCACTTGAACAGGTAATTCATTCCGAGCACTCTGATACCACTGTCCACCAGACTTAACACTATATGCGCTTACTTGGAAAACCAATAAGGCAAGAACTACGAGTGAAACACATTGTGTTCTTGTTAATTTGAAACTCTTACTAAATCTAAAACCAAACCTTACTCCATAAACAAAAAGTAAACTCCAAACTGGAAGCATTAACATTGTATTCATTCGATCAGGAATAAAATGTATTCCAAATAAATTTACACTAACAAGATAATGAAGTGTAATAACTAAGCCACTTACTAGCAAAAACTTAAGATAACTCTCAGTACCAAACTCTCTAGATTTTTTATGTAGGAACAAACCAATTAAACCAAGCAAAGTGAATAATGAAACAAAAGCAATACTAATATTTCCGAAACTAAACAAACCACCTACAATTACCGTTTTAACAAATTCAAATTGAAATCCAGAATTGGACCAATCAGGATTATTCCACTCATTATAATTTAGACTAGTCTGCCCCTGATGAACAAAAATCGGAGTAGCCCAATAAGCCATTGAAATTAATCCACCAACAACTACAACAATAACATAAGGCATCAACTTTGATTTTAAATTACGCTTACCTCTCAAACCATACCACAAAAATGCTGAGAATATTAAAAAAGTACTTCCAATAAATGAAACGCTGTGCGCCAAACCCGCAAGACCATAACCAATTCCCAAAAGTATAGCATTCTTTATTGAAGAATCTTTCAAAAAATTGAACAATAGTAACATTACCAAAGGCATTATCAACATTTCAGAAAAAGGAGTATACTTCAAAATCGGAAACTTGTCAGCCATAAAGAATACCAAAACTCCAACAACGCCCAGTATTTTTGATTTGAATAATTTATTAACTAAATTATAAAATACAATTCCGCCCAACAATAAGACCAAATATGAAAAGATAAAATGCGCAACAATGGCATCAAACCCCAATTTAGCAATTAATCCTGCACCTAAAGTATAAAGAACAAAATATCCTGGAAGCGATCCTAAAATTGTAGCAGAATCAAAAGGACTTCCGCCAAATTTGAAATGACTCGTCTGACCAAGCTGATAATAATAATCACCACCGTATATCGGACTCGGTAAACTTTCCAAAGGACTCAAATATAAATAATTCAATGCAGCTAAAAAACCAAGAGCTCCCAAAAACATCCAATTCTGCTTACACCAATTAATTAATCTCATGAATTATAATTTTCTTCGAATTCAGGCATCTTACTACTATCTAAGAACCTATCAATATTTTCTAAATTGTCAGGATAGTTTAATCTCCAAATTTTTACTGGACCAACTAATTGTCCATTATAAATCATTATAGGAACATTTGAAGAATATGTTTGAGTGAATTCAGGAAGCTGTTCACCTTTAATATAAAGTCTAGCGAACAAACCATCTTTAACTTTTTCAGACATAAACAATATACCTGCTATTGGATTCTGATATTCTCCCTGAACGCCAGGAATCAATTTAATACAACCATCAATAATTTCAAATTCAGTTTCAAAAACAGCACCAACACCGTCACCAACTAAGCAAGGAATTTCGTACCTCTTCTCAAATCCACTCGCCACAACAGTAGCAACTGGAGCTCTAATTATTTCACCAGAATCATCCATATATAACTCAAATTTAATTATTCTAGCATTCCCTGCAGGAATAACTCGTTTACCTTCAATAATTGGAGAATCAATTGGCCAAGTTCCAGTATAAGTTAATTTCTGACCATCTCGAGCTTCCTCCTGTCCCTGTAACGCAAAGGTACCAATAACTGAAAGACGGTCATTATATTTATCCGAGCCTAAGGTTGCGAAAGCACCATACTTACCCAATTCTTCACTTGAATAAAGAAGATAATCAACTTCGTGTGCAGCAAAATATTCCATACTCTCTTTGATATTGTCTCCAGTCATTCCGTATCTTGCCAAAGTGTAAATGAAAAATTGACCACCTGGTTTACCACCGTCACTAATAGATGGTCGATTTCCAATAGTCTGAGTCCAATAACCATAATCCCACCAATGAGAAATTACCGAACCAGGAGGAGTAGTTTCACGAATCCAATCCATAGAGTCTTCCCACATTCCCGGAAGTCCAGACTGCATAGAACCACTAACTCGTGCAGCTTGACCAAAGGCACTGAAAGCCAACAAACCAATAATCAACACAACACCAAGTTGTGCGAATTTGTAACGCTTAGCATGTTTTAAGAAATCATCAAATGCTACTGCTGAAAGTAGTGCTATTGCTGGAGCAAATACAAAAATAAATCTAACTGCAGTTCGAGCAAGCAAACCCATAACCAAAAAGAAAATAATTGGCATTATCAAATTAATATTCTTCAAATCAGACAAATTATCAAACACCTTACGTTTGTTATAATACAAATACAAATAGTAAGCAACAAGTCCAAACAAAACACCCAACATCAAATAAATATAAGTGCTGCCAAGAATTTCAAAATCACGACTCCAATTACCCATCGTTATAACAAAAATACTACCAACCGCAAGTGAACTTAAAACAACCCTAATTTTCTTTCCAACATCTGAGAATAAATTCCAACTAAGGACGAAAACTCCAAACAATGAAATAAATGTTAAATAACCATAATTATCCAAATAACTATTTCCTGAAGTTACATACGTCCGTGCAATCTCTGAAGTGGTTCCAGCAAGTTTGTCTCCACCACCCGCATTCAAAATATTCAAAATAAAAGTTCCGACATCAAAGAAACCAAAAAGACTATTTAGAAACAAACCTCCAATACCAACAACAAACAGAGATAAAATTGAATTAGGAACAAAGAATTTTCTATCCTTCAATAAATCATAAACTAACAAGACACCAAAGGTGAAGAATCCAATTAACCAGCCATAACTCTTCCAATGTAATTTACCAACCAAAAACATCAAAGTTGCAAAGGTCAAGAACCAAACATATTTCGGATATCCGTCTTGCGTTTTACTAAGCAACATCTTACTCAACAAGTATCCTGAAATAACAATAATTAGCATTGGATAACCTACCCACGTTACACCCATTCCAAAGGCAGCAAGTCCTGCTCCAAACATCATCAAATATTTGCCCCTAGAAACTTTCATCAAATCTGCCTTAGTAAATAACCAAAGAGACAAAAACATGAACATAATAGAAATAGCTTCGTGATCCGCAAAACCGGCTGCAGTTCTAAATACAAATCCAGGAATTACTGCTAAAAATAGCGAGGCAATAATTGCAATCCGTTTACCAAGCAATAATTTTAACCATAAATAGAAGAAAATCAAAATACCAATCATAGAAACTGGAGGATAAATTATATGTGCCATCTCTCGTGAAACACCAAACAACTCTAAGAATTTTGACCAATAAGCCATAATATAAGGGAATAAATCAAAACCTCTGTCGGAACCCAAAGGCGGGTTTCGCCAAGTATCAAACAACAACACTCTTCCATTTGCCAAAACATCTCCGGCAAGTCTAAAATAATAATAAGGATCAAGTCCAACTAAATACTTTCCATTCAAAGCACTCAGATTCCGTGTGCGAACAAAGAAAGAAATACCAATAATAACTGACAAAATAATAGGTTCAAGATATCGATAAGAACTAATTTTATCCCAAGATTTTTTTAATTTGGAAATGGATTCACCGAAGTCTATATAGTCATTATCGTCCTTCTCAACCATAATTAACCCATAGGACTAAGACTTAAAAAACTATGCGTAGAAAAGAGGTGAAATTAAAACTTCTATCGCACCACTAATTAAAACTAAAATAACTGCAACAATTAGTAAAAATAAAGCATCTTTCATAACTACCATAAACTTTTCATCAAATAGTTGATATCTAAGAACTCCGACTGAGATTATTCCTCCCGCAAGGCCCGCAACAAAATATGCTCCGATCTCAGGGATACCGTGAATCAAATATCTGGAAAAACTTATTGATACAGCACCAAAATAAGTACCGATTCCCACCGCACCAACGCTTGTTGCCGTAGCAGCAACAAGTTCCCGTATCAAACTTCCAATTGCAACGCCCAAAACTGAAGCATTCCAAGTCAAAATAAAGATTGCACCAGAACCATAAATAAATGAAAACAATACCGCAAAAGTCATAACTTTCAAATTATTAAAAATAACAAGCGGGAAAAAGTCACCAAAGAATTGTCCAGAAAGTTGACTCATAATCTTACTATTAACACTCTGAATTGTAGATATTTGAACATTAAAAATTTGATTAACTGTTGCATCAGGTAATACTGTAAAAAAGAAAGTAAATGCTGAAACCATTCCAAGAAACAAGAATATAAAAAATGGAATAGTCGCTCTATGTGTAACTTCATGCGCTCTTGAAAAAAGTTTGCGCTCTTCAAATACAATCAACTTAATCATTAAAGGTATGGCTGCCATAACCGTAAAGAACACCATAGTTAAACCAGCATATTCAGCAAAAACCCAAAGAGAAAGCAAAATTGCAATAGTAGTATAAGCAAAAGCTACAATAAACATTTCAGCCGGCTTTTTCTCAGCATATTCTGCACTCATTAACGACTCCAAAACCATAAAGTATATTCTCAAACCTTATTTTTAACAGTTCCCACGAGAAACCACATAAGGTTTTTATATTCCAGAGACTATAATTTTCTATGAGATCACTTTTAAGAAGAATATTAGGAAGATCTTCAACAAGCAGGTCAAGACGAACAAGTTCAAAACAAACTGCTGCAAAAAGAACAACGTCAAGAGCACGACGAACAACAGCTCGACGTTCTACAGCAGCAAGAAAAACAAGTGCGCGAAGAACAACAGCAAACCGACGAACATCTACCGCACAACGAACTACTGCTGCAAGAAGAACAACTGCTAGACGACGAACAGCCTCTGCAAGTCAAACAACAGCACGTCGAGCGAGAAAGTAATCTCGCTCATTTTTTTAGACTTAGAAAAATACAAAGAGAATACTACTCATCTTTCTCCATAAGTACTTCAAGCATCTTTGCATATGCTGGACGAGTAATAAACACTCCAATTGTAACTCCAACAATTGTTGTCAAAGCAAAACCTTTCAAGACTCCTGCACCAAGGGAGAACAATGGAATCATTGCAGCAAGCATAGTGATATATGCAGCAAAAATAATCAAGAACGCATTCTTCATTCTCTTCAACCATTTCTCCTCATTCCGACGACCATGCAGAACTTCATCAGTAATAACAATCTGATCATCAACACCAGTTCCAACTGCAGCAAGAATTCCCGCAATAGAAGCAAGATCAATATTGTGTCTAATCAACGCAGCGAATCCAAGAATAATAAATACTTCACTCAGTCCAGTAATAATAATAGGAATTGAAATTGAAGCCTTTCTATATCTAACAAAAATAACTCCTCCAACTGCAAATATTGCCAATACAATTGCCAATATTGAACTAGTAAAGAAATTATCTCCCAGTGTCGGAGAAATAACATCAACTCTTTCAACCTCAACTGAAAAAGGCAAACTTCCCGTAATCAAAAGAGTCTGCATCTTTTTCATACGGTCTAAAGCATCTCTAATTGCGGTCTCTTCAGTTAAACCACTTCCTGGACCCTGAATCGTAAATGAAGTACTTATGTCTCCCTGTAATCCTTCAGAAATAAACAAACTATTTACTAATTCATCATCCAAATACAAGTCAAGCTTTTCAGATAAATAACCATCAACAACATCCAGCGCCGAAGTCAAATCAGCGTGTCTCTTAGCAGATTCATGACTAATATCTACTCTGAAGAAATACTGACAGCTCCAACCATCGTTCGACGGACCACAACCTTGTTGAAGAGGAATTCCTGAACATTCTCCAGATCTACAAACAGATTTGATATCTTTTCCTCCCGTAAATACAACTTCATCAACAATTTTAGCTTCAAACTTTCCTTGTTTCGCAACCAAATCTAAAACTTCTTCTTTTGATGCACCAGCAATTTCTGTAATAATATAATTTGTTCCCTCCAAATCTTTGGAATTCCGAATTGAAAGATCTGCAACCCCAAATACATTAAGTCGCTGCTCAATCAAATCAATCATATCTAAAATTTGAGCCTCATCATTAGTATCAGGTTTCAAAACAACTCTAACTCCTCCAACCAAATCAATACCCTTCTTTAAATTAGAAGTGGGAATTTCACCAACACTAAATCCAATTCCATTATCGTAAACAATACTACTTCTTCCAGAATCTGTAACAACTTCAATTATTTCACCATTCTTAAAACTGCTCAGCGAATTTTGAAAATTATTCAAGTCATATATTCTAACTCCGTTCAAACTATACAAAACCATCTTTGCTTCAATACCATTAACACTGGCGCTGCTGTCTGCATCCACGCGTTTAACCTCAAGACCGTCCGCATCAAAGTTTGGCGCGATTGCAAATAAAGACATAAGCAATACTGAGATTAGTACTAAGACTCTTCCAGAAAACACAATCTTCATCAAATCTTTTTTCATCCTTTCCTCTCCAAATACATTCTAAGTATTCCTGCATTTTGAATCCAAGTGTACATCAAATCAAGTAGCAATCCAATTATTAGAATCAGTGAAATTGTTTTCAAAATCGCAGCAGTACTTGCCAAATATAACACAAACAACGCAACGATGGAAGTAACTGACATTGTCAAGCCTGTTTTAATTGCAGAATGAATTCTCTCCTTCAATACCATTTCCTTTCGTTTAAGCGCACGAGCAGTCAAAACAATATTTGAATCAATCGAATAACCCAACAACATCAAAATCGCAGCAATACCTGACGCTGAAATACTAATTCCTAACAAACTCATTACTGCAAAAGTACCAATAATATTTGATACTCCTGAAATAATGATTCCCAAAGCAGGAACCAATTTTCTAAAATATAAAAACATGACAAGAGACATAGCACCAATCGCAACCATAATTGCTCGAATGGTTCCCTTCCAAAATCGTTCACTAATCGCACTTGAAATTTCTTCAAGACTCATTCCGTCACGGTTTGTATTTCCAACCAAAGTACCGGCTTCACTTATCAAAGTATCAATATCTTCACCAGCATATTCAAATGAATATCCAACAATTCTACCAGATCCAAGACTACTAAGTTCACGAATCTTAACTTGCTCATTCAAACTGGCACTCAATTCTTCCTCAGCACTTGAAATATCAATAACCTTAGAACTTTCAATAGTAACTAAGAAACCACCTTTCAGAGAAATATCTTTTTCAATAAAGTCTCCAGTAGCAGCATAATTATTACTAAGAATAAAAAGTGAAAAAATCAAAAATCCAATTGGAAGAATCATAAATCGTTTCCAATTCTTCTCGTAGATGGATTTCAGACCCATATCCAACTATTAATAGCCAATGTTTTAAATACTTCTTTCCCCTCAGAATTATATGAAAAAAGGAACTGCAATTCTACTACTTGGAAAAGAAGTTAGATATTTAGTCAAAGCAAGAAAAGAAATCTTCCACACAAAAGAAGGCGGAATAGATCTCGGAAAAATCAAGAAATTTGGAGACATATTAACTTCAACAAGTGGAACAAAATTCACTGCGGTTGAACCAACCCTATTTGATCGGATGAAAAAAACAAAGAGAGGCCCACAAATAATTCTACCAAAAGATGCAGGATTAATAATTACTGAAACTGGAATTGGACCGGGATCAAAAGTACTTGACGCAGGAACGGGAACTGGATGGATGGCATCATTCTTAGCAAATATTGTCGGAGAAAAAGGAAGAGTTGTAACTTATGAAAAATCTAAAGCAAATTACAAACTCTCAAAGGAGAATTTCAAATTTTTAGGACTAAAAGCCACATCAAAACACGGAAGCGCATACAAAGATATCAAAGAGAAGAACTTCGACTTAATGGTACTTGACTTAGCAGAACCGTGGAAAGTCAAAACAATTCGTCAAAATCTAAAACCAGGCGGATATGTTGTAGCGTATTTACCGCAAGTTTCTCAAGTCATGGACTTTTCTAAATTCTTAGAGAAAAACAATTTTCTTGTAGACAGAATAGTTGAAATCCAAGAAAGAGAATGGGCATTCAAAGAAAGAATTTCTCGACCAAAATCTCAAGCAATCGGACATACGGCATTTTTAGTTTTTGCTAGACGACTATAATCAAAAGTTCTCAAAATCAGCTTCAGTCATACGTTTGTGACCAACTTGTTTTTTAATTGACTGCGCAACTTTCTCGCTTCCAATCAACTCAGCAATTTTTTCAGTACTAACCTTCCGCAATCCAAGAACATTCTTAATTCCAGCATTAAACAATTTACGAGCACGAACTCTACCAACTCCGCGAATTTTAACAAGCGGAATCAATTCCTCCTTAATTCCATTCTTAATTCTAAATTTGAGTTTATTTATCCCTGAAATCTTTTCCATTTCTCCCAACAACACGCACAATTCAGATGCACCATAAAGTAACCATTCTGCAGTTGAGATTTTATTTCTCAATTCACCTGGAGGAACATTATAATTCTCAAGAAGATAGTCTTCATTCAATTCCATAATCCAATCTCTAATCAATACAGCAGTTTTAGTTTTCTTCAAGAATTCAACATATTCATAATCCCATTCTTTCGGAGCCTTTGTTACAATTTTATCAACCAATTCTTCAGTAAGTTCTTCAATCCATTCATAATCTTTTTTCTGAATATTTGTCCACGGATACATTTCAGCATTAGAAGAAATCAAATGAAGTAAAACAATATCTTCAAAATCAGAAGTCAGATTCTTCAATCCTTGAATCAAATCAAAAGCAGCAGAAGGATCAAGATACAATTCTGAAACTCTTCGACCAATTGGAGTCGCTTTCAATTCAGTACCTTGAATATTTAAGAAACCAAACTTCTCAACATCTTTCAATGCATCCTCAACTTTATATTCAAAACCAAAATCATCATCATACTGGTAACCATAAAACGTTCCTTTGAAGAAATTAATCAACTCATCAATTTTAGTAACAAACTCTGACGCAACCAAGGATAAAATTGCACGACGCAAAACCGGTTCAACAGAAAGCTTAGAAACAATTTCTTCAGGTTTACCTTCAATATATTTCTCCTTAATCAAATCCCTATCTTTCTCAGAAGCAGCAATACTAATTGCTTCACCAAAAGTATTATCAAAATCCGGTCTGCCTGCACGGCCAGTCATTTGATGATATTCTAAAACAGGAATCCAATCCATCCCACTACGACCGGTGAAACGTTTCAAACTTTTCATAATAACCCGGAATGCTGGTAAATTTACTCCCATTGCAAGAGTAGGAGTACAACAAATAATCTTAATTTTGTCTTCTCTAAATCCAGTCTCAACCGCCTTTTTCTGTTTCTGAACTAATCCTGCATGGTGAAATGCAACACCCTTTGAAACAGCATCTGACAATTTTCTACACTGCGCAGTTGGACTACTTGCTGCTTTCAAAACAGAAGATGAAAGTTTAGAAGTACTTTTATCAGATTCAAGCAAGTTACCAATCTTCAGTGCTGTAGACTCAGCACTACGTCGAGTCGCACAAAAAACCAATGCTTGTTTACCTTTTCCAATCGTATCAAGAGCAATACTCAAAGTTTCATCAGCAACCTTTTTACCAATTTTAATATTATCTTTACTTCCAAAAAAATTAATCTCATTTTCATAGAAATTTCCCTGAAATAATTCAACTGGGCGCCAATCATCTAAAATCAATTCAGCATCCAACCATTCAGAAAGTTCTTCAGGATTTCCAATAGTTGCACTCAAACCAATTATTTGAGCTTTCGGAATCAGCTTTTTCATCAAAGTCAAAATAACTTCGAGAGTTGGACCTCGATGAAAATCATTCAACAAATGTATTTCATCAACAACAACTGTCTTTACATCGCGAAGCCAGGGAATCTTATGACGCATCAAAGAATCAAACTTTTCAGAAGTACAAACAATAATATCATATTTAGCCAGCCAACCTTCTGAAGAATCGGGATCACCAATGGAAAGCGCAGTCCGAATTCCAAGTTTCTCATATTTTTCTTTAAACTCATCAGCTTTTTCACTCGCCAAACTTTTCAGTGGAACAATGTAAACCATCTTTCCACCGTCTTCAAGCAATCGTTTAATTCCTGCCAGTTCAGCAATAAATGTTTTACCAGATGCAGTTGGACTACAAACAACAACACTTTTCCCATCCAACAATCCTGCCTTAATTGCTTTTGACTGACTCGGTCTAAACTTTTCAAAAGTAAAAGTATCATAAAACTTTGATGGCAATCTATCTTTGACAGACTTAACTTTCATACTCTTAACTCTAACTAAACTTTAAGAAGTATATTATTTTGAATCAGATAGACCCATCATAATTAATATCCGAGGATTTGTAACTAACATTATAGTTCTCATTAGAATGAGCCGTTTCATTCAAAGATGCCAAAGCATCCAAATATCTTTTCATAAGTTGACCTTCGGGACCGGAAGCAATTGATTCAACATGATATTCACCAACGCTTGTAATATTATCAAAACCATTTGAACCAATCAACGAAGTTCCAAGATTCGAAGTAGAACTGTTATAATAAACATCAATTGTTGTACAATTGTATCCTTGCGCAGTATTAATTATACTAAGGTCTGCAAAAACCTCACAAGTACTTGTGTTAGCACTAACATACAAAGTCGTATTTGGAGAATAAACATCTTTAGTACAGTCACCACTCCCGGAGGTAAAATCAACAGAAGTATTGAATATGGTTGGTGCTACAACATTTCCACACAGCAACAATTTCTTACGATTTAAAATTTCACCATTATCCCAATTGTTAGGAATGGCAGAATCATAAGCAAGTTTTATTGTTTCAAATTGAACCTTAACATTATAATCTTGTAATTCAATTGATAATAAATTTGCAGTACCAGCATAACTCATCGAGATAAGTAGAACTACTGAAATCACGAGAATACTCATAATAAAAAACTGACCCTTTCTCATACTTTTTCCCATATATACAACCTTATTGATGACCAGTTACCACCACTTGAGTGATAAACCATTTGAGCTGAAGCCAAATCTTGTTTACCAAAATTAGCTTTCAAATTTTCGAGATTATTGGCTCCCGCAGCACCAAGAGCACCATTATTAATTGGATAACAAACATTACTTGGAGAACAATAATCCAAATCAAATTCTTGAGAGCTCTCCGTAAATCCATAAACAAAATCTTCAATCAATCCCCAATCTTCAGGCTCGTAATCATTAATTATATCAAACTCATCAAGCGTTCTCAATATATCAAATGCCATATATTCATTATTCAATACAATCGAATTATCCAAATTACTATTTGAGGTTGGTCTCATTCCAGAGAATAATAGCGCAACAATCATTACTGCAAAGATGATTTCAATAAAATACATATAACCCCGTTTACCTATCATGAGCCAATCAAGACCGAGAGTTCACCAACCAACGTCGGAGTCACATTAACAATCCGTACCGAATTAACAATTGACTGTGTGCTCTGTCTTGTACCTCCTATAATTTTATACATTCTATTATATTCGCAAAGATGATCTGAACCGTCTCTCTGTTCAGCACCAAAACTTCCCTTTGCCAGAGTATTATTTCCCAAATAAATTGAATACTCTTTATTCAAACTTATATTCTTCAATTTCAAATTTCTAAACATAATCAAGTTGTTCTTTGTAGCAATTTTATCAATGTCTGAGAACGTTGTCCCACCTGTAGTCCACGTTGAATCCCAACCTACAACACTCGTATCATTCACTGTGTAAGCAACATACAAAATATCCTCTTCAGATCCACCAATCGCAAAATCAACAGTTAAAGTTGCACCGTCTGTCCCATTACTAATCGTAACTAAATCTCCAGAATCCAAACTAATATTTCGAGTTCCAATAATTGTTGCATTAGGAAAGAATAATTCAGTTTCAAAACGCGCACCTGAATAATTACTTCCTACTGCAATTCCCAAAACATTATGAATAATATTATCACTTGCAACACCTGAAGTGGCATTCATCCAAATTTGTGCCCTTGCTGAAGTTGTAGTTAAATTAAGACCTTTAGAATAAATTGAACCAACATCAACACCAATAACTTCATGAGTAATAAGAAAACTTTCACCATTATTCAAGAATTGTGTAAAATTAATCAAACTAACATTATCAATCAAAAATTCTAAAGCAGAATAATCAACCTCATATTTATTTCCAGTCGATATTCCAAAATGAGTCCAATTCTTACGCAAATCTGTCAATGAAGTAGTTCCCGCAATGAAATTATTATAATCTGTCTTCCAAGTAAGTTCAACAGGAGACTTATCAATAACATCACGAAATAATCGTTCTGCAGATTTACATGCAACATCTGAACTAATTTTATTTGCTTCAAAAGAAGTAGTTTCCGTAAACTGACTAATAACTCCAACAGTCAGCATTAAGAAAAAGAAAGCAACTATAATATACTCTCCAATAACATAACCCTTTTTCATCAAAAATAAAAAGCGTTCTGACTTGATAAAAACTACGGTTCTAGGACAGTAACTAAACCACTATAATGAAAAACATCATGTTCATACTCAACAGTAATTCGTAGCATATGCTCTCCGGGCTCTTGCGGTGGCTCCCAACTATATCTAAATTCTCCAACATTATCAGTGTATAATCCAATTGTATTTCCGTTTGGTTCAATCAACGTAACTGTCCCCCCGGATGCTGGACCACCTTCAATAAATGCACCACCTGAAATCTGAATATTACTGTCTAACGAAACTGAATTTGGGAATACTGAAATCTCAACAGACAATGCAGTTGGGAAGATAAACACAAAGAACAAGAATACACTTACGGATAACATTACCAAAACATGCTTTACTCCTGCCACAAGTCTTTCTTCTGAAATCTGTCCAGCAATCATTCCAGCACAAACAGCTTCAACCATCGTCATAAGGAAAAATAAGTTTCTGAAATACTCAAGCGTCAAAGGCTCACCACCGCTCTGAACACTAATTCCGCTAAATGCGCCAATTTGTTGAATATATAAAATTGGAGATAAAATTTTGTATAAAGCAATAATAACTGCAATAAAAACAAAGAAGATAACATACATTATGATAATTTGCTGATGCATAATCGACTTTCGCTCAGATTCCATTTCTTTAATCAATGTAACATTTTCAGAAAGTGATCCGAGAGTTTTCTTAACATCACCCCCACTATGAAATGCTTCCAAAATAATTGCATTAATTCTACGAATCAAAACACTTCTCTTCAAACGATTTGTAAATCTTCCCCATGCAGAAGGAAAAGTCTGATTCCAAGACAACCAAATATTTAATTGTTTAATATATTTTGTCAACTTACCATATTCGCCCTGAGAAGCAACCTCAATTGCCTGAGGCAAAGTCATTCCTGACGATGCGGACTGAGACAAATCTGATAAAAAATGTGGGAACTGATCTTCAGCATCTTTAATTTCTCTATATTCAAAGAAGCTAATCAATACTGAAGGTAAAACTACCAAGATTGCTCCAATTGAAACTAAAGCAATTGAAGTAGTACTTGAAGCACCAAATAAAAAAGCAAGTAACCCCAACAAAAATGGAAACGGAAGAGCTACGGCTGTCCAAAACAACCGTTTATTCCTCATTAATTTTTTTATATCTATTCCGCCCATGGTGATGAACTCTTAATTATTATGATTAACATAGCTGTCAAGGCTGGCAACCCTATAAATATAACTGCGTAATGTACAACTTTAATCATCGTAGTTGATACTCCCCCAACTGCACCCATCAAACTTGAAATGACTATGAAGAACACAGTTCCAACAATTATCAAAGTAATGTACATATTCATTAACAAAGTAAGTGTCTTACTGAAACTCTCTAACTTCCGTCTATACTCCTGAACAAAACCTTTAGATTTCTGAGCCAAATATTTTGGTAAGTCTCCTCCAACAACAACACTATTTCGTATTCCTGCAAGGAATTCCGTCCACTCAGGACTAGGACTTCTTTTTATTGCGCGCTCAAGAACTGTTGATAAATTTGTTCCAAGCTTATTTACTTCATGATCAATTTTCTGAGCCTCTGCCGCAACCGCAGAATAATCTTTGAATTTTGCAAGCATTTCAAAAATTCTCTGAGGAGTAAAACCGCTTTTTGCCAAAGTAGACATGTAAAGAGCAACAAACGCAAGCGAATTTGAAATCTTATCCTTTGTTTCATTAATCTTAAAGTTGGGATACAAATAAACAAAACCAGCTACAAAAGTTCCAATAAATAAAGAGACGATTAAGTTCATTAGCAATCCAACAAAACTAAATCCGAGAGCAATAATTCCAATCAAACTCAAAAACAAAAAAGCAACTAAGGCCGAAGTAGCGCCCATCATAAGTATAAATGAAGCATATGCTTCAACAGGAATGTTAATTCTAGCAATTCTCAATTTAGGTTCCAGCGGTTCAAAAAAATATTTGTGTTTTTTTACAAATCCCGAAAACACTTTTGTTGAGTTCTCATAAACATTCATCACTTACCCATCCTTTCATGAATTGCCTGTGGATTAACATAGTACGTATTAATGATTTTTGCAACTTCATCAAAATCCAATAATTCTTGTTCAGACATCCACTTAAGGATATTGGCTCTACTCAAAATTTCATGACCAATAACTTCAGGATCCATATTATGAATTCTCGCAATGTCTGACAAAATGTAACTTTCATTTTTAGTAAGTTCATCTGTTGCAGGATCCCAAACAATTGCATCATTAACTCGCAAATTTTTTTCTTTAGGGTCAAATGCTTCAACTTCAACAACTTTACCTACCCGTCTTACAAATTTTCCTTCACGTTTAATCTTTTCCAAAAATACTACAACATCTAAATTCTGAAGCACAGACAGAGGTAATTGAATTGGGGGAGTTGTTAGACGATCAATAACCGCATTTATGTTATCTGCGTGAAGAGTTGACAAACCAGGATGACCTGTTGCCATTCCTTGGAACAAAACATTTGCCTCCGAACCACGAACCTCTCCAACAATTAAATAATCAGGTCTTTGACGTAAGGCAGATTTCAACAAAGCTTCCATATCAATCTTACCGTAATTACTTGGACCAAATCCTGGACGAGTAACTTGAGGAAGCCAATTAACTTGCGAAAGTTTCAATTCAGCAGTATCTTCAATAGAAACAATCTTTGAGTTGGGATTAATGAAAGTACTCAAAACATTCAAGAAAGTAGTCTTTCC
>Ga0114996_10004730_pt1 | contig 16215 bp, 15 predicted proteins | sample ArcticOcean_MG_C_4_FD_87039 | JGI IMG/M metagenome (GOLD analysis project Ga0114996, IMG submission 87039) | Marine microbial communities from western Arctic Ocean - ArcticOcean_MG_CB4_134 | ecosystem: Environmental > Aquatic > Marine > Oceanic | place: Arctic Ocean: Canada Basin | collected...
ATCCCCGTGTATTGGCGCCACCGGGTGGGTGAGGTACGCCCGCAAAGTGTGGTGCTGAGCGAGGAGGGAAGCGGTCGGGCGACAGAGCTGAAAAACGATTGGGTACTCGCTCTGATCGGTTGGCACGCTGACCCGGCACTACTCGAGTCGATGGGAGTGCTCATCAATGGCGAGAGAGACATCCCCTCCCACGATCCCGCGACGATGGAGACCAACGTGCCAGGTGTTTTCGTGGCTGGAGTGCTCGCGGCGGGCGACGACGCCAACAAGATATTCATCGAGAACGGCAAGGAGCATGGGGGTCTGATCGCCCGCGCTCTCCTCGACCAGTTCGCACGGCAGCCGGGCGGTAGCTGAGTGCGGAGAAGCTCGGCTTCAGCTCCGCCACCACTCTCCTTCTAGATCCACCGCCTGGACCCGAGGACCGTCCGGCCCACCCAGCCGCACCTCACCTGGCACGTCCACCTCGCTCCGCAGGTAACCGAGCGCGAGCCCCCCGCCCGCCCGCGGCGAAGAGACCGCGCTGGTGACCGCACCAACCGGACGGTCCCGACCCTCCGTCCACAGCTCGGCGCCCCGCTCGGGTAGAGGGGAACCACCCAGCCAGAATCCGCGCAGCTGTCGGTTGACGTGGCCGCGGTCGCGGACACGGACGATCACTTCCTGCCCGGTATAACACCCCTTGGTGTGATCGATAGCCCGGGAGTCTATCCCGGTCTCCGGGAGGAGGGTTTCCTGATCCATATCTACGCCCCAGGCGGGGCGCCCCTTCTCCACCCTGAGGACCTCCAGCTCGGAGAGGGTGAGTTCCTTAGCTCCCGCCTCGAGCAGCCGCGCCGTCAGCGCGTCACCCGTGGTCCGATCCGCCACCACGTCGAAAGCCGGAGTGGCCAGGTCGCCACTCTTGATCGCTAGCACACCGACACCTCCCCCGTCGAACCACCGCCACTCCCCCTCAGCGAGCGCGACCAACTCCCCAGTCTCCACCCGCAGGCCTAGTCCCTCCCTACTCAGCAACGCCGCCGCGTCCGGACCTGCAACCGTGAACGAGCCCGTGAGCTCGGTCACGTCGGCCGCCTTCGCGAAACGCGGCGGCACGTATTTGGCCAGGTGTCCGAACAGTCCCGGAAGGGCCGACGCAGGAACCTCGAGCAGCAGGCCGTCATCTTCGCCGCGGGGCCCCCTGACTACCCGGAGGTCGGTGACCATACGGCCCTTGGGGGTCAGCACTGCGGCATACAGAGCGGCACCGCCGGTCACGTCAGGTCCGACGGGAACGGGAGGCTCGGGCACGCGGTTGGTGAGGATGCCCAGCAACATCGCAACCGGGTCCTTCCCGCTGACCCGCAACCGGCCACGGTCCGGCCTCGACGCGACCGCCGCAGACTCCAGAGCTGCCCGGTAGCCGCTCATCCTTCCTCCCCGGCATCAGGCTCGCCGCCCCGCTCTAGCCTCAGGATCAGCCGCCGCACGCGGTCGGCGTCCCGCCCAGCGGCGGCGGAAGAAAGCCAACTTCGAAGCTGGTCGATGGCTTCCTCCTTCCTGCCGATCCGAGCCAGCAGTACGCCGCGCGCTCGGATTTCGGCAGCGCGGTCCGGGCAGAGAATCAGAAGACGTTCCACGACGGAGAGCGCTTGGGCGTGGTCCCCTATGCTCAGGTACACGCTCTTCAGGTTGTTGAGCAGTCTCACGAGCACGTCGTGCTTGGTCGCGACCTGCAGAAACGACTTTCTGACACGGAGCTTGCCACCGTACACGCGGTCGAGGAGCTCCTGGGCCTGGTCCTCGAAGCGCGCTCGGCCACCCTCGAAGGGATCGATCAGCAGATCCACCACGTCGCCGTGAAAGCGCACAAGAAAATGGTGGGGGAAGTTCACGCCCTGGAGAGGGAGACGCAGCCGCCAGCCGACCTCTAGCATGACGATACCCAAAGTCAGGGGGATACCGATACATCGATCGAGGACGTCATTCAAAAAGGAGTTCTTCGGGTCGTAGTAGGCTTCCTTGTTGCCGCGGAAGCCATGGCGCTCGAAAAGGGTGCGGGTGAGCTCCTCGAGCACAACGAGGGGGGCTGTCTCGTCAGCGAGGCGGTCCTTAACATCCTAGGCAAGCTGATCCAGACGGGCCAGGTACTGCTCGACAGCGAGCCCGGGGTATTGCTCCCTGGCCACCAGCAAGGCCGCCCGGGCCAGGTCCAGATCGCACTCCGGCTGTCGCGCCTCCTGAGCGAAGAGTTGGCGCGCAGAGATGGCGTGTGTACCCATCGGCTCCCTTCGAACGGTGGTGCACGGTGTTGCAAGCTAGACGAAGCGAGCCTGACCGTGAAGATTCCTCCACCCGTGCGCCAGCGGATCGACACGGGAACTCCTCCAACCTGACGAGCACATGCCTGACGATCCCCGGGACCAGCGGCCCAAGATCCGGCTGACCCAGCTCTCCCACGGCGCGGGCTGAGCCTGCAAGCTCGGCATGGCCGAGCTGGCGCAGGTACTGCGTCACATGCTGCCCGTAGATGACCCCATGGCGATGGTGGACGCATCCACCGGCGACGACGCCGCCGTGTACCGTCTCAGTGCCGACCGCGCCTTGGTCGTGACCACAGATTTCTTCACCCCGGTGGTGGATCGTGCGTTTGATTTCGGCCGCATCGCCGCGGCCAACGCCCTGTCGGACGTCTACGCTATGGGTGGTCGTCCGCTCTTCGCCCTGAACTTACTGAGCTTTCCGCGCAAGTTGCTGGGCGAAGGCCTGGCCGAGGAGATCATTCGCGGTGGCGGTGCGATCTGTCGGGAAGCTGGCATCCCGGTCCTCGGCGGCCACTCGATCGACGACCCCGAGCCCAAGTTTGGAATGGTAGCAGTAGGCGAGGTGGACCCGGATAGGATCGTCAGGCTCCTCGGCGCACTACCGGGCGACCTGCTAGTCCTGACAAAGGCGATAGGGACCGGGGTGATCTCGACGGCACTCAAAGCTGGCGTAGTCGACGAAGCGGTCTTGGCCAGCGCGGTCGACAGCATGGTGACCTTGAACAACGCCGCCGCGGAAGCGATGGTGGCCCACGGCGTGCGCTCCGGTACCGACGTGACCGGCTATGGGCTGCTCGGCCACTTGCGGAACCTAGTGCACGCGTCAGGGCTCTCTGCCGAGGTCACGGCGGGCGCGGTGCCGCTCCTCCCCGGAGCAGTCGCACTCGTGCAAGCAGGCCACGTGCCGGGGGGCACCATCAGGAACCTCGCCGACCTCACGGAAAACGTTGCGTGGGCCGCCGAGATATCCGAGCCGGTGCGTACACTGCTGGCCGACTCACAGACCTCGGGGGGGCTGCTGATGGCGGTGCCCCCCGACCGGATCGACGCGCTGATGGCAGATCTCCGTGGCTCGGGCACTACCGCAGCGGTGATCGGGAAGCTTACGGAGGGACGGGTCGGCTACATGAGCGTGCTGTAGCACCCCCCAGCCAGCCCCACCTCTCCCTGGGCCTCCTTCTCTACGGCGTAGCCGCGGACCGTCCGACGGGGTCACGGGGCCTCACCCATGAGAGCGATCTCCATCACCTCGTCTAGATCGTGAACCAGATGAAAATTGAGCTCGTCCATGATCTCGGAAGGGATGTCATCAAGATCGGCGGCGTTCTCAGCGGGCATGACAACCTCCTTGATCCCGGCCCGGAGGGCGCCCAACACCTTCTCTTTGAGGCCTCCGATCGGAAGCACCCGCCCCGTCAATGTGAGCTCGCCGGTCATCGCCACGTCTCGCCGCACCTTCCGGTTCGAGAGCGCCGAGATGAGCGAGGTGGCCATGGTGATGCCCGCCGACGGGCCGTCCTTGGGGACAGCACCGGCCGGCACATGGATGTGCACTTCCTTGTCGGTGATAGCCTCTTGGTTGATCCCCAGCACCCTCCAGTTGCTCTTCGCGTATGTGAGGGCGCCGCGGCCGGACTCCTTCATCACGTCGCCTAGCTGCCCAGTGAGAACCAGACCGCCATCGCCGGGCATGACGCTAGCCTCAACGAACATGATGTCGCCGCCCATGGGAGTGTAGAACATGCCCGTGGCGACGCCGACGGTATCCACCGGAGACATGCGCTCCGGGTGAACACGCGGCCTGCCCAGTAACTCGCGCACGACCTCACCATCCACACCTATGCGTTCGATCTCCCCTGACGCGACACGCCGCGCCACCTTGCGAGCGAGCTTGCCCAGCTCCCGCTCGAGCTGCCGCACGCCGGACTCACGGGTGTATGACTGGACGACCGACATAATCGCCTTGTCCGACACTTCTATTTCTTCTTCCCTGAGACCGTTCTCCTTCTGCTGGCGGGGAAGGAGGTAGCGTTTCGCGATCTCCAGCTTCTCTCGCTCGGTGTACCCCGCGAAATCGACTCGCTCCATGCGGTCAAGCAACGGTGCCGGGATCCGGTCAAGATAGTTGGCTGTCGCGATGAAGAGCACCTCGGAGAGATCGAACGGAATGCCGAGGTAATGGTCCACGAAGGTCGAATTTTGCGCAGGATCCAGTACCTCCAACAACGCTGCACTCGGGTCCCCCTGGAAGCTCACGCCGAGCTTGTCCACCTCGTCCAGCAGGAAGATCGGGTTCTTCACTTTGGCTCGGCGCATGCCTTGGAGGATGCGCCCCGGCATGGCACCCACGTAGGTGCGTCGGTGGCCACGGATATCAGCTTCGTCCCGTGCTCCACCCAGCGAGATGCGCACATATTTTCTGCCGAGCGAGCGAGCGATCGACTGGGCGATAGAGGTCTTCCCTACGCCCGGAGGGCCGACGAACAAGAGGATCGGTCCGCGGCCTATGGCCCCAACCCCCTCCTCCTTCTGCCCGTCTTCCTCTCCAGGGGTTCCGTCCGGGACCGATCCGTCGGGAACGCCCGTCTCAGGCCCCTCATCGGGGATCCCCTTCTCCGGCTCGTCGGTAGAGTCCGCGCTGAAGCCGTCACCATCCACTGGCAGAGCGGCATCGACGCCCTGCGGCGTAGGGCCACCCAAGGGATTGCTCCCGGCAGACAATGGTCGCTGGGGGAGCGGGGCCTCACCCTGGCCGACCTCCGTTTCCGCAACGGCCTCGCCGGCAATCTCGGCCCGCTCCATCTGGAGCTTCCGGACAGCGAGGAACTCGAGCACCCGATCCTTCACCTCCTCCAGCCCATGGTGATCTTCCTCCAAAATTTCCTGGGCCCCCAGGAGGTCGATCTTGTCCTCGGTCCGCTCTCTCCACGGCAGCTCGGTCACCCACTCCAGAAAGGTCCGGATCACCTGGTACTCGGCCGACTGCGGGCTGGTACGCTCCAAACGGGCCAGCTCACGCCGGACCTCCGAGCGCTGTTCTTCGGCTAAGTCAAGCGTCTCGATCCGCTCCTTGAGCTCCTCGATGTCGTCGCGGTCCTCCCCCTCCCCGAGCTCCTTCTGGATTTGCTTGAGCTGCTCGCGAAGCAGCATCTCACGCTGCCGCTCCCCTAGCTCGGTCTGGACCCTGGCCTGGATCTCTTCTTGCGCATCGATGCGGGCGAGCTCGCGTTCCACCGCCACCAACGCACTGCGCATCCGCTCCTCGTCGTCAACTGTCTCGAGGAGCTTCTGCTTGTCCTCAGTGGGGAGCTCGAGGTAGAAGGCCACCAGGTCGGCAAAGGCGCCGGGATCGTCGATTCCCTGGATGAGCTGATTGAGTGCTTCAGCCGGCACCCCCCGCCGGGTGCCGAGCTCCGCGGCCCTGGCGCGGAGCTCCCGGTCCAGCGCCTGGAACGCCGGATCCTCCGCCGTGCTAGCGCCCTGGCGCGTCATCTCGAGAAGGACGGCGCGGAACATGTGCTCGCCCTCCTTCTCGTAGCTCACCGCCCGGGCGCGTCCCTCGCCCTGGACGAGCAGCTGCACGCCACCCCGCACCCGGTGCGTCTGGATGATGCGAACCACGGTGCCGACCTTGTACAGAATTTCCGGGTCTGGTTCATCCACGTCCTTCCGTTGGGCAACCGCGAAAAGTCGACGATCCCCATCCAAAGCTTTCTGTACGGCCTCCACCGTTCCAACGCGGCCGGCAGATATCGGCACGGCAACTCCGGGATAGACCACCGTGTCCCTGAGGGGAAGAACCGGCAACGTGTAGCTCTCGCCCATGGGACCCTCGTTCGCTGATTGCGGACCGGCCGCCGATGTCTTGGTGAACTCACCGGAAGCAGGGACCGGCAACGTGTAGCTCTCGCCCATGGGGCCCTCGTTCGCTGATTGCGGACCAGCCGCCGATGTCTTGGTGAACTCACCGGAAGCACGGAGACACCCGGATAAGGGCATCCACTAATGCCATCATGCAGGTTCCTTGCCATCAGCGCGAGCCCTGGAACACGCCGGGACGGCGGTCCGGGCTGCCCCCTACGTAGCCCTGCTGCCTAAGTGGCAGAATCACTGGCCCCTGGAAGGCGTTCCCCCCCCGGGGCCTGTGCGACGGAGCCCACCCGCGTGTTTTCCCTCGCGCATGTGTATGCTGTGGGCTGCCGCGGGCACCCGCCCAGTTTCTCCCGTCATCAGGCGTGCCATCATGGACCTCTCCAGCGGAGTCAGCTGGTTTCGTGGCTCCTCGGTGAGGATCCGACGCGGCGGGCGGAAGATCCACGTGGACCCTTCCGGGCTCACCGAAGAGGGCCCCGCGGATTACATCCTCCTCACGCATCCGTATTATGACAGCTTCTCGGAGAAAAGCCTCGCACTCGTACGGGGGCCGGAGACAATCGTGATTGCACCGTCCTCGATGAAGAAGTAGCTCGAGGACGCCGATCACTTCCTCCGCCCGGGAGACATGCTTCAACTCGAGGACGTGGATGTCCTGGCGGTCCCAGCGTATACGCCCGGGAAGAAGTTCCACCCACAAGAGAACGGGTGGCTGGGTTACGTCTTCACCCTGGACAGAGTCACCTATTACCACGCTGGTGACACCGGCTACTTGGACTCGATGGCCACGATCCGTTGCGACGTGGCGTACCAGTCGCGCCAGTTCCACTGCTCCGGCGAGCCCGGCGGGGCCGCCCCTGACGAACAGCACGTCCAACGACACCGCGTCCGAATCCGGGGGCTCCTCCTGGATCGCTCAGTCGATGGGAACGGGAGGTTGGTGCCGGGAAGGCAGCACGGTACCGCGGATGCTCTCCTCGTTCATATCGTTCCTTGCTGTCGTTTGTCGCGCGCAGATTACCCCGCTATCCGGACCTACCTCGCAGGCCAGGGGGTACGCTGATAACACCCGTTTTGCTGTTCCACTTCGAGCGCTCCCCATGACCCTACTGCAGCCACGCACGCTTGGCGAACTCAAGGCTTCAGGCTATAAAGCTCGCACCGTGAAGGAGGAGGTGCGCGCCAATCTTTTGCGGAAGCTCCGTGCCCGGGAGCGGCTTTTCCCAGGAGTCGAGGGCTACGACGAGAGCGTCATACCCAAGATCGTGAACGCGCTGCTGGCACGCCACGACTTCATCCTGCTGGGCCTCCGTGGGCAGGCGAAGAGCCGGATCCTGCGCCAGCTGACGGACCTCCTCGACGACGAGATCCCGATCCTGGCGGGGAGCGAAGTGAACGATGATCCGATCCAGCCGATCTCGAAGCCCGGCCGCACGCTGGTTCAAGAAAAGGGTGATGAGGCTCCCATCACGTGGGTCCACCGGGACCACCGGTTCGTCGAGAAACTCGCCACCCCTGACGTGACCATCGCCGACATCATAGGCGACGTGGATCCGATCAAGGCAGCGCGCGGCGGCCACATCCTGGCCGACGAACTCACCATCCACTTCGGGCTACTTCCGCGCGCGAACCGAGGCATCTTCGCCATGAACGAGCTCCCGGACCTGGCCGGCAAGATCCAGGTCGGCCTCTTCAACATCCTCCAGGAGGGGGACGTGCAGGTTAAGGGCTACCCGGTCCGGCTCGCCCTGGACATCATGATGGTGTTCACCGCCAACCCCGAGGATTACACGGCGCGCGGCAAGATCATCACCCCACTCAAGGATCGTATCGGAGCGGAGATCCGCACCCACTATCCCGAGGCTGTCGAGATCGGGATGGAAATCACCCGCCAGGAGGCCTGGACAGCGCGGGACGGAGTGTGCGTCGAGATCCCGGACTTCATCGCTGAGACTGTGGAACGGTTGGCCTTCCTGGCGAGGGAGGACAAGCGCATCGACCAGCGCTCGGGCGTGAGCCAGCGCATGCCAATCACGGTCACCGAGAGCATCGTCTCGAACGCCGAACGTCGGGCACTTCAGGTCGGCGAGGACCGCGCTGTACCGCGCATAGGTGATCTGTACGCGGCGCTACCCGCGATCACCGGCAAGATAGAGCTGGAATACGAGGGAGAGCTGCACGGCGCAGGCAAGATCGCGCGCGAGCTGATCCGGACCTCGGCCGAACGCACGTTCCAAGACCGCGCCGGCGGTGCCGACGTCGAGGAGATCGTGGAATACTTCGAGCAGGGCGGTGCCCTCCAAGTGGGGGAGGATTCCGCCGCCAGCGCGTGCGTACAGGGGTTCGCCATCATCCCCGGCCTGCTTCAACTGGTTGAGTCCGTCGGCCTGGCGCCGAAAAAAGCCTCCCCTGGTCTACGCACTGCTGCCTGCGAGCTAGTCCTCGAGGCACTCGTCGCTGAGAAGCGGATCAGCCGGAGCGTTAAGGGAGGTTACGGGCGAGCCCAGCACGAGGGGCCGCCAGGCGCAGGCTTCAAGTTCGATTCGTTCGGCTCCTAATCATCGGCAGCGACCGGCAATCACTACATGACGGCCCGATCCACGAGGGCACGACCGACCTTGTTGGCGTCGGTGCCGAACCACATGGTGCCGGTTTCCTTGTGGAACATCATGTGCCGGATGGTCCCCGACACCTCGTTGATCGAGAAAAACTCCTCGGTCGCGGGGTCGAACCCGATCAGACGCTTCTGCACGCCTGTCTCCGAGAACCAGAGGCGGCCCCGGTCGTCGGCGGTGATCGCGTAGGGTCTCGCCCGGGCTCCACCAGGAGCGAGCCACTCCTTGGTCTGCTCGGTTTGCGGGTCGAACCGTCCCACGTAACCACGCGTGTAGTCCACCCACCACATTATGCCGTCCGGAGTCATCGCGATACGGCGCGTGCGCCCACCCTCCGGGACCACTGTGAACTTGACAACGGCCAGCGTGGCCGGGTCTACGGTCGCGATCATGTTGGTCCGGAATAAGTTGACCCACGGGCGCCCATCATGATCGACGACGATACCATACGGATTCGCGGGCGAGTCGTGCGGGTTGATCAGGTCGATCTTGCCCGACGCCATGTTGAGCCGCCCGACCCTGCTCGCGCCCTGCGCCGTGAACCAGATGTTGCCTTTGCCGTCGAATACGAGCGTGTGGGGGTCGCGAACCGCGGGATCGGGCATCATGTACGTCTTCACCTCGCCGGTCTGCGGGTCGAGCCGGCCGATGCGCCCATTGCGATTGCCCGAGTACCAGACGTAACCGTCGGGAGCAACGATCAAGCTGTGCGGATTCGTGCCCGCCTCGATCTCAAACCGCTTGAGCGCCCCGGTGGCCGGGTCGAGCGTGGCGATGTAGTTCCCCGCCTGCCCGACGAACCATACGAGGCCGTCGGGGGCGACGTAGGGATCGCGCGTGCGTCCGCCCCACTCGACCGGCCACTCCTTAATGTCGGTCGTCTGGGCGGAAAGGGGGGTTGGTTCGCCAAGAGCTCCGGTGAGAGCAACGGCGAACGCGAGCAGGAGTGGCCTGGTCATGGATCACCTCCGGCAATTTGTTGAACACTCCGTGGAACTTGGCGCGCAAGTGACCGCGGAGGCAAACAAGTGTTCCGCGCCCAGGCGTAGTGGCCAAACCCCTCCCACGCCCGCAGCACGTCGTCAAGAGGGGCCGCCGCAAATGAAGCCAAGTCCGGGAACCGCTCCATCCAGGCCTGGTAGAACGGAAGACGCGCATCCACCCGGCGTCTGTTGGAGCATCACCTGGAGGGGGCCCCGCCCCCTCCAGTCCCCGAAGGAGGCGCGATGCGCTTCACCACCTACAGCAAATACAAGGGAGCCTGGGCCGACGCGCTCAACTTGGAGGGGCTCCTGGGCCACCTCTCGGACTTCCTGCTCAACGGTGGATTCGCGGGCGGACCCACCTACCATTCCTACTGGGGTTGGTCGGGTACCGATGACACCACCTCGACGGACTCCCTGAAGCATGCGCTCCTGGAGGCTCTCCTCGAGAGCGGCCAGCTCACTCCCGAGATGCTCGAGGAGCTCAGGGGTGAGGGTCAAGGTGATGCGGACGTACAGAATAACATCGCCGAGCTGCTGGACCGTCTGATCGAGCGGCTGATCGAGGAAGGCTACATCACGGTGGAGGGTGGCGCTCCCACGCTGCCAGGCCCGAGCGAGGATGTCACCGGTCAGGGGGACATCGACAAGACCAAACAGGCCGCGCAGCACGTCCAGTTCGACCTGACCCAGAAGGGGATGGACTTCCTGGGCTACAGCGCACTCAAGGACCTGCTCGCCGCGCTCGGCAAGTCGACCTTCGGCTCGCACGACACCCCCCAGCTCGCGACCGGGGTCGAGGCCGAGTCGGCCAGCCGTCGCTATGAGTTCGGCGACACGATGAACCTGGACATCCCCGCAACCCTCAAGAATACGCTTGCCCGGGAAGGCCTCCAGGTGCCGCTCGCACTCGACTACCAAGACCTGATGGTGCACCAGGCCGAGTATCGCTCGACGTGCGCGACCGTGCTGATGCTCGACATTTCGCATTCCATGGTGCTCTACGGCGAAGACCGTTTCGCCCCGGCCAAGCGGGTCGCGTTGGCCCTCTCGCACCTAATACGCACTCAATTCCCGGGTGACAGCCTCCAGGTAATCACTTTCGGGGACCGAGCCGAAGAGATCCCACTCTCCCAGCTGTCAAAGGCGCAGGTAGGCCCGTTCCACACCAACACGGCCGAGGGGCTTAAAATGGCCCGCCGCATCCTGACCGCCCAAAAGAAGGACATGCGGCAGGTCATCATGATCACGGACGGCAAGCCGAGCGCGGTGACCCTGCCCGATGGGCGCATCTACAAGAATTCGGGCGGGATGGACGGCCTCATTCTACAGCGCACATTCCGAGAAGCAGCGGCCTGCCGGAAGTCGGGGATCCCCATCAACACCTTCATGCTGGCCCGGGACCCACACCTCGTGCAGTTCGTCCTGAAGATCTCGGAGATCGCCCGCGGCAAGGCCTACTTCACGACCCCGATGACGCTCGGGCAGTACGTAATGACGGACTTCATGAAAAGGAAGCGCCGCCGGATATCTTGACCCTCGTGTTCCCGAGGGAGGCGACCTCCCGTATCGTTCCACCCGAGCGGTGGGACCCTGGCCCGGACAGGAGCGGCAGATGGCGTTGGAACCGCAATCCCCTATTTATCAGGTGGACGTTTTCATGGACATACCGTTCCACGGCAGTCCAACGACGGTTTTTCTCCCTGTGGAGCCCCTCGATCCGTGGGCCATGCAGCTCATCGCCCGGGAAATGAACCTGTCCGGGCACCTTGGGCGCACCACTGAGCCAGGGGATAGCCCGGGTGATTGACGTCGAGGAGCGGGTGATCGGGGAACTCATGGTCCGTATCGACCGGTTGCTGTGCGTCGGCTTCGAGGACTGCCTGGACGTTGCGCCGAACGGACTGGTCATGGACGATCAGGATATCGTCACCTTCACCCCCGCCGCCGACGGACTCACGCGCGAACAGCTACTGGCCGCCTGCCGGATATGCCCGGTCGACGCTATCGTCGTGTTCGAAAACGGCACGCAGATCGCTCCTTAGACCCGTCCCCATGCGACAGATACGCACCTACAACGAGGTGGGCCCCGGGGGTCCTACGATCCCTGAGCAGGTGGCCGCTCAGGGGGATCGGCTGGCGGCGCGCCTGAAAGACATCCGATGGGTGGTAGGAATAGCCAGCGGGAAAGGCGGCGTGGGCAAGAGCGCCCTCACCGCGAACCTCGCAGCGGCCTTGGCGAGCGACGGCCTCCGCGTCGGGGCGCTCGATGCGGATCTGAACGGCCCCTCGCTCGGCCGCATGCTAGGGGTGGTGGGGGCGCGCATGGTATCTGGTGAGCACGGGATCGAGCCTCCTACGGCCGCCACGGGAGTGCGCGTGATATCCATGGAGCTCTTTCAGGAAGGTGACGACGCACCACTGCGCTGGCATGGGCCAGAGAGCGACGGTTGGGTGTGGCGCAACGTGCTCGAGACGGGCACGCTGAGGGAGTTGATCTCCGATGTAGTATGGGGGGAGCTGGACGTGCTCCTGGTCGACGTGGCGCCCGGGACCGACCGCATCGGACGCCTGCTCGACCTAGTTCCGGACCCCGCCGCCCTGCTCCTGGTCACCACCCCTTCAGGGATGGCGCGGCGTGTAGTGGCCCGATCGGTTCGACTGGTGCGTGAGGCGCGGGTGCGGAAGGTGGGGCTGGTGGAGAACATGACGAGCTGGGAGTGTCCCGACTGCGGCGCGCAGACCGAATTGTACGAGCCCGCTGGGCCTGACCTGAGTGGACAAGACGGGATTGAGCAATGGGGTGCCGTGCCATTCGATCCGAGGCTCGCCCGAAGCACCGACGAAGGTACCCCGTTCGTATTATCCCATCCCGAGGCACCTGCGGCGCTCGCGATCCGCGGGTTAGCCGCGCATTTGCTGGGTAAGTTGGAGGCAGAATGAAATTCCTCTGCGTGCCCTGCGACGAGGTGATGACGTTCGCCGAGCGGCAGATCCCGGGTGACGGGACACTGGCAGCCGTCTTCCGCTGCCCTTCTTGCGAACGAGAGATGGCAATGCTGACGAACCCGTACGAAACCCAACTCGTGAGCGGGCTGGGCATCAAAATCGGCGGTCGAGCAGTGCCCGAGCAGCCCATGGAAATACTGCGCACAAGCCTGGATGGTGCCCGTCCCGACGCTTTTGTCGAGGCCGACGCTCCTCCCGCTGCTGCCACGCTGGCCGGAGATGTGCCCATCGCGGGACGGTTGACCTGGAGCGTGGACTCGCTGGAACGCCTGGAGCGAGTCCCCTCGTTCGTGCGCGGCATGGTCAAGCGCATATACGCGGATTGGGCGCGTGAGCAGGGGATCGGCGAGATGACTCCCGAGGTGATGAGCCGAGCACGCACGGAGTTAGGGCTCGAGGGAATGTGAGCTCCGGAACCAGCGGCGTGGCGCTTGGGGACGCCCGCCGCCGGAAGTTCCGACAGGCCGCTTTCGTCTATTTGCACGTGGGCGTGCTCTACGAGGCGGCGGTCCTGGAGATGTCTCGGCGTGGGCTGCTCGGCGAGCGCTTGGGGGAGCCGTGGATCTGGCTCGGTCTGGGAGGGCTCATCGTCGCGTTGGTGTTCTGGGGGCTGTGGAGCCGACAGAACACCTGGGTCGCCAGGGTGATCTGGACGCTCGGGGTGTTTCGCCTGCCCCCACTCATCGGCGGTGCGTTCTTCCCTATCGCAGATGCCCGGCTCCCCCCGTCCTTCTATTTGGTCGCGCTCGTTGTGGTGACCGTGAACCTGTGGATGCTGGCGCGGGCTGGCTGGGATTTGTGACGGTAGCCAGGGCGGCGGCGGACCAGTCCCCGGGGCTGACTTTGCCACTACTTCCGACCGTGTTCTTCCCGTGTTGACGGGCCCGCAGGGCCGCCGGTATACTGGCGCGTCGCGTCTCCCTAAAACCCTTCGGTGAGGGTTATATTGCGCCCTGCCGGGCGCCCCTAAAGGGCCTTCGGCATCGCGTGTTTAAGCGACGCCCCTGCTTCGACCGAGGTGACGCCTTCGCACTGCCACGACCGGTGCTAAAAAGTTCATGCGCGAAAGCTGCCACTGCCCCCGTACCCCCTGAGGGGTATCAGTGGTGAAGCGTGTCCGGTCGGTTGGGGCACAGAGTCGGAGCGAAGCTTGTATCATACCGTGGGCGAACCCGCTTAGTGAGGTGCCTATGTACCGAGAAATTTTGGTCCCAGTCGACAATTCTGACCCGTCCCAATGGGCCGTCGACCGGGCCATTGAGTTATGCCGTCGCTCCTCCGGCCACATCACTGGTAACCACGTGTATGCCGCTCGGCTACACGACGTTCGCTTCCGTCAGCTGGAAACCGGACTCCCCGCCCAATTCCAGACAGCCAAAGAGATAAAGCGCCAGCGCAAGGTCCACGACAAGCTGATCGAGAAGGGCCTCCAGCTCATCTCCGACTCGTTTCTGGACCAAACCGAGAAGCGGTGCAAGGCCGCGGGCATTCCCCTCACCCGCCAACTCCTCGAGGGAATCAACTACGAGGAGATCGTGCGCGAGGCTAACCGAGGCACAGGCCGTCTCCCCAGTCTCATCGGCTTCGACCCCAACATCGCCCACAAGTATGACGGGGGAGACACCGTGCGGAGCGACGTTCGCCTGGGCGAGGACGGACGCATCGTAGGTGAAGACGAGGAACAGGACGAAAAGCTCGCCGGGTCCAGCGGACGCGACTACGACCTGCTCGTGATAGGCGGACATGGCATCGGCCAGCAGCCCTTCAGCCAGCTCGGCGGCGTGACGGCTCGGGTAATCCGGCAGATCGAGAAGGACGCACTCGTGGTGCGCGACGCCCGCCCGCTCGAAGGTGGCCGCTGGATAGTGTGTGTGGACGGCTCATCCTACGCGTACAAAGGGCTTCGCCTCGCGCTTCAGTTGGCCCGGGATTACGGCGCCAAGCTCTTCGTCTGCAGCGCGTTCGACGTCGAGTACCACCACGTCGTGTTCGGCAACATCAAGGATGTGCTGTCTGTGCAGGCCTCCAAGGTGTTCAAGTTCGAGGAGCAGGAAGAACTCCACAACAACATCATTGATAAGGGTCTGCTCAAGCTCTGCCAGGCCAACCTCAAGCGTGCGGAGGTGATGGGCCAAGAGTATCCAGAAGTGGAGATGGAGACCCAGATCCTGGTGGGGAAGCCCTTCCAATGCATCCTGCAGTGGATCGAGGAGATCGATCCCTCTCTCCTGGTGATGGCGCGCCACGGCGGCCATCGCGTCGAGGGCACTGACCTTGGCTCCCAAGCCGAGAACCTGCTTAGGCTGGCGCCCACCAACGTGCTCCTCGTGGGCATACAAGACGTGCATCCAGAGGAAATCCCTTGGATCGAAGAGGACGGGGAAAAGGGACTGGAGTGGGCACCAGACGCCGAGGTGCGGATCCTGCGGGTGCCGCCCTTCGCTCTCGGCATCGCGCGCAAGGCGGTCGAGGAGTTCACGCTCGACAACTACGGCTCCGGCGCCAATGGTACCTACACGGAAACCGGGAACGGGGCAGGGCAACGCGGAGCGTCGGTGCCACCGACCAGCGCGGACGGCCTGCCCATGGTGACTGGCGAGCGGCTCGACGAGGCGATCAGGAAGCTGCTTCCGACGCACATGCAGCTGATCATGGGGATCGGCACTGCCGAAGAGCTCGCACTAGCCGAGGTGAAGGCCGACGAGGCGATGACGCGCACCGCGGTCGAAGGGTCTGATTCAGATACCGTCCTGGACGCCACGATGGTAAGCGTGAAGTGCCCCTACACGGGCCATATCACTACCCGCGAGCGAACCGACAATGATCCGGTTGTGTGGACCACCGAGGCCTTCGATCGCCTCCGTCTGGTGCCGCTCATCGCACGTCCCCTAGCCCGCAACACCGTCGAACGCTTCGCACGCGAGCACGACTTCTGGCGTGTCACCACAATGGTCATGGACGAGAACAAACAAGCTATGATCGAAGCAGATGAGTTCGACATGGACACGATGTTGGTGATGTTCCGTGAACTCCAGACGAAGCAGATCAAGGCGCAGGCGGAGGGAGTGGACGGGCTCACCCCAGAAATGCGGCGCTTCATCGAGGAGGCGAAGGCCCAGGGAGTCACGCGCTGCCCGATTAGGGACGTCGCCGAGCAGGCCGATCAGTGCCCCGTCGACATCAGCACAGTCACTCCCGCACAGGCCAAAGAGGCCGTTGAGCAGTTCATGGCCGAGGAAGCCGCGACCGAGGCGAGCGACTAGACGCGTATGGCAAGAACACCTCTCTCGATGCTGGATGCGCCGGCCGGCCTTATCGAGCGGTCAGTACCCAATCCGGGGCAGGACGCCGGACCGCGTACTCATCTGCCCCACGTCGTCGCGTGGAACCTCACGCGCCGCTGCAATCTCGCGTGTTCTCACTGTTACA
>Ga0114996_10004732_pt1 | contig 16207 bp, 24 predicted proteins | sample ArcticOcean_MG_C_4_FD_87039 | JGI IMG/M metagenome (GOLD analysis project Ga0114996, IMG submission 87039) | Marine microbial communities from western Arctic Ocean - ArcticOcean_MG_CB4_134 | ecosystem: Environmental > Aquatic > Marine > Oceanic | place: Arctic Ocean: Canada Basin | collected...
AGAAAGTAAAGTTCAAAGCTTTTCAAATGATAATGAGTTGGATGCAGTATTCCATTTAGCAACTCTAAAAAAACCATTTAATGGAGTTAAGTGTAACTCATCAGATGTAATGTTAAATAGTGTTACAATGGCTGAAAATATTAAATCCATATGTAAATCGACTGGAGCATTTCTCATATTCAGTAGTACATCGGATGTATATTCAAACTCAAGTACATTTAAAGAAACCGATAGATTAACGATTGGACCTCCTACCATTAGAAGATATAGTTATGCGATGACCAAATTATGGGAAGAACAATATTATATGGACTTATTTAAAGAAGGTTACATCAATGGTTCAATTGCTAGAATATTTGGGTGTACCAGTCCAAAAGCTGTAAAAGGTTGGAGTGGTGGACATATCCCATTATTTTTAGATAACGCAATGAGGGGTGAGGATATTGTCATACATGGTGATGGTATTCAAACGAGAAGTATAGCTCACGCCGAAACCATCGCTGCAGGGCTAATTAGAATGTATGAGATGAAGCAAGTTTCAACTAAAGAAATATTTAATTTAGGTTCTGATAAACAAGCCTCAGTAAGAACGGCGGCGGAACTAATTAAAACAATAACAAATAGTAAATCAGAAATAAAACATATAAGTACTAAAGAGGCTTTTGGTGATTATCCTGAAATAGAATATAGATTCGCAGATACCAGAAAAGCACGTAAGATTTTAGGTGTTACATTTGATGATAATTTGGATGATATAATAAAAGAAATGTATGAGGCATGGAAAATAGAAAAATAGCAGTTGTAACGCCAGTATCTCATCTTGATGGTGTAGTAGAATTACTTTTAACTAAAGGTACATTATTTCTATTTGAAGAAGCAACAAAAGCTAGGGTTAGAGAATTATTACTAACACATGATATTGATACTATTATATGTAACCCTAACCAACAGACATATAAAATAGATAAAGAATTACTAGATGGAACTAATGTTAATCTAATTAATACTTGCTCAACAGGTATGAATCATATTGATGTTGAATATTGTGAATCCATTGGAATCAAAATATATTCTCTTACCAAAGATTATGAATTAATTAATCAACTACCATCCACATCAGAACTTGCGTTCGGATTGTTGTTGGACTTAATGCGAAACATCACAATATCAAATAACGTTACAAAGCGTGATGAGAGTTGGGATTACTTACCATTCATAGGCCAACAGATGAAAGATTATAGAATTGGTATCGTTGGTTATGGTAGACTTGGTAAGATGATGGCTAAGTATTGTAGGGCATTTGATGCTATTGTGGATATATACGACCCATATTCAAATGAATCGACTGTTGATACCTTAGAAGAGTTATTTGATAAGTGTGATGCTGTATCACTTCATGTTCACGTTACTGATGAAACTAAGTATATGATTGATTACAATTTACTTTCCCGTAATGTTAAGTTCTTAGTAAATACAGCACGTGGTGAAATTGTAAAAGAAGCTGATGTTGTTAAAGCATTAAAAGAATCTAAGTTATTAGGTTACGGTACGGATGTAATTGAAGATGAATTTGGTGATATTAAAAATTCACCTCTGTTTTATTTGGAAAATTCAAATTTAAATTGTATATTTACACCTCACATTGGTGGTATGACCATACAAGGACAAACAAAAGCCTACAAATGGGCCATTAATAAACTGTAGAAACTATGAAAGTATTAACAATTATACCGGCTAAGTTAGATTCGACTAGGTTAGAGAAAAAGAATATTCGTAAGATTAACGGAAAAACATTAGTGGAACATTCAATTGAATATGCAAAAAACAGTAAGCATGATGTAGATATCATAGTTTCATCAGAATCAGATGAGGTTAAAGAAAATGTTTTACCACATGGTGTTATATTTCATAATAGAAAACAAGAACTATGTGGGGATACAGAAGTAGTAGATGTATATTTAGATATTGTAAATAACGTAGTTAAAGATTATGATTTAGTAGTAGCGTTACAACCTGATAATCCTAACAGGTCACATACTTTAGATGAGTGTATTAATTATATGTTGGATAACAATTACGATGATTTGATTACAGTAAATCCAAATTATAAACGAAGTGGTTCAGTTCGTATTTTTAAATATCAATATTTAAAAAATGGTGAAGTGAGTAAGCGGCTTGGGTGTATAAAGGATTCTGCTATTGATATTCATTATGAAGATGATTTAAACAAAACAAAAACTAAAATGGCAAGTAATGATTAAAGTAATAGCAGAGATAGGGTGGAATCATTGTGGTGATATGAACCTTGCAAAAGAAATGATTTTAGCCGCTAAAGAAAGTGGTGCGACATATGCAAAATTCCAAAGTTGGTCGGTAAGTAAGTTAAAAGCTGGTGATTGGGATTCGGATGGGAGACGTGAAATATATGAAAAGGCTGAACTAACAAAGGAAAGACATATAGAGCTAATAGATTACTGTAACAAAGTAGGTATTAAATTTCTATCAAGTGTATTCAGTATTAGAGATGCCGAATTATTAGTAGAGTTAGGGGTAAAGGAAGTTAAAATCCCAAGCTTTGAATCTAGGAATCATAAACTTATAAGATTCTGTGATGATAACTTTGATGTAGTTTTTATGTCAACTGGAACTTCTACTATCGAAGAAGTAGCTAAAAGTGTTAAAGATTTATGATATGCCCGATTTGAATCTAATACCGACCAACTAAGAGCTTCTTCTAAATCACAATTTTATTTACTACATTGCGTTTCAACTTACCCATGTGACCCATCAATGGCTAACATGCTTCGTATGAATAGCTTGAAAATGTTAGGATGGCCAATTGGATATTCAGACCACATTCAAGGTGTTGAATCCGCAAAAGTTGCAATTGGGGAAGGTGCAGAAGTTATAGAGAAGCACTTTACAACTGATAATGATTTACCAGGTAGAGATAATAAGTTTGCAATACTACCACATGAAATGAAAGATTTAACAGATTACATTGCTATACGAGATGAAATGTTTATATCACATGGTACGGGATATCAGAGTAGTGAATCTGATTCAAGAACAAATTACGCTGGTAGATTTGATGCATAATTTTAAAAAATATAATTAATATGGTTAGTATTATACTTAGAAATAAAAATGAATCCGAATATATAGGATTTACATTACAATCGATATGTGATTACATTCCTGATGCGGAGGTAATAGTTATGGATAATAACTCAACCGATGATTCATTAAGTGTGGTTTCTCTATTTAATGATAGGTTAAATATATCAGTAATTAATATAAATAATTACACTCCAGGAAAATCAATTAACGCTGCAGTTAAGATATGTTCCAATGAAACTATATTAGTACTATCAGCACATTCTCAAATTACAGATATGGATTTACCATATGTAGTTAAAGAACTAAAAACACATGCTGCTGTATTTGGAAATCAAACACCAATTTATCGTGGTAAGAAGATTTCTAAACGATATATTTGGTCGCATTTTACAACTTCCTCAAAAGTAAATATGTGGTCGGAGATTGAAGATAGACCTTTCTTACATAACGCATTTTGTTTTTATAACAAACTGGATTTGGTTAATAAACCGTTCGATGAGACCTATTCAACTAAAGAAGATAGATATTGGGCAGCTGATATTTTATCAAATAAAAAATCATATTTATATACACCGGTGATAGGAGTGAACCATTATTATACTACTAATGGAGCCACTTGGAAAGGTATCGGTTAAAATTATTATAATGAAAATATTAGTTACAGGTGGTGCAGGATTTGTTGGCACCAATCTTATTAAACGGTTATTAAAAGATGGGCATAAAGTCTTTTCTATTGATAATTACTCAACAGGTAAAAAAGAAAACCACATAGATGGTTGCACTTATTTTAATGATGATATAGATAATATAACTGACTACCTATTGGGTAGTGTAGATGTTGTATATCACTTAGCCGCAATCGCAAGAATACAACCATCATTTGAACGTCCTGAAGATTACATCCAAACCAATTTTGGCGGGACATATGAGGTAGTTAAGTTCTGCGTTAAGTATAATATTCCATTGGTTTATGCTGGTTCATCATCTAAACACAATGGTAGATTCAAAAACCCATATACATTCTCAAAGGATTTGGGAGAAGATATTATAACATTACATTGTGAACACTTTGGATTGAAAGCATCAATAGCTAGATTTTATAATGTGTACGGTCCATACCAATTAACAGAGGGTGGATACACTACCTTGATTGGTAGATGGCTTAACAATATAGAAAATGGAAATGATTGTGTAATCTATGGTGATGGTGAAAAGCGACGTGATTTCACTCATATAGATGATGTAGTGGAGGCACTTACTAGAATACCACATAAAGATGCTTGGGGATATTCATTTGAATTAGGTAGAGGTGTTAATCATTCAGTTAATGAAGTAGCTGATATGTTGGGTATAACGCCTACATACGAAGATGATAAGCCTGGTGAAGCACAAACTACATTAAATGATGATATAGTAGCATCTGAGATTTTAGATTGGAAAGCTAGTATCGATTTAAAAGATTACATAAAAACAATAATAAAATGAAGAAAAATATAGTATTTATCCCAGCTATTGATGCCGGTAGAGGTAGGCATAACGCATACCAATACAGTATTTCTTCTTGGAAGAAATGGGCTGAAAAACACAATGCGGAGGTATTGGTATGGGATACCCCATTATACACATGGGAGGATATGACCATTCCTTGGCAGAGATATTACTTATTTAAGATATTGGAACATAACAATATAGATTATGACCAGATTCTAATGGTAGATTCAGACACAGTTGTACACCCAGATACCCCAAACTTCTTCGAATTTACAGAAAGAAAGTATGTTGGTGTATTAGATTTAGGTTGTTGGGAATGGACTGGTAGGTCTATCAGACATTATAAGGATTTATTTAATGGGTTTAAGATTGATAGAGGTATATACTTCAATGGTGGGTTTCAGATTGTTAACGAAACGCATAAACCATTCTTTGATAAAGTAATAGAATTTTATAATGAACATAAAGATGTGTTAGTAGAGAAGCAGAAAGCGGGACTTGGTACTGACCAAACTGTTATAAACTATTTAGTTCAGACGAGTGGTATTGATTTAAAAATGTTTTCACCATCATATAACTTACACCATTTAGTTAGTAAAAACTTACTAAACTTCGGTCAGTCTTGGTGGGGAGATACACTTGAAAATCTATATGAGCAAGCTTGGGTGTATCACTTTAACGCAATGCCGGCAAATAAGTTAAACAGAGATTCCGATTATTTTATAAAAAGAGCATATACTGAGTTATGGGAAAAATAGCATTCATTTCAGAACTACCATTTAATGGTAAAGTAGACCGAAACCACCCACATATGAGAACCGAGTTTGCACAGTTCTGTGCATTACAAGCGGACCATTATTGTTTCTATGATATAGATGATATTAAAAGTGGATACGACCACATAATATTACTTGTAAGTAAGACGGATTCACTACGGGATTACCTTTATAAGAAGGGTGATATAGTTGCAGGGTTACGAGCACATGGTAATAAAATTTGGTTTATGCAAGAGTCAAGCGCTCAGATATATCAAACAAAATCATTACATCTACAAATCTGGCATTATAACTTATTACAAGAGGTTGATGGTATTCTAGCTGAGAATACTACTGATTTTAACTATTTTAGGGGTATTGTTGGTGATAAAAAAGAAATAAATACCATTCCGACTTTGATTATTCAGGATAATATTGTATATTTAAGAGATAATATAAAAGAAGAAAAGACAATGGTGGGTGGTAACTTCAATTCATGGTATGGGGGATTTGATTCTTATTTAGTTGCATCTGAATTTGAAACACCTATATCAGTACCTAAAATGCGTAAAGTTGATAATGAACATCAGTTGGTAGAGGTATTACCTCACGTAACATTTAACGAATGGATGGGTATATTATCAAAATATAAATATGCAGTACATATGATGTCAAATGTTACGGCTGGTACGTTTTCATTAAATTGTTCATTTTTTGGAATACCTTGTATTGGGTATGTAGAATCCGATACACAAAGATTAACACAACCCAAACTATCAGTTGATAGATTTGATTTAGGTAAAGCTGTGAAATTAGCTAAACTATTAAAAAACGATAATGATTTTTACAATGAGTGTTCTAAAGAAGCACTTGATAACTATAACAAACACTTCTCAGAAGAAGTATTTTTAACCCATATGAATAAAGTTTTAAAATGATAAGTAAAAAAGATATCTCATTTATCCAACCATCGCGAAATAACCTACGTTATTTGAAGTGGTCATACGATTCAATCAGAAAGAATGGTGGGCCAGAACCAACCATATGTGTTGCTGATGATTTCAGTAACGATGGGACTTGGGAGTGGTGCGAGGATATGATGGAGAAAGACCCAAACTTCAAAGCAATTAGAAACGAAGGACCTAAACGATTAGGGCATACAATCTTATACGATGAGTTGGTAGAGATGGTAGATACTCCAATCATAGGAATATATCACGCTGATATGTATCTTTGCCCTGGTGCATTAGAATCTGTATTAGAACACATCAAACCAAAGCACGTTGTATCACTTACTAGAATAGAACCACCACTACATCCAGATGGACCTGAGAAGATTCTATTAGATTTCGGTATAGAGCCTGAAGAGTTTGAAAAGTTAGAGAAAACTCTACTTAATAAAATTCCATCGTTAAAGCAGGGTAAAACTACGGAAGGTATATTTGCACCTTGGTTTATGTTTAAAGAAGATTTCACTTCAATTGGTGGGCATGACCCATTATTTGCACCACAATCAAAAGAAGATACTGATATTTTTAATAGATTTCATTTGAATGGATATAAGTTCGTTCAGACTTGGGATGGATTTGTATATCATATGACTTGTAGGGGTAGTAGATTTGCAGATGGTGCTAAGAGAAACCCAAATGGTGAAGTGTTTATGAAGAACAGAGAAACGGATGAGTGGTTAACTCAGAACAACCGTTCAACTCGTAACTTCATCAGAAAATGGGGGCATTATTGTAAGCACGATACTCTAATGAAGCCAATCGTACCACCAAAATATGATATTGGATTCAGAGTTACTAATGTAAATGAGAAAATTCTAAATATGTTAGAACCTTGGTGTAATAATATTAGTGTTGAGACTGGGATGACTAATGAATTAATTAACGAATATATTAAGTCAGAACAACCGGATACGGAATTTAATATAGCAGATAAAATAAACAATATAGTTGGAAATGATATTATTGTAAAGTTTGATGCAAATAAATTAACCCAATATTCGTATCAGCTGATAACAGAGCTCTCGTCAATACTTGAGTCATCAGAAATTGAGATAGGTGAGTTCGAATTGGATATCTTCAATTTCACCGTCAATAGATTGGAAACTTACGAAACCGAATTGATAAAATTAAATTGATATAGTTATTTGTATTATGATATATTACATTTTACTACCAGATGATACCGAAGATGGGGTACAATACTCAACAAATGTGCTTGGTGAATCATCATTTAAAAACTTTTGGGCAGACCAAGGGTTCGAAATATTAGTTCGTTTAATCGAAAAGTATCCAGATACATTAGACACAGTAAAAATAAAAGATGACCAATCTAAAGAATACTCAATTGAGGATTTTTTGAATATAACATCTAAACTTAATCTTATTAGAAATTAGTTATGGGAAAAATACCACTAAACAGAATCAATTTTGATGATTTTGATGATTATGATGATGTAGAATACTTTGAATCTAAGCGAGCAACTAAAAGAAAAGCTAAAAATGAAAAATATACAGAAAACTACGATGAAGGTGACGTTCACGAACCACAAAGGATGCCTTCCGGTTGGAGAGAGGGTGATAGTTTTATCGGTCTCAGAAGAAAAGGACGAAGTGACACTAGCAGACCCCTTTGACCATCAATGGATTGTTCCAAAATCATACGTTAACTTAAATTAATCCATATATATAATAAATGGTTTATTAATCAGTTTACAAAATAGGATTCTATGTTATTAAAGAATGGTTCTCGTGGTAATGACGTTAAAATATTGCAGGAGTTTTTGGAAACACCAGCTGATGGTATATTCGGAAATGGTACTGAGGTATTAGTTAAGACCTATCAGAAAAACAACGGACTTTCAGTAGATGGGATGGTAGGTTCAGCCACTTGGGATATGATGGGGTTAGCAACTACCGATGATTCAGAGAAAACTTACACAACAGAAAATGGATTGATTATAAACCGACATTTTCTACCAACCGGTGAGTATAAAACAGGCCCAATCAACGCAGAATATATATTCATACACCATACCGCTGGGTGGCATAATCCTTTCAATTGTATAGACCAATGGGGTAGAGATACTAGAGGGGCAGTATCAACGGAATTCGTATTAGGTGGGTCATCAGTAAAAGGAAACAATACTGATTTTGATGGTGTTATGGTTCAAGCATTCCCTGAGGGGAATTATGGATGGCACTTAGGTAAGAATGGTTCTCAACATATGCATAAAAACTCTGTGGGAATCGAAGTATGTAACTTTGGTTATATAACAAACGGTAAAACTTATGCTGGTACAAAAGTAGCTGAATCTGAGATTGTGACATTAGCAAAACCATTCAAAGGTTATTCAGATTGGCACAGATATTCAGATGCACAAATAGAGGCAATGAGATTGTGGATTCTATTTATAGGCGATAGAGATGGTATTGATATTACCGAAGGATTACCTAAATGGATTAAACAAAACGGAGCAGCTGCATTTGAATTTAATCAAGATGCATACTATGGTAAAGTAAAGGGTATATTAACCCATACAAACACAAGAAAAGATAAATTTGATATGTTTCCTCAGCAAGAGTTGTTGGATATGTTGGTGAGTTTATAAATAAGTTTTACAAATACATTTAATAATTATTAAAAGAAAACATTGTAACCTGCAACAACAATTACAATTTGCATTTACACAAATAAGGCATTGGGATGAGTGATATGAATGAATTAATGGTAGAAATTTTAAGTGGATTGGGTGTATTAGCATCTGGATTCTTTTATACAAAATTCCAAACAACACAGAACCATAAAGAAATTGACCAACTAAAGCGTCAAATGCAAGATAACGAAAAAACTGATTCTGCTAGAGATACGGAAATAGCCGTTCTAAAAAATCAAAATGGTGGAATTATGACTCGTTTGGATAAAATGGATGTTCTACTTGAAAAGATATTCGATAAATTGAATAAATAATAAAATATAGTTACAAAATAAGTTAAAAATATGTTAAAATCAATTTGGAGAAGCCTAATGTCATTTAAAAATATATTTAAAGATGATAACGATGTGAATGAAAAGAACGTAATAGGGTTTATGTCATTTGCTGTAATGGTACTATTTGCATTAGCGGATTTAGTAACAGGGTATGTTGGAAAAGATTTAGTAGTGCAAGAATTCATTTATAACTCATTTGTAATTGTTACATTAGGTTGTTTTGGAATTGCTGGATTAGAGAAGTTCGCTAAAAAGTAATAGTATGGAAATAATAGCAGCATTTCTCACAGGTATAGTAGGTCCAGCATTATATTTAGTAATAAACAAAGTTATAATCAAACGTTCACTTAAAGCGAAATGTAAGGTAAGAGAGGCTATTGTTGATACTACAATTATTAACAATGAGTTGGACCAGATTAGAGATGAGTTTGAAGGAGATAGAGTTTGGATTTCTCAGTTCCACAATGGTGGTAACTTTTACCCAACAGGTAAATCAATACAGAAATTCTCAATATTCTACGAAGTAATGTCTAACGGTGTATCATCAGTTGCACATACCTTTAGTAATATACCATGTTCATTGTATCCAAAAACATTCGAAGTTCTTATGGATGGTAAGGGTATATTTATAAATGATTACAAAGACCCATCAATTGCAACATATGGTTTAAAACAAGCTGCTGAAGCCGTTGGTACTAAGTCATCATTTATGATACCTTTATTTACATTAGATGATAAATTTATGGGAACGATTGGGTTAGATTATGTTGGTAAGAAAAGAAAACTAACCAAAGATGAGTGGGAACACTTTCAGATTAAAGCAGGTAGAATAGCAGGATACTTATCATCATATTTGGATAAATAATAAAATATATTAATAGTTACAAAAAAAGTTAGGAGCGTAATAAAGTAAATAAAAACAAGGAACACATTATGGATGACAGCGTAATATTAATAGTATCTACGTTAGCAGGTGCACTGGGAATCAAAGAAATTTGGAGTATCATTAAAAAACGAATGGACCAATCACATTCTATAACAGAAAATTCCCAATCCTACAAAGAAAAACGTATAGAAGAGTTAGAGTATGATTTAAAAGAATCACAAGCTACTATATTAGCACTTACTGTTAGAGTATCTAAATTGGAAGAACGAATCTTACATACCGCTAAGACTCGTGTAAAACCACATTGATAAAAAATAATCTAATACTTATTAGTATATGAGTACATTAAGAGAATATAGTTGGAAAGATTGGATTAACGTTCCAAAAAACAAAGAATTGTATAATTCTAATATGAATGAAGGATTACGTCAATTTCAATTAGAGAAAAATCGCAGAGATAAACTAACTCAGATAGCTGTATTTAATCAAAGGGGATTCCAATGAAAAAGTCAAAATTAACAGAGTTATTAGAAGCTCTTTATGTTAAACATGGTGATAAGAATAAAAACTCACTAGCATTATACTCAGAAGAGATAGCTCAAATTGTTAAAGAAGAGATAGCAAGAGTTAGTAAAATACTTAAACTCAAAGAGGATGAACAATTAGACCAAGCCTTTAACGATGCAACGCCTGTTGAAGAAGAATCCAAACGGGATTACAAAAAAGAGTACGCAAAGTACGGTAAATCTGAAAAATCAAAGAAATACAGAGCAGAACTAAATAAGTACAATAGAGATAAAGGTACTTATGGTAATGGTGATGGTAAAGATGCTTCTCACAAAGGTGGAAAGATTGTTGGATTCGAATCAGAATCTAAGAACAGAGGTAGAGCTGAAAAAAGTAGATTAAAGAAAAAGTAAATCATGCCATTATATAGTAGAAAAGATATGCCACAAGTGAATACTCAAGATTTGAGTAAGGCATTATCTATTGCCAAATCTAAGGTAAAGGTAACTAAAGGTATGACTATAGTTGGGAGTCTAAAACCTTCTCAGAAAGAACTGATATCAAATAAAGTAAAAGCAGTATCTAAGAAATACAATAAACCTACTGATATGAAGCCTTTAATCATATCTAAGGATAACTACATAGTAGATGGACATCACAGATGGGCCGCAGCAATTTACAAATTCGGTAAAGATACAATCGTTCCTACATTCAGATTACACTTAAAAAGAGATGAAGCAATTGAACTTTATAATGATATTGCAAGTTCATTAAATGAAGACATTACAATACCAATTAACGTAGGTGATACTGTATTGGGTGGTAAGTTCAAAAATAAAAGAATCGTTGTTAAATCAATCGGTAAGAACGAAAAAGGTGATATTACAATCAACAACAAACCATTAATGAAATTCAGATTAATGAATGAAAGCACAGGTGCATCAATTCAATGTTCTAATTGTACTCATAGTTGGGATATTATACATAGTGATGATAGACCATACCTTTGTCATAACTGTGGCTATGATGCACAATCACAAAAGATTGATTTAGTTGGATTAGAGGATTGGAAAAAAACACTAAAAGAAAACGTTGCACCTAATCACAATGGTAAATCAGCACCATATGGTAGTGGGTATGATGTGGTGGAAGATATAATAGTAGAAGGGATGTACGATAAACTGACGGGTCAGATAAACAAAGATGTATTCAAAACTATAAAGAACGCTATCAAAGGTAGTGGTACTCAAGTTAAACCAAATAAGTTTAAAGGGTACATGGTTAGAAAAGACCCTATGGGTACAATGCAGGATTTATTTGCAAAAGAAACTCGTAAATTAAAAGTTGGTGATTACTCAGATAATATAAGTGGTGTTGATGTTGAGGTAGTACTTAAATTAGCAGTAACTGAAGATGGTGTTGAGCCAGGTAAGTTCTTCATTGATGGGTTTGCCGATGCTGATGAAGATTGGCCCTCATTGGAAGTGAATATTGGTATCCACCCTAATGATATAAATGGAAGTATTTTCTCAAAGATACAACCAGTACTCAGAGATTTGGTAAGACATGAAATAGAACACCTAACACATGGTAAGGGTTCTGCCTCCGAAAAACCTAGTAAAACGATGAGGGGTGATGACGCAATGAGACGTAAAATACAAGACAACCCTAAATTATACTACAAATACTTCTTATTACCAAAAGAGGTAGATGCTAACATACATGGATTATACTCAAAGGCTAAAACAATGAAAAAACCATATCAGAAAGTGGTTGATGATTATTTAGATTCTTTGGTAGATGATGGTGTAATTACGACTAAGAAGAGAACTGAGATTTATACCACATGGAAAAAGAGAATCCCTAAAATTGGTGGAATCCCTAAATTAAAATAATTACATTTTGGCCAAATCAAACGAATTAGAAATTACACATTTAGACCTACATTCGGATAGTTACTCAAATGAAGTAAAATGGATATCAAAGGTTATCCCCGAACCATCAGTTTGTTATGATTTAGGAGCAAATGTTGGTGGGTTCTCATTAGCAATGCATAAACGCTGGCCTAATGCTAAGATTTATGCTTATGAACCATTTACTGAAACATACAAAAAATTACAAAGTAATCTACTACCACATCCGATTGAGTGTTTCAATATAGGCTTCAGCGATGAAACAAAAACTAATGTGGCAGTTGGGTTACCCACTATAAGTGATGAGAAAACTCATAATTTTGGAAGAATTACTACTGAATTTAACTCTGATGTATTAGGTGAGATAAATTTATTCTCATTTGGACAGTATCTAAAAGCAGCTCAACATAAACCTGATTTTATGAAAGTAGATATAGAAGGACACGAGTTTAAGGTGTTTAATTCAGCAGTAGAGTTTAATGTATTGAAAAATATTCCATTTTTGTATGTTGAAATAAATAATCATTACAATACTAAAAAATCAGCGCAAGCAACAAAACAACTCTTATCAGAGTATTATGATATTATAGAAAACCCATACACTATTGCTAAAAATGAGTGGTTACTATCCAATAGAACCAAAAAATCTGAATTTGGTACACCTTCCATTCCATCCGGTTTAAAACCAAAAGGTATTAGTAACACCCCTATCAATATATTATATAAATTAAAGTCATTTAAATAAATTAGGATATTTGGAAATTAAGTTGTATATTTATAGTTGGAACTATAAAAAAGATTTAAAATGAAGAAAAGTGAATTTATATCAGAGGTATTTAAAGAAGAGATACAGATGTTAAACGAAGGTAAAGCTCTTCGTGTGTTTGATTGGGATGATACTCTTGGTAAATCAACATCATACATTTATGTTAATCATAAAGATGGTAAGCAAACTAAGTTAGACCCAGCCGAATACGCAGTATACAAAGAGAAGTCTGGCGATGAGTTTGATTTCAAAGATTTCAATAGAATGATGAATAATCCAAAGGTAATCAAAAAGAACTTTAAATTACTTCAGAGAATGTTGGATAACCCACAGAAAAAAGTAACGATACTAACCGCCCGTAAGTTAGCATTCCCAGTAAGAAAGTATTTAAAAGATACATTCAGTATGGATGTTTACGTTGTGGCATTAGGAAGTAACAATCCAAAGGATAAATCAGATTGGATTGAGAAACACATCAAAAAGGGGTATACTGATATTGCATTCATGGATGATTCACCTAAGAATATTCAAGCAGTAGATACTTTAAAATCCAAATACCCAAACATTAGGATAAAAACTCACTTAGTTAAGGAACATATTGAAGATGAAGTTCAACAATATGTAAATAAGATAGTTCACTAAATTTAAAACCATATTTATTATCAAATGAATTACGAAAAGAAAGTAATGAAGGACACATATGAAATCTTAATAAAAGAGGATTTCGAATGGACTAACGAATTTAGTAACTCAATGAAATTAAAAATGATTGAGTTATTATTAGAGTATTTTACAGATATTGAACACTATGAAAAATGTGCTAAATTGAAACCAATACTCAATAAATTGGAGAATACAAATGAAAATAATAGTGAAATCATTACCACCGGAAGTAACAAAACTTAAACCTAAAGAGTGGATAGTATATGTTATGAGTGAAACCGACCAATCAATAGATGCATCTATATGTGGAATTGATAGTTTAGTTGGGACTATAACAGATTTTGAACTTAAATATAAAATATGAACCTATTTATATAAAAATGAAGTTATATATATTAAACGATGATATTAATACATTTGAGCATGTAGTAGACTGCATTCAAAAGTATTTAAATTATCCATATATGCAGAGTGTATCAATTTCCCATATCGTAAATGATAATGGGGAATGTTTGGTTAAACAGACTGATGATGAAGAGTTGATACAAAATGTATATGAAAATTTAGTTAAAGAAGGGTTAAACCTAAGAATAGAGAATTAATATGAGCAAATCAAAAGGTTTGGGTGATGATATTAAAAAAATAACATCAACATTAAAGTTAGATAAAATCGCAGAACAAATCGCAGCATCTGTTGGTAAAAAAGACTGTGGTTGTGGTAAGCGCCAAGAGATTCTTAATAAATTATTCCCATACGGAGATAAGAAATGAATTTAAAAGAACATATTCAATCAGAAATTAAATCTCAATTAGGTGAATCGACAATCAATGAGGCTTGTTGGGATAACTACAAGCAAGTTGGTATGAAAACCAAAGGTGGTAAGCAAGTTCCTAATTGTGTTCCTGAAGGACTTAAAGAAGGTATAATGAGTGATATACACCTTACAATCAAATCATCATCAACCGAAGAAGACTTTATTAAAAAATTCTTCAAAAAGTATGGTAAGCAGGTTAAACCAAATAAAGAATCTATCGAATGGGTCAAAGGGTTATATTCAGATGTAAAAAACGAATCAATTAACGAAGAAGATTTAGATGAAATAAAATACACAACCCCAAATTTCGAATTAGAATGGGAAGAAGCAGTACGTTATCCTGAATTTAAAGAGATGGGTAAGGAAAATTGGGTTAAAATTGCTAAACAAGGAAAGTTAGTTAACTATAGTTCAATTAAAGATATATTAGGTAATGTTGATTTAAATTTTGATAGTTTAGAAGAACCTAAAAAACAACGTTTCCAATCTGCTTTTAAAAAAGGAACTATAGAAACGCCTATAGCAGTTAAATTCTCAGACAATGATTATGATTTAGTTGCAGGTAATACACGACTTTCAGGTTTAGTTAAAAATGGAGAGGATCCTAAAATATGGATTGTTAATATTGGAAGTATAAACGAATCAGTAAACGAAGAAGATTTAGATGAAAAACTAATCACATTCTCTAACAGAGCACCTTATGGACAGATAGTGTTTATGGCAGGTGGGGCTGGTAGTGGTAAAGGATTCGCAATAGATAACTTTATAGATTCAGCAGGATTCAAAGTAAGAGATGTTGATGATATGAAGAAAGCAGTTGGGAAGTTAGATAAGTTAGGTAAATTCTCAGTTGATAAGTGGTATAAAAAATATGGTAAGAACTTATCATCTAAATCTAAGGGTGGTGGATTATCACCAAAAGCTCACGTTGAAGAATTTATACTAGGTACGGGAATGAGTATTTCAGATGTTGCATCTGATTTGAAGAACCCTAATAATGTAGCATCACTACACTATATCGTAGATGCTATGGGATTAAAAGATAAGTGGGTAATTAATATGTTAAGTGGTAAAACAAACAAAGAAACTTTACCTAACTTATTGTTTGATATTACTGCTAAAAAAGTATCATCAATTACAGATGTTATCAAACCATTAATCGAAGCTGGGTATAATTCTAAAAACGTTCACCTCATTTGGGTACTTAAAAACTATCATGCAGCTGTTAAAGCGAATAAAACGCGAGATAGAGTTGTACCAGATGATATCTTATTACAAACACATGAAGGTGC
>Ga0114996_10004733_pt1 | contig 16195 bp, 25 predicted proteins | sample ArcticOcean_MG_C_4_FD_87039 | JGI IMG/M metagenome (GOLD analysis project Ga0114996, IMG submission 87039) | Marine microbial communities from western Arctic Ocean - ArcticOcean_MG_CB4_134 | ecosystem: Environmental > Aquatic > Marine > Oceanic | place: Arctic Ocean: Canada Basin | collected...
GCTTGTGTTATCGATTCTGGTTATGATGGCGAAGTTTTTGTAAATCTTCATAACGTAGGCACGGAAACACAATTTATTCAAAAGGGTATGAAAATTGCCCAAGTTGTAATGCTTCCAGTGGTTCATTTCCGGGCCATCGAAACTACTAATGATAACCTGTATGCTTGGTATCCCATTAGCATGAGCGATCGAGGCACCGGCGCCTTGGGTTCGACCGATTCTCTGGGAAACACAGTACAATCATTTGTCCCGCACGAGATTGATATATCCGACGATCCAAAAACTTCTCCAAAGAAACCTCTTCCGTGGGAGTTGGGAGATAATTTGGACGACTCCCAATGAGAATTAAGGAAGTATTATCCTATGACGATGTGTTATTAATACCACGCCATAGTGATATTTTATCACGAACCGAAGTTAGTCTTTATAGCTTTTTATCCGATAAACTACCCCTTAACATCCCTGTAATTTCAGCGCCTATGGATACAGTTACAGAAGCCTCCATGTGTGTGGCCATGAATGAGGCCGGCGGCCTTGGGGTTATTCATCGTTATAATTCCATCGAAGAGCAACTAGAAATTGTTAGAGAGGTTATGAATTATTTTCCTCCCACCAATCAAATGAATATAGCGGCCGCCATTGGGATTACTAACGATTTCTATGAACGAGCCCAAGCGCTGGTCAACGAAGGAGCTAAAATTCTATGTTTAGATGTAGCTCATGGGCATCATATATTAATGCGCGATGCCCTCTTAAAATTAAAAGATTTATTTGGGGATCAGGTGCATCTCATGGCTGGTAACGTCGCCATGCGATCAGCTTTTGAAGACCTAGCTCACTGGGGAGCGGATTCTATTAAAGTGGGAATTGGTGGTGGATCGATTTGTTCTACCCGCATACAAACTGGCCATGGTGTACCTACTTTCCATTCAGTATTAGAATGCTCGAAGGCAGAAGTTGACCGGGATGTAAAGATGATTGCTGATGGTGGGTTGAGGAGCAGTGGCGATATTGTAAAAGCCATCGCCGCCGGCGCCGATTTTGTTATGTTGGGGTCTATGTTGGCTGCTACCGACCAATCTCCTGGCGAACTTCATACTAATATCCACGGCGAACAGGTCAAGAGTTATCGGGGGATGGCCAGCCAAGAGGCACAGACGGAATGGCGAGGTAAAGTAGGGTCCAACGAGGGAATTTCCGCCTTTGTTCCCCATAAAGGATCGGTGTATCCTATTTTAGAAGAACTAAAGCGGGGGATCCGCAGTGGTCTTTCCTATTCCGGCTGCCGATCTATTCCAGAATTTCAGGCCAGTGCTACTTTTATAAAACAAACGAATGCAGGTCAAGCCGAAAGCCATACTCATATTCTAGGAAAGAAATAATGGATGAATACGGTCATCAGGAAAAGAAAATATCCTTTGTTGACAAAGACAAAAATCATGCGGATTTAGTTATTCGCCTCAAACACGATGGTTTAACAATGTCTAAATTTTTCCGGTCGCTAATTACGGGATATATAGAGCAGGATTATGCTATTGTAGATTTTATTAAACGTTTTAAAATATCATCTGGGTCTCAAAGTCAGAAACAAATAAAGATTATTGAAGACAATCAAAAGACAGGGCAGACTATAAAAAATAAATTTGCTCTTAGTGACGAGCAGGTTGAAGATATTTTTGATATTTTAGAGAAAGAACACCCAGATTTGTAAAAAGAAAAGAGGTTTTTCAATGAATCAAATACTATTTATTACTGAAATTTGCAATTCGTGATCTCGAATTAAGGAGAATTTACCATGAGCCAGAAAAAATCTTTATTGAATGAAACAACTATCCGTCGCTTCGGGGGTCTCGCTGGGATCCGACCCGCTGCAACCTCTACTTTTCTTACCGAGTTAGAGGTGGGGGAAGAGGAATTAGCCGACGCGCTTGCAGCAGGAGCCGAAGCCATGGCAGATGTACTTGATCTGCCAGTATCGGTAGATATCCAAGCTGCTGGTGACGAGGGTGAACTCGAAGACGAAGTGGGTGAACTCGAAGGCGAGTTTGATGAACTCGAAGGCGAAGAAGATATGATTGGTGACGAAGAAGATATGATTGGTGACGAAGAAGACGCTCTAGAAGATGAAGAAGAAACTCTGGATGAACTCATTGGCCGTATCCTCCAAGAAGATGATGAGGAATCATTAGAAGAAGATGCCCGCACCAGCGCTGAAGAAGAGGGCTACAAAGATGGCTTACGAGACGAAAAAGACGATCTTGAAGAGGGCGAAGGCAGCAAGGGAGGCGAATATAAACGCCGGCAAAAGAGTGGCAAAGTTGGCAAGCGCGCAGGCGATGTCGGTGGCCACTATAAAGATTATGAAAAGAATGAAGGCCGAAGTGGCCAAGGTGCTCGCTTTGAGGGGATTCAACTGTTAGATGATGAACTTCTCATGAAAGAAGTAACTAAGCGGGTTAAGCGCCGCCTTGCACATCTGGTTAAAGAAAACCGGCGCCGCAAACGCCGAAAGTAAGTTTGGAAAAACTTTTTAGAAACCCAAACCACGGTCTGAAAACCGTGGTTTAATTATATGTGGAGTTAGTGTGGAAATATTTCTCTTGATTTTCGGTTTTGTAATCGGGATAGTATTCACTATTTTTTTAAGTTATGCTCTGAGCACCGGTTTGAGTCTTCTTTTATTTAAGGAAACCGAATACATGTGCCTCCAGTTATTAGCTTTGTCAGTAGAAGATGCTGTATTCCTCAAGGTTGTAAAACAACGCTTCATGAAACAGTTTGATTATGATAGGAATGCTATTAAAATTACCATCAATGATGACGATTTCAATCTAGAGAGATGGAAAAAAGAATCAATTAAAAGGCTAATGGATCGTTACCCTTCTACCTATAAGAGAATTGTTGATTATAGTAATTGGCAGGAAGCGATGCAATTTTTAGAGAAAGAAAAAAAGAAACTACTTGCATCTGATTAAAAAAGGTGTTATAATATGAATGCTACTTGGGAGAATGAAGTGAAAGCAACAGCATGGAAACATAGCGCGTCAGGAACAACAGCAACATATATGTTGCAGATTGATCACATTACTGGCAAGCGAAAAGAAAATAGAATTCGCAAAGAATTTAAAGAATGGGTTACACAAGGGGAGGGATATAATCCCAAATCTAAAGAATCAACTCTTATTTTCAAAAAGGAATTTATAACTGAGATCGCCTGGAAATCATGGGCGCGTGAGGCAGATTTCAGTTTGATAGAAATCGGAACGCGTAGTGGCAAACCAAAACCTTATAAACTAGGTTTAGCTTATCAAATAAAAGGGAGCAAGAATGCGGTCTCAAACTAAAGAAGAACAAGAGGAACAAGAGGAACAAGAGGAACAAGAGGAACAAGAAGGTTTAATTAAAATAGAAGAGAAATTTCGCACCATTGGCCTTTTCGGGGAGATCAACGAAGACGCCGCCGCAGAAATAATTTTTGGCATCCATGCTTTGGCAATGGATACAGAAACAGAAAAGCCAATCGAGATTTTAATATCTAGTCCTGGGGGACATGCTTCCGATATGTTCGCAGTTTATGATATGATACGCCTCCATCGACAGTCGTTAACCATTGAAACGTTTGGTCTAGGCAAAGTTATGTCAGCGGGAGTTTTAATATTAGCCGCCGGGACCAAGGGCCACCGGAAGATCGGCAAACATTGTCGAGTTATGTTACATCAGTGTAGTGCGGGCAATATTGGCCCCGTGTCTACATTAAAAATTGAGATGAAAGAAATTATTACGTTGCAAGAAGAATATTTTAAAGCACTGGCAGAGGAAACTGATTTAAGTTACAAACAACTCAAACGAATGGTTGCGCGTAATCAAAATATATATATCACAGCGGCAGAAGCTATTAAATATGGAATCGCAGATATAATCGTATAGGAGAAGAAATGATTAAGGCAGAATATATTTGGATTGATGGGGGCATACCCACTCCAGCTTTGCGAAGCAAAACAAAAATTATAGAAAAAGGGGACGATTTACCCATCTGGGGGTTTGATGGGTCGAGCACCCAGCAGGCTAGCGGGGAAGCGTCTGACTGTGTATTAAACCCAGTTTTCACTTGCCCGGATCCCTTACGCCAAGGAGACAATATTCTTGTTATGTGTGAAGTTTTAAATACGAATATGACTCCGCATTCATCTAATACTCGGAAAGAGTGTTCGAAAGCAGAAAATAAATATGGACATCACAAACCCATTTTCGGATTAGAACAAGAATATACCTTTTTTATGCGTCATGTACCTTTAGGATTTGCCCGGCTTGGATCATCGGACGGAAAAGAAATAGGCACACAAGGCCAATATTATTGCAGTGTGGGCAATGATAATGCTATCGGCAGGGAAATAGCAGAAGAACACCTAGACGCATGCTTAGCCGCCGGCCTACAAATGTGTGGTATTAATGCTGAAGTGATGCCCGGGCAGTGGGAATTCCAAATTGGGCCGCTGCCCCCCACAGAGGTTTCTGATCAACTCTGGGTAGCTCGTTGGCTTCTTTCTCGTATCGCAGAGGGGTATAACATAAGTGTCTCATTAGATCCCAAACCCGCTCAAGGTGATTGGAACGGCGCTGGATGTCATACTAATTTCTCTACGACTCAGATGAGATCATCGATCGATTACTGTTACCGCGCTATCGGCTCCTTGGAAAAAGAAGCTCCGGCCCACATTAAATCCTATGGACATGATATTGAACAACGTCTAACGGGCCAACATGAAACCTGCCCCCACAATGAGTTTCGATATGGAGTATCCGATCGAGGCGCATCTATCCGGATCCCATGGCAAGTCCATGCTGATGGAAAAGGATATATTGAAGACCGTCGACCAAATGCTAATTGTGATCCCTATAAGGTCACCGGCTTGATTACAACAACTGTATGCAGTAAGTTTTAAAATAGTCTTTTGGAATAATGAAATAGCAGGGACTAATTATTAATATGAATATTGACAAATTAATTTTAAAAGAACAAAAGAAGCGCAAGAAAACTAATACTTTTTCTATGGATCTCCTCCTGGAAATGGTGGAAGAGATTTTGGAAGTAGACTTTAAAACACGCGAGCGTAAACAACTCTTGTTGGAAGCATCGGGACAGACGATGACTTTCGAGATGATTCCGGAGATTAATATTTCGGAGTTAGGTTGGGCCAGAGGAAAAACTCCCGAAGGCGCTGGCTATCCTATTGGTTCCGGTGCTCGACAACAACTAGAACAATATTTAAAACATATTGAGGGCAACAATTTCCCTGAAAAACTTGCGAGTTTACAAGCTTTTTATACTGAAGACGCCGCCACGCTCCCCGAATTATCAAAACTGGGCATCGTTTCAGGTGACGAAAGCAACGGTCAGCAAGTACAGAAAATTTTAGGATATTTAGTTTTTTATAAAACATTAACGACCATCGTTACTAACTTCAATGCGTCATCGGCAGGTTTTTCGTTCGAAGCTTTTCTGGGTGTCCTCTTAGGTGGTTCACAGATCAAAGCCACAGGCGCCGATACGATTGCTGACATGAAGGATGAAAACGGCCAATATATTAGTCTCAAGCTTTACACCAAGGGCGGCGTAGAAGTGGGGGGAAGTTTCCACGATTTAGTCGGAGACTTAGTTGACCATCCTATGCACTATATCGTGGGAATGAAAAAGTTTTCCGGGGAAGGTATAGATGCTAACGGGCAGATTACTTTCTGGGGATTTACTTTTACTCGCGACAATGTAATGACGATCCTCGCGCCGACCAAGGACTCCTCGCGTGAAGCTCTGCGACTACCTTTAGATGAGGATAACAATCTGATCGATATCAATACTGCATCACCCGGCTCACCGAAGATCACCGCTGAAGATTATGACGAAGCTCTTAAAAACAAGATAGCAGGTAAAGATTTTTGGGAACAGGTTGGAGTTGATGTGTCAGATATCGAGCGAAAGAAATTAGGTGGCGACGATGCACAAGGAAGATTTTTATTTAGCATCACCAATCCGGATTTAATGAATCTGTCTGCTGACAAGCCATCGGTCATCCTTAGCGGTATTGCTGCCCAAGTGAGAAAAGTTTTGGGACTTCCCGATTATAGGCGCTACACGAAAGATGAGCCCCAAACCGAGGAAGAAAAGGTTATCGCTGATCGTGTCGACAAGATAAAGTACGCAATTAAAGCCGTCGCGGTGGACTTGGATGCCATCGCAAAGGCAGCTCGAACCGACCGAACAAGCGCGATCAAAGATCTTGAGTTTGCTGATGTAGATAGATCGTTTGAGTATTATAAAAGCCTCGAAGGACAACCAGAACTTCAAAATAAGGCATTGAGAAATACAAAAGGATTTTTAAAGAATATACATTTCTCTATGTCGGAAGGAGCAGTCAAGAAGGTACATGACATAGCTCCAGATGCAATTCCCAAGACCCAGAAGGACGGGAAACCTTTTATTGGAGCCCTCGATGTGGGATCCGAAAACGTACAAAATATGTTGAACTTATGTAAGGATCTTATTAATCAGTCCGTGTTCGATATATTCAAAGATGTGAAAGAGCTGACCACCAAAGTAAATCAATTCTTTTCCAGCGGGATGATGGATACAGACGCAGCTTCTGAAGCTGATGTAGCAGCGAAGTCTATTGAAAGTGAAACGAAGACCGGTTTGATGGGCGGCGGTAAGAAGGGCGACGGAAAACACACTGATGCCCAACTGTGGGACAAACAATCGGCGGGCGGCGATACTGCCCAACCAGGCGCGAGCCTGGGAGAACAGAAAGAAAACAAAAAAGACGAGGTAGTAATTGACTAAACATTATAACTCTGGTTCGAACTTGAACCAGAAGATTCTAGAAGGAATCAATGTTCTCGCAGATAACGTAGCTTCAACCCTTGGACCAAGGGGGAGGAATGTTATTCTGCAAGAGAAGGGGAAAGTCCCCATTGTAACAAAAGACGGTGTAACCGTCGCAGGGTTTGTAGATTTGGAAGATCCGTTTCAAGACGCCGCCGCACAGATAATTAAACAGGCGGCTAGCCAGACTAATTTAGATGCAGGCGATGGTACTACAACAGCCACTATTTTAGCCAGAGCAATATTTTGCAGCGCTCAAAAATATATATTAGCCGGCGCCGCCCCGATTGAATTAAAACGAGGCATTGACAAGGCTGTAATACAAGTGGTTGGGTATCTCAAAGAAATGGCCACCCCTATTTCATCTATCGAAGAAATAGAGAATATCGCCACCATTTCTGCCAACAACGATCCCCATCTTGGGAAACTTATTTCTATGGCCGTAGATTCGGCGGGCAAAGATGGAGCTATTACGGTGGAAGAGGCCCGATCAAACAAGACTACTTTAGATTTGGTGGAGGGGTTTATTTTACGCGCCGGCTACGCCGCCGGCGCATTTGTAACCGATGAACGGCGAAGGACTATTGTATATGAAGATCCCATGTTGGTAATCACTGATGAGAAGATCGAGAATGTACAAGAAATTTTTCATATTTTAGAGTTAGCAGCAAGAGAGAGCCGTCCCCTTGTTTTTATTGCATCCGAGATTGAAGGCCAAGCATTAGCAGCCATGATTATGAATGCGATTCGCGGAACTTTAAAAGTAGCTGCCGTAAAGGCGCCTTCCTATGGCGACGAAAGGATTAATATTTTACGAGACCTAGCGCTCTCCACCGGCGCTACTTTTATAAGTCGTTCAGACGGGAAACGTTTAAAAGATACCCAACTAGTAGATTTTGGAAACGCTCAAAAAATTGATATAACAGCCTCTCAAACAACTGTAGTGGGTGGTCAGGGAGATTCCGAGTTGATTGATATTAAAGTTGAATCATTAAAAGATCAACTTATAAAAGAGGAAAATTTACATATCTGTGAATCTATTCAAGACAGAATCGCGCGGCTAGCTAGTGGTATTGCGATAATCCAAGTTGGTGCTCCAACTGAAGTTGAAATGACTGAAAAGAAACATCGTATAGAAGATGCGTTGGAAGCCGTCCGTTCCGCCCAACTAGAGGGAGTTATCCCAGGTGGGGGTGTGGGTCTTTTACGGGCATCTAAAATAATTAATATTGAGGCTAATAATCAAGATCAACATCTCGGCGCCGAAATTTTACAACAGGCTCTCTTAGAGCCTATTCGGCAAATGGCCTCGAACGCTGGAGAGTCTGCAGACCTACTCTTAGATAATATAAAGAATCAGGAACTCACTTACGGGTGGGATTTTCTGGGGAGAGAGATGGTCGATATGGTTGCGGCTGGTATAATCGATCCCCTTAAAGTCACCAGAACCGCCCTAGAGAATGCAGCTTCAGTAGCCGGTATTCTCATTACTACTAATAACGCGATTATTCAAAAATAGATCCAGAAAAGACTAATTAAGAATGCCGTGGAGGAAATCGTTATGACTGAAGAAGTAACAAAGATAGATATTGTAGAGCTGGATGGAAAGCTTGAAAGGATGGCAGATGGTATTGACAACATTCTTACGTGCCAAGCAAGAATGTCAGAAGATGTTTCTAAAATTAAAGATGCCATCTATAATCCACAAGAGGGATTATATGCTCGATTACGAGAGTTAGAGCTGTGGAAAGCTCAAACAGATAAAGTGGGATGGGTTATTATCACCTCGATTATTGGACTCGGGTGTGCTACTGTCTGGCATACTTTTTTTAAATAAAACCTGGAGGTTTCAATGCGCGTTAATATTTCTTATTCAGTGGACTTAGAAAATGTTCCAAATGAAATAGAACGAATTATGAAGGAGTGCCTTCAAGATATAGAGGGTATTCAGAAAGATTTGGGTCAAAGCATAGGGAACAATCCGCTTGTTTTGCTTAAAAACTTGGATCTTCTTAGAATAAAAATGGCTGTTGCTGATTTACGGTTGGATGACTGTATGCAGATATTGAGTGGATTGGTGGGAACTTTAGCAAAACCACCAGGGGAACAGGCACCAGTGCTCCCCCCATTTCCCACGGAATTATCCACTCCGCACGAGGAGGAAAATGAATAATTTTAAACAAGGGGAATATATTTATATTCCCTCGGAGGTTACATTATATAGATTTGTAAGTAACCCCCCCAAGCCCTGGAATATTCCAGAAAAAACATATATAACTAAAACCCCCCAGCATTTAATGTTTATTAAAAAAGTTCAAGCGAATCAAGTTTGGTTGAAGGTTTTTTATGACGGAGAACTATGGTGTGTAAAAGAAAATAATACTTATCCAATAAAGGAGGCACAATGAATGTGCAACTTGTCGAGATATTCGACAGAAATGAAGGAAACACCGATCGCGGACAAACTTATTCAGTCCGCGCTATTTATATTAACCCCATCCATGTAGTTTGTATTCGCGAAAGCTATGATATGAGCACTCTATTAAAAGAGGGTCGTTTACCGGGTGAGCTAGATAAACGACAAGAGTTCACCACCCTTTCTCTTAACAAGGGGACCTACGGACAAGATATAATCGTAATTGGTTCAGTGACTGAAGTTCATAAAAAACTTCATATAAACCAGCGTCAACTACTCCAGGGATAAACATGGAAATAGAATGTTATTTTGAGCCCCTGGGTGAATACGGTGGTGTATTACCCATGGGCGATAAAACAAAATTAGGAATATACGGAGGCTGTTCTTTACCTATTAAAAACTTTGGATTCAAAAAGTGGGAGGTGCTTGCTTACCTTATTCCCGCAAAAGGGATAGAGCACTATTTTAATGAAGGACTAGAAGAACAAGAGATTGTAGAAAGATGTCTCCTATTTTTGAACAAGCCTCCTACCAAGCGTCATCGAAAACGCTTATATGGAATGTTAGAAATTTATAAATTTTACTTCCAGCTAGATAAAAACAGAATCTCTATTTCTTTATTAACTGATCAAAAGAAAAACAAATACTTTTGGGGAAAAGGCGTATCAGGAAATATGCGGGGCTATTCTGCGTCAGGGCGGAGGAAGCGTGGACGAAAGAAGTAAGAAACTCTATGCGGATTTATTATGCGTAGAAGCTTTTTTGATAGATGAACACGATATATATGTAGACTATGATGGAAACGGGGCGGATGAATATTGGTTTGACCCAGATGACCCAGACGACCCGGGCGTTATTTCTATTAATGATACTCACCCTGATCAATTACAATTGATAATTTTATTGCATGAGGCCGGCCACATTGTATATCGACATAAGAAGAATGAGCCTCGGGCCAAGATCCTCCGGGAAACCGTTGATGACAAGATGGCCATATTGACAGAGGAAGTAATGGCGTGGTATGAGGGATATAAATTAAGTGAACAATTGGGTGTTACAATCGATCCAGAGTTATTCGAATATAACTATTCTTCGAGCCTAATAAAATATATAAAGTGGGTGATGTTTGAGACAGAAGAGAATTGAAAAACCATGGGGCTATGAAATAATCTGGGCCCAGACCAATGATTATGTAGGTAAACTCTTACATATTAATGCTGGTCACCGATTGTCTAAACAATATCACACAGAGAAAGAAGAAACGGTTTATGTGTTGAGTGGCCTTTTATATGATGTTGATGAATCGGACACCGTACAGCAGTTTAAACCGGGAGATTCTTTCCACGTAATTCCGGGACAGATTCACAGGTTTCAAGCATGGGGAGAAGATGTGGAATTTGTGGAAGTGAGTACGAATCACCTCGATGATGTGGTGCGACTTGAAGATGATTACACAAGAGATTAAATGACTTCTAAACTTTATCTGGCCGCCGCGTTAATTTTGGGAGGTCATATTTTAGCGTGGTATGGCACTTACTCTATTTTTATTTGGAAATGGTTTAAAGATAATATTCATATTCTTCCTTTTATTTTCGCCATTCCGACTCAATATTTTTTCCTATATGGAATGAAATTTGCAGTTGAAGAGCTGGGGGAAATATGGGGCGCCAGATTAATAGGATTTGGGCTCTCTTATTTAATTTTCCCGTTGTTAACTTATTATTATTTTGGAGAGAATATGTTTGCGCCCAAAACTTTAGTATGTGTGGCTTTATCTTTCGCAATCGTCGGGATTCAAGTATTTTGGAAATGAGATGAACTATTTATAGATGATGGAAAAACATCTTGACAACCTGATTGATTATCACTTGGACCTACTACACGAAGAGAAATATCACCTTCGACACTTTAAGGTAGAGTTAATCGTAGTCATCGATTCGGCTATGGGGATTGAAGAAACTCTAGCAGATATTCGATCTATCCCAGGTGTAACAATCGTTACAGCTTTAGAGTCTCAATACAACGAGTTTCAAAAAAAATATACAAGCCGCATTAGAATTAAATTCCACCCCAATAAAGATAGTATGGGCGCTAAACATTATATTCATAAAGTTTTGCTCCCCATCATCCGAAGCCGAGAAATCCCCGGTACTACTGTTATGCGCCTGGCCTCGCGCCCCGAGCAAATTTAAAAGAAGGATTGTGTATGAATGAAAATATTATTACTTTTTCTATTGCTTGGAGGCTGCGTTAAAAAAAAGACAATTGATCCCCAACCCATCGAACGGGACACCGGCCTCATTACTGAAGAAGATTTAGAGGAGTTACCAGAAAGGTAGGTTTTAACTTTTTTCTCTGATAGTTACTACTGTAGGGTTTTTCTACAGGGAGGTGATTGGAGGATGAAACAAGGTTTAATATGGTTGGTTGGGATAGTATCGTGTGTTCTAGTAAGCTGCACTTTATCGTGTGATGAAGGTCTGACAGTTGTGGCCGCGAGCACTGGTTTGAACACGGTATATGATGAAATCTCGGAAGCAGAAGTCAGTAATATGTTTGATCTGGCTCAATATGATTATAGCATAAATGCATGGAAAAAGTCAAGAGAAGCAGCAGTTAGAGTTGAAATAGACTTAGGCACCGCCGCTGTTGGAGGCTCGGGCGCATATTTTAAAATCGGAAAACATAATGTAGTTGTTACGGCCGCCCATTTATTTATGTTCTCGCCTGGTCGTGTACTACATGACGAAGCAATCATTACCACTCCACACGAAAAAGTAGTGGGTACGCTAGTCTACATTGATAATGTAGTAGATATCGCGGTTATCAAAGTTCCGACTCTGGCCAGCCGAAAAGCCGCAGCTTTTAAAAGAGTAAAGAAATTTGAGGTAGGAGACGGTTTAGTATATTCAGGGTTCCCTGGTGCTAATAATCTTTTAACTTTTAGCGGAACATTGATAGGAGAAGGATTTGGAACAGATTTAGCGATGCAATCGGTAGCCTGGGGTGGCTCTTCGGGTGCAGGAGTTTTTGATCTTAACGGTCACTTCGCTGGTATTTTGGTTTCGATTATGGTTGGCCCGGGCCCCGAAGGACGCCAGTTAGTAGAATCGGTAGTATATGTCGCCCCTGCCAATCTCATAGATTCAGCTTATTTAAAATATAATTTAGATAAAATGGGGAGGGATAAAAATGAAGGTTTCTAACTTTAAAAAAAAGATCTTTTTTTTCCTCTTGAGCATCTTATTTATAACTTCTTGTACTAACGAATTTACTATGATACATGCTGTAGTAGATACTCAAACCGAATATATTTATATTGAAGTAGAACCTGACAGCGTGATCTGGATTGATTCTTTTATACAGCCCGCTTCTCAAAACGGCGTGGATATTTTATGGGTCATTGATACTTCGGGTTCAATGTATGTTTATGAAGAAAAATTGTTGAAGGGGATGGAAGCTATGTTGGCGGCTCTACCCATATCAGGATGGCGCTTGAATATGATATCTAATTCTCCAAATGTAGCCGGTCTGGATAGCCAGTTCCCTATTCTACCGGGGGATGATATTGAAGATATTGAAGATATGTATGACAATATGTCGATTGGTCATCTGGAAGCCGGCTTCGACGCGACCTATGAATATGTGACGAGTAACTCTTACGCGCCTACTTGGATGCGTCATGACGCTGCTTTTTTAGTTGTGATGGTTTCAGACGAGGAAGAACAAAGCAGGGACACCATGATTCAAGTACAAGATTTTGTAGACTGGATGCGCTTTTTCCGGTCATCGGTATATATGGCCAGCGTTATTAATGTGGACGCCACACAATCCGTGTGCGCAAACCCACCCAACTCGCATATTGTGGGCGATCGTTATGAAGAAGCAACCAACGCCCTCGGCGGAGTAGTCGTAGATATTTGTTCAGAAGATTGGGCGCCAGGAGTTACAGATGCCTCGATTCAGGTTGAACCTTACAGCGACTGGAAATTAACTCACCTTCCTTACGAAAGCACAATCGTCGTTTTTATTGATGGTCACCCGAATCAGGATTGGGAATATAAAGCGGATGATAACACGGTCTATTTTGATCCAGACCCACCGGCTGATTCTTGGGTAGAAATTGCTTATGATGTCGAGAGTTATAATATAGGTTCACAGACAGGTCCAGTCGCCCCCGGTGTGTGGGATATAGGAAATAGTCCCTCGCATCCCTGAAAAAAGTTATATTACCCGTGTGGAAAACTATTTAGGATAGAGTTATAAACACTGGAGTAAATAAAATGTTTAAATTTTTATGTAGAATAATGAAGTTGGTAGGTTTCGAACCTGCTTCGAAGCACCGCAAGCTTCTACGCGAGGTTATTCTTCTAGAGCAAGAATCTGAGCGCCTGATAAAAGAAATAATAGAGGTGCAAGATGAAAATGCTTCCTTGTGGGATATGCTAGATGAAATCAAAAAATCTGATATAACAAAACATACTAATAATAAAATGGATCTTGAAAATATTCTAGATAAACTTAAAGAGGACATGACCACACAAATGTTAAAAGATTTTAAACCCGTAGGGGAGGCGTAATATGTCAGTTGAACCGACGATCAATGAGGATCCCCGACACAGTGAAGACGCAGAATTGCTCGAATCTCTAAAACCTACCCTCCCGGCGAAGTTAGCACCGCGCGGCATCCGTACATTTACTGTAGCTAGACAGGTTGACAAAAGTGGAGTGTCTGGTACTGGAGTAGTGATTGAAGGCATGTTATTGGGTACTGGACAATGTGTTATCCACTGGCTTTATCCGCCGCCTCGCGGGGGTATTGCTATTTTTGATTCGATGAATGATTTTATTAAAGTACACATAGAACCCCACCCATCCAATAAGACCATTTTGACTTACCAAGACGGAGAACAAGAAACTTTTGGAGAAAATGAACTATGAACTTAGAAGAGTGGGAAGAATATAAAAGTATTATAAAGGAAATAGAACCTTATCAAAAGTGGGCCAAATCTCAAAACAAACGTTTTAGAAAATGGGCCTTAGATAAAGGAGGGAACCCTAACACAGCGCCCTATACAAAAAAACGCCCCCAAAATCCAAAATCTGGTCTTGGACCCCTCGAAGAAAAAGTAGCTGGTACAGAGATTCACGATGAATTGGACGCGACTTTCTGGAACAACCGCCATCTAGATCCCCAAGTACGCGCCCAGCTTTTGCGCATCGCAACTGATTTCTATGAAAAACTATCTCTACCCGCAGAGATTTTAGATATAACTTTAACCGGCTCGGAAGCAAACTATAACTATTCCGCCGGCAGCGATCTGGATCTTCACATCGTGATAAATTATTCTGATGTAGATGATAACCTCAAGTTGGTTAAAGATTTTTTAACTATGGCCAAAACAAACTGGAACCGGAATCACGAGATTTTAATAAAAGACCACGAAGTAGAAATTTACGTCCAAGACAAGAGCGAGCCTCATCACTCTACGGGGGTGTATTCCCTATTAAAGGGCAAATGGGTAATCGACCCGGTGAAAAAAGAGTTTCAAGTGAGTGAAGATGCTATCCACCAAAAATCGCGCTCAATAGAGAATTTAATTGAAATGGTTTTAGATCTGAAACTTGAGAAAAAATATGAGGAAGCCTACGGGGAGGCAGACCGGTTGATGGGAAAAATCGTTCGTTATCGCCAATGTGGCTTAGAAAAGGGCGGTGAGTTTTCAGTTGAAAATTTAGTTTTTAAAACTCTGCGTCACAATGAGTATTTGAAAAAACTCTCCGACTTAAAAAAAGAGACATATGATAAATTAATGTCCCTAAATGAAAATAAAGTTGGAGATGGGTAAGAATATGTGGATTGGTCAAAGTTTAAATGTGGGGATATTGTCCGCTGGAAAGCTTTCGGCCACACTTTTGATTTCCACTATGGTATTATTATAGGACTACAAGAGTTTGCGGAATATTATCATTATGAATTCCCGTTTGATGATATTGACCCAGCCGGCTATGATAGGATGACGGGCTTTGGGTATGTACCTCTTCGTTATGAAAGTGTAAACTCCGTCACTGTTTTTTCATTTTCCGAGCAGAAAAAACGGATTATCTATCAGAGTTCTTTAGAGGTTCCTTATTTTCTCGAACTAATCGTTTATGATTTCACGGTGCAGGATTGGATAGCACGCAATGAGGACTAGCCTAACTATAACCTCACCTGGCAGAATGTGTTATAACAGGTATACAACTTATAACTTTTCCACTGTTGACGCGTCAAGAGAAGATCTCATGTATCACTTGACAAATCATCTCAACTATAACTTCACCTGGCTGCACAGACGAGCAACTATCCTTCATGGCCATAAAGGTTGATTGACTGGAATGTGTAGTAATACCCACCGCAGGTGGTGACTGCTACACAGATCCACAAATCATTTGACAAATTGTCTTAACTATAACTTATAGCTGCAGCTTAAATCACTTGACAAAACGTTGACAACAAACCATTTGACAAAGTGTGTGACAAATGGTATAATATAACATATGAGTAAAAAAATGAACACACAACCGACCGAACTAGAAATTGAGTTTTGCATGACAAAACTCTTGCCTGACCTACAACAAATGGTCATAGACCATTATACCACGTTTATGAATCCACCGCAAATAGTCGTTGGCAAAACGTTTTTATCCCACCTTAAACCTCCACTATTGGTTATCGACAAAGGCCGCGTGTATTGGAAGCTGGTGCTAGAAAATCAAAATGATTTTGGAGGGCGTTCGCGCACGGTATACGGGTTTATACGCCGAAAAGACGGAGCCATTTTTAAGGCCGCTACATATCGTCGGCCACAGACTGAAACCAAGTCGGCCATTCGCGGCTATATAACTGACGAATCCCCCAA
>Ga0114996_10004734_pt1 | contig 16192 bp, 13 predicted proteins | sample ArcticOcean_MG_C_4_FD_87039 | JGI IMG/M metagenome (GOLD analysis project Ga0114996, IMG submission 87039) | Marine microbial communities from western Arctic Ocean - ArcticOcean_MG_CB4_134 | ecosystem: Environmental > Aquatic > Marine > Oceanic | place: Arctic Ocean: Canada Basin | collected...
CATCACATACTTTTAGGGGTTGAAACACCTAGTATTGACATAGCATTCGCTATTACTATGGCTAAAGCTTGTAAAATAAGTAATCTGGAATTGCTTACGCTGATATTATTTTTAATAAAACGAAGATCTGGATTTTCATTTCCTAAATTCCAGTATGAATGAAATAAAGTTGTTAATTCATATAAATAAACTGGAATTATATGGGGCTCAAGTTTAAATGAAGTAATTTCTACACACTTTGGCCACTCAGATATTTTTCTTAAAATTTCTAACTCATGTGAGTTTAAAAAAAAATTTTTCTCGTCAATATTAATTTGACTATTTATTTCAAGATTAAGTGATTTAAATATTGAGTTTATTCTAGCAAATGCATACTGTACATAAAAAACTGGGTTTTCTTTTGATTTTTCTGTAACTTTTTCAAAATCAAAATCTAATTCTACATCATTACTTCTATTTAAAATCATAAATCTCACAGAATCTCTTCCAACTTCATTTACCAAATCTTCTACGGTAATGTAATCACCTTTTCTTTTTGACATTTTAAAAGGTTTCCCATCCTTATATAACTTTACTAATTGTGAAACTTTGCAAATTAAGTTAGTTTTGTTGTTTGATAGAGCATTAACTGCTGAACTTATTCTTTTAATATAACCAGAATGATCAGAGCCAAGTATGTTTATTAAAATATCAAATTTTCTATTAATTTTATTCTCATGATAGCCAATGTCACCAGCAAAATAGGTCCAGGATTTATCTTCCTTTTGTAAGGCCCTGTCTGTATCATCACCAAATTCTGTAGATTTAAATAATAGTTGTTCTCTAGCAATCCAGTTACCAGTCTCGTCACTTTTGGGTGCATTTATTTTGCCAGTGTAGACATAATTAAGTTTTTTAAGTTTATTTACTGCTTTTAAAACAATTTCATTTTTTATAAGTTCAGATTCATAAACAAAAATATCGTGCTTAATTCCTAGTAATTTAAGGTTATTTTTTATTAATTCCATAGAAAATCTTAAAGCTTCTAAAGATAATTCATTAAACATATGTTCATTCATATTAAAATTTTTAATTTTATTTTCTTGGATAATTTTTTTTGCAATATCGATGATATATTCACCAGGATACAGGTTTTCACTCTTAGGAAATTCTTTTTTTTCTATTATCTGTAGAATTCTTAAATAAACTGAGTTAACAAAATTTTTTATTTGAACACCATAATCATTAACGTAATATTCTTTTGTAACTATATTTCCGTTAAAGATTAATAAGTTTGATAGTACATCCCCTATTATAGCACCTCTACAATGACCAACATGTAATGGTCCTGTAGGATTAGCTGAAACAAATTCTATATTATATTTCTTTTTATTAATTTTATTGGAACCATATTCGGAATTTAAATTAATTATACTCAATAAATGTTCTCGCCAAAAGGAATTTTTTAAAGTAATATTTAAAAATCCAGGCTTAGCTATCTCTATAGATTGTACTTCTTTAAAATTATTTAAAAAATTATTTTTTAATAGAGTGGCTAGATCAAAAGGAGATTTATTATTAATTTTTGATAATATCATTGCAGCATTGCATGCTAGGTCTCCTTTTTGATTCTTTGGTGGTAACTCAATTTTAAGACTTCTAAAGTTTTTAGATAAAACTAAAATTTTTTCTTTTTCTAGTTCTTGTAATAATAACTCTATTTTTTTTTGAAAGTCTGTGAGTAAATTCATTTTATTTTTTTATGTAAATTAATTGCATATCTGTCAGTCATACCAGCTATAAAATCAGTTATGACACGTTCTTGATTTTGAGTTTTAAATAGGTTTTTGTCAATGAACCTTTCTGGTTTTTTTATCAGATACTTAAATAAGTCACTTATAATTTTTTTACAATTATTAGTATTAACTAATACTTTTTTATGATTATACATATTTCTTTTTAAAAAATCTTTAATTTCAGTGTCAACAATTTTCATATTAGATGAAAAGTCAACTACTAGGTGATTTTGTTTATAAATTTCTTTTATAGATTTTGGTTTAATTTTTTTTAAATTCTTTTCTGTATTTTTAATGACATCTACTACCATTTCATTAATTAATTTTCTTACTATTTGATTTACAAATACTTCTCTTCTATATTTATTCTTATGTTTAATATCCTTTTTAATAATTTTTTCTAAAAATGGTATTTTATTAAGGTTGCTAATTGTAAATAAGCCAGCTCTTAAACCATCTTCTAAATCATGATTGTTATAAGCGATATCATCAGAAATTGACGAAACCTGGGATTCTAGGGAGGGGTATTTATCAAATGAAATACAATTCTTAAATGTTTTTACGCTTAATATTTCATTAAAGTGATCAATTTTATTTACTGGACCGTTATGCTTGATTAAACCATCTAGTGTTTCTATGCAAAGATTTAGTCCTAAAAAATTGTAATACTTATTCTCTAAAACGGTCAGTATTCTTAAAGTTTGTATGTTATGATCAAATCCACCATATTGTTTCATAGAGAAGTTCAACACATCTTCTCCGGCATGGCCAAAAGGTGTATGACCTAAATCGTGAGCTAAGCTCAAAGTTTCACACAAATCTTCATTTAAATTAAGATATCTCGCAATTGTTCTAGATATTTGTGATACCTCCATTGAATGTGTAAGTCTGGTTCTGTAATGATCACCTTCAGTGTTAACAAAAACTTGGGTTTTATGTTTTAACCTTCGAAATGATGATGAGTGTATAATTCTATCCCTATCTCTTTGAAATGGTGTCCTTAAAAGGTCCTCTTTTTCATACAATACTCTTCCTTTACTATTAGCAGATTTGACTGCATAAGATTTAAGATGTTTTTCTGTATATTTTTTTTGCATTAATTTAACTATAAGAATATATTATAAAATATAATGGTTAAAAATGATTAAAGAAATAAACTTTACAGATAAAGTGATTGAGCACATAAACCATCTAATAGCTAGCAAACCTACAGGCACATTCTTTAGAATCGCTGTTAAAGGTGGCGGTTGCTCAGGTTTTAAATATGATTTTTCATTTGACCAAAAAATTGAAGAAAGTGACTTAAAGCACGAGAATATAATTGTAGATAAGTCTTCTCTTGAAATGCTGAAAGGTTCACAGATTGATTTCACACAAGAATTAATAGGTGATTCTTTTAAAATTACAAACCCAAAAACTAAATCATCTTGTGGTTGCGGAATATCCTTTTCGCTTTAATGAAAATAAGTACGTGGAATGTTAATTCTGTAAGAGCAAGAATAGAAAATATTAAAAAATATATAAAAGATAGCTCACCAGATATAATTTTACTTCAAGAAATAAAAACTGAAGAAAAAAATTACCCATTTGACGACTTTAAAAAACTTGGATACGAGTCATACGTAAATGGTCAAAAAAGTTATAATGGAGTATCAATTATTTCAAAAAAAAAATTAAAAAATATAAATATATCTTTACCTGGCGACACAATCAAGCAATCAAGATTAATTTCAACTGAAATTAAAATTAAAAATAAAATTATAGATTTAATTAATATATATGTACCAAACGGTAATCCTGTTGATACGGAAAAATATTATTATAAAATTAACTGGCTAAATTTGTTAATTAAGTTTTTAAAAAAAAAAATAGACAACGAGAATCAGATAATAATTACTGGAGACTTCAATATTTTGCCTGAAGATATAGATGTTCATGCTCCAGAAAAATATGTAAACGATGCTTTATTTAGAATTGAAATAAGAAAAAAATATAGAGAAATAATAAATCTTGGTTTAATAGATGTTTTTAGACACTTTAACAAAAAAGAAGGAAACTACACATTTTGGGATTACACTCAAGGTTCTTGGCAAAAAGATAATGGATTACGAATTGATCATATGTTGATTTCTAATTCTTTAATTGAGCTTGTTAAAAAAATTGAAATTAAAAAAAAAATTAGAAGCCAAGACAAACCATCTGACCATGTACCACTAGAATGTACATTCACTTAAACTCTATTATAAATATCTTCATATCTTGTGATATCACTTTCCTTCAAGATTGATCCTGTTTGAACTTCAATAATTTTAACTGGTTTTTTAAAAATATTTTGTATTCGATGTACAGAACCTTGAGGTATAAATATAGACTCATTGGTTTTTTTAAAAAAAACATCTTTATTAATTGTAATTTTAGGAACTCCTTGAGTAATAAACCAATGTTCCTCTCTATGGTTATGTTTTTGAAGACTTAAAGACGCTTTAGATTTAACGTACAATTCCTTAATTAAAAAACCCTTACCTTCAAACAAGTTAACATACCTACCCCAAGGTCTATGGTATACATTTTTTTTCTTAAAATACTTTTTTTTATTCCTTTGATACATTTTAGAAATTTCCCTCCAACTACCAAGATCGCACCAAGGAATATTTAATTTAATGGCATTAATTTTTTTGGTTTTTTCTAAAATAGCATAGTCAAAGGATTTAGAAGTAGCTTTAATAAAGGAGTCTTTGTTTAAATAATATGTATTATTTTTAATTTTTGCTTTTAATACAGCATCGAAGCAATTTTTAAAAATTTTTGGTTGATATTTTTTGAAATTATAAATTAAGGAATCTTTTCTTAGAAAAAACATTCCAGAATTCCAATACGCTTTTTTTTTAATAATTTGTTTAGCTTTTTTTAATTTAGGTTTTTCTATAAACTTAGAAACTTTATTAAAAACATTCTTATTTTTTTTAGTTAAAAAATAGCCATATTCGCTAGATGGTGATGTAGGTTTAATTCCAAAAATAAAAATATTCTGGTTACTTAAATGCAATTTATTTTTACTAATTTCTTTATTAAGTGCACTTGTATTTTCAATTAAATGATCAGATGAAAAAAACATTAATGCTTGTTCGTTTGGAATTTCTTTAATTAAAGTTGAGGCTAAAATTGCAGGTGCGGTGTTTCTTTTTGATGGCTCTAAAACTATCTTATATTTTTTTATTCTAACTTTTCTTAAATATTTTTTTACTTGATTTAAATACTTTTTATTAGTGCTTATAATTGGATAGTCAAATGTGGGTCCTTTTATTCTTAATAAAGTTTTTTCTAATAAAGTCCAACCGCCAAAATCAATGAACTGTTTAGGTAAATTATTTTTTGATTGTGGCCATAGTCTTGTGCCAGCCCCACCACACAAAATAATAGGTCTAACTTTCATTTTTATATATCAGCGTAACACTTTTTTTCTTTTGAAGCACCTGGGTGTGTAACTGCACCTTCAAAGGCTGGGCCAACAGATTGAGAATATTTCCATAAAGTTCCAGTTGTGTATTCAACAACCTTAGGTTTCCATTTGCTTTTTCTTAACTTTAACTCATCATCTGAAAGAATTACATTAAGAGATCCTTTTACTGTATCTATATCAATAATATCACCATCTTTTAAAAGTCCTATTGGGCCTCCAACTGCTGCTTCAGGTCCAACATGACCAATACAAAAGCCATGTGTTCCACCAGAAAAACGACCGTCAGTTATAAGAGCTACATCTTCACCTAAGCCTTGACCATATATTGCAGCAGTAGTCGATAACATCTCTGGCATACCTGGACTACCTTTAGGACCTTCGTATCTAATAACAACTACATCACCAACTTTAATTTTTTTATCAAGAACAGCATTTAAAGCAGACTCTTCATCGTCAAAACATTTTGCTTGTCCTTTAAATTTTTTTCTTTTCATTCCTGCAACTTTTAAGATAGCTCCATCAGGAGCAAGATTTCCTTTTAATCCGGCAAATCCTCCTGAAGGACTTAAAGGTTTTGCAGTAGTATAAATAACTTTTTGATCTATTGGAAATTTAACATTCTCATGGTTTTCTGCAATAGTTTTTCCAGTTACTGTCAAACAATCTTTATGTAACAAACCACCATCAAGTAAAGCTTTAATTAAAATAGGAACACCACCTATTTCATATAAATCTTTTGCTACAAATTTACCTCCAGGTTTTAGATCAGCTATATAGGGAGTTTGTTTTGAAATATTTGTTACATCTTCTAACGTAAATTTAATACCTGCTTCATTTGCTATAGCAGGTAAATGTAATGCTGCATTAGTAGATCCTCCTGAAGCTGCAACAATCACAGCTGCATTTTCAAGAGATTTTCTTGTAACTATGTCTCTTGGTCTAATATTATTTTTTATTAAATTCATAACAGCTTCACCACTAGAAACAGCAAATTTATCTCTTGTTTCGTAAACAGCTGGTGTTCCAGCTGAACCTGGTAAAGCTAAACCAATAGCTTCTGAAACACATGCCATTGTGTTTGCTGTAAACTGACCTCCACAGGATCCTGCTGATGGACACGCTAAGCTTTCTAATTCGTCTAAATCTTTTTTTGACATTGAGCCTGTTGAGTATTTTCCTACACCTTCAAATACATCAACAATAGTTACATCCTTACCTTTAAATCGACCTGGCAATATCGATCCCCCATATATGAAAACAGAAGGCACATTTAATCTAAGCATAACCATCATAAGACCAGGCAATGATTTGTCGCAACCAGCTAAACCAACTAAAGCATCATAACAATGCCCCCTCATTGTTAACTCAACTGAGTCAGCAATAACTTCTCTGCTTATCAATGAAGACTTCATTCCTGCATGTCCCATTGCTATACCATCAGTCACAGTAATAGTTGTAAATTCTCTAGGAGTTCCTCCGGCTAATTTTACTCCTTTTTTAACTGATTGAGCTTGTCTAGACAAAGTAATATTGCAAGGAGCAGCCTCATTCCAAGTCGTTGCTACTCCAACAAATGGTTTTTCTATATCTTCATTCTTCAAACCCATAGCATAATACATAGATCTATGAGGTGCACTTTTAACACCCACGGATACATGTCTACTAGGCAACTTAGATTTATCAAATTTCATAATTAATTTTTAATACTATTTAAGATACTATTCAACTTTTTAAGCTCGATATTAGAATTAATTAATGATTTTTTTTCCTTTTGCACAATAAGTGTTGGAGCATTATCTAAAAATGATTTGTTTTGAAGCTTTTTATTTAAAGTCGATATTTTTTTAACTAAGTTATTTACTTTGTTAGTTATTTTTTCTTTTTGTTCTAACAGATCGATATCCTTATCAAAATATAAGGATATAGTTTCTGCGTCAAAAATAATTTTAACGTTATTCTTATTTAAAGAAGAACTATAAACGTTATTAATTCTTCCTAATCTTTTAAAAACAGTTAAATTATTATTGATAATCTTAATTTTGTCTTTCTTAATACCCTCAAGAGATATATCTATATATGATCCAGGAGATACCTCTAGATCAATTTTTGAGGATCTTATACTCGAAATTAATTTTATTAACCAATCAATTTTAGCATGGCTTTTTTTAAATGAAGGATCTTGTTTAAAAGGTAAATTCCAACTTTTGTACATAAGTGGTGATTTATTTTTTTTATCTAACTTTAAATCAAGCCACAACTTTTCACTCAGAAAGGGAACAAATGGGTGAAGCATGACTAGAATATTAGATTGTATTAAGCTTGAAAAATTTCTCGATTCTTTGATGCTATTTTTTTCTTTAATATCAAAAATAGGTTTTAAAAACTCAATATACCAATCACAATAAGAATGCCAAACAAATTGGTAAATAGTTTTAGCGGCTTCATCAAATCTAAAGTTTGAAATGTGTAATTTTACTGCTTTGTTAGTTTTAAACAGTTCAAAATATATCCATTTATTTATATCAAGTTTAATTTTCTTAGAATTTGTTTTTTCTGAAAATTCACACTTATTCAAAGTAGAGAATTTATTTGCATTCCATATTTTGTTTAAAAAATTTCTATAACCTTCAACCCTATCTTCGGATAATTTAACATCTCTACCTGGAGCAGCCATTGATATAAGTGTGAATCTTAAAGAGTCAGCTCCATGTCGGTTTATTATATCAAGAGGATCGATAACATTACCTTTAGACTTAGACATTTTTTGACCCTTTTCATCTCTAACTAGAGCATGAACATAAACTTTATTAAAAGGAACTTTATTTAAAAGATGATTGCCCATCATCATCATTCTAGCTACCCAAAAGAAGATAATATCAAATCCGGTAACGAGTATTGATGTTGGGTAAAATCTTTTAAGTTCATATGTTTTGCTTGGCCACCCTAATGTTGCAAAAGGCCAAAGAGCTGAAGAAAACCAAGTATCTAAAACATCGGCATCCCTTTTTAGGTCAACTTTTTTTTTATAAAATTTATACGCTTGTTTATTTGCTTCAGTTTCATTTTCTGCAACAAATATTTTATTTTCTTTTGAATACCAAGCTGGTATTTGATGTCCCCACCATAGTTGTCTTGAAATACACCATGGTTCAATGTTATTCATCCATTGAAAATAAGTTTTGGACCATTTGCTAGGAAAAAAATTTGTTTTTTTATTTTTAACAACTTTAATAGCTTTTTTTGCTAAAACTTTTGCATTAGCAAACCATTGTTCCGTGAGTAATGGTTCAACTATAGTATTAGATCTGTCACCATAGGGAATTACATTCTTAATATTATCAATTTTTTCTAATAAATTTTTTTCTTTTAGAATCTTAATAATAAGATTTCTGGCTTCAAACCTGTCAATTCCTATTAATTCTTTTGGAGCATTGTTATTTAATGTTCCATTTTTTTCAAAAATATTAATGGTTTTTAACTTATGTCTTCTGCCGATTTCAAAATCATTAAAATCATGAGCTGGAGTAACCTTGAGCGCTCCAGAACCTTGATCAATAGATACATAATCATCAGCAATAATTTCAACCTTTCTATTAACAATAGGAACAAAAACATATTTTCCAATAAGATTTTTGTACCTATCATCATTAGGATTTACAGCTACTGCAGTATCACCAATAAGGGTTTCGGGGCGAGTTGTAGCTATAGTAATAAAATTATTTTCATCAATAATTTTATATTTTATATAATAAAGATTTGATTGAACTTCTTTTTTCTCAACTTCTAAATCTGAAATCGCAGTTTCTAATTTAGTGTCCCAATTAACTAATTTGGTATCTTTATATATTAATTTTTGTTTATAGAGATGCACAAAGGTTTTTAGTACAGCTTTTGATAAATCTTTATCCATGGTGAATCTATTTCTTGACCAGTCACATGAACATCCTAGTTTTTTAAGTTGATTTATTATTGTGTCACCAGATTCTTTTTTCCATTTCCAAACTTCTTTTATAAATTTTTCTCTTCCAATATCATTTTTAATAATATTTTTTTCCAATAATTTTTTTTCGACTACAGCTTGAGTGGCTATTCCGGCATGATCAGTACCTGGCTGCCATAAAGTTTCATAACCATTCATTCTGTAAAATCTAACAAGTAGATCCTGTAATGAATTATTTAAAGCATGACCCATATGTAAACTTCCAGTTACATTAGGTGGTGGAATAACTATAGAAAAATGTTTTTTCTTATTTTTTTTAGGCTTAAAAAATTTATTTTTTTCCCAATACTTATATATCTTGTTTTCTATATTAATGTGGTTGTAATTTGATTTTTGCATTTTACTTAAACATATAATAATTTAATAATAAACAAAGAATTGATTTTATCAATTTTATCATAAATTAAGGCCAGATAGCAGAGTGGTTATACAGAAGAATGCAAAAATTATCAGCTATACATTTATCTGCTTAATATATGTATATTTAGCTTAGTTAGAAACTGTAAATAGTGACCGGCGATTCTTTTTTCTAAACACTCAATGAAATAAAATTTTAATTAAATTGTTTTTTGAAGCTTTAAAAGCAAAAGAATATCTTTTTATAATTTGTGCCAAAACATCTTCTCCTCTAGATTCGTGTTTATTTGTAATTAGATTTTTAAATGTTTTATAGACACGTGCTGGTCTAAAAACATAGTTAGAAAAATAAAATAAACCCATTCCTAACCAATTATAAAAAAAAAGACTCCTTGATGAAATATTTTCACAATAGGATTTTGTTTTGCTTATATCGACAAAAGATAATTGTTGCCAATATTCATCATCATGTTTTATTACACCTTTTTTTTTCAAACTATCATAAAGCTCAGAACCAGGATATGGGGCAAAAACCATAACTGAAATGTCGTGTGCGCCTGCAAAACTAAATTTTATTATATACCACAAGGTCATCAAAATATCTTTATGAGTTTCACCTGGAAAACCAATTATAATATTTATTTTTACATTAATTCCTATCCTTACTGAACTTCTAAGTGATTTTATCATTCTTGATAACTTTACTTTTTTCTTAATTAACGCAAGTGTATTTTCTGAACCACTTTCTGGTGCATAAGACATATTTTTACATCCAGACTTGTAAAGAAGTGGCACAACTTCATCATCAATTGCTTCAGATCTTGTTCCGCTAGGAAGTTGCCAAGTGATATTTAAATTTCTAGAAATAAGTTCATTGCAGAATTCAATGATCCAAGATTTTTTTACTATGGCTGTCAAATCATAAAAATCTATATTATTTATATTATATTTTTCAATATATTCTTCAATTTCATCCGCCACTAATTTAGCATCTCTTGCTATCCATTTTGTGCCCCACATATATGGGCTGGAGCAAAAGGTACATTGGAAGGGACAGCCACGTGATGCTAACATTGGCATAGTCCGACCACGCTCAACACCAAATGATAAGTTTAAATCTAAATAATTATTAATTGGAACTAAATCCCAAGCAGGTTTTGGTATTTCATTTAATTTTGTTAAACGATTTCTTTTTTCTGTTTTAATAAATTTATTATTATCTCTAACAACTAATCCGGGTATATTAAACCATGATGAATTAGAATCTATAGCATTGCAAATTTCTATAAGCGTTTCCTCTCCTTCACCCATAGAAACGGCATCTAAATCTTTGCATTGTTCTAAACAAATTTCGGGTGCTGCTGTAAAATGTTCGCCACCAGCTATAAAATATTTCTCTCTAAACTTTTCACCTATCATATTTACTAATGGTTTTATTTCAACCCAGTCAGTTGAAAACATTCCTGAAAATCCAATTAAATCACTATCATTTGGGATTAAATTTATAATATCAGAAAATGAAATTCCTCTTAAAATTAATTTATTTCCTAAATAAGTGCTCTTTCCAGGATCAAGTCCAAGTGCATCAACAATGGTAACTTCATGACCACTATTACGTAAAGAGGCTCCAAGATAAGCTAATCCTATAGGAGGCGTCAAAAAACCGGAAGTTGTTCCAGCTGACACTATGGATGGAGGTCTTATTAATACAACGTTTGCCATAAAAACCTTAGATAACATAAGGTATATTTTTTTGCAAACTTTAACAAGTTCGTAATTTTTCTTTAATTAGTAGCAAAAACAAACTTCGATTTAAGATGTAAATGTTGTCACTGTGAAAAAGACATAATAAAATGTAAAAGTGTATAAAGTCTAGTAAAGATTATATACTTAAGTTAGTTACAAAGAGGGCCACGTGGCGGAATGGTTACGCAGAGGATTGCAAATCCTTCAATCCCAGTTCGATTCTGGGCGTGGCCTCCAAATTTTATCTTATTATATTTATCTATTTTACAGTTTTAGAGATAAAAATTTTATCCAATTAAATTCCAACAGAGTTACTTTGACATAATGGTAAAAATAAAATAAAAATTGTGTGTACTTGTCATTCCTCGGTAGCTCAGTTGGTAGAGCAGTTGACTGTTAATCAATTGGTCGCAGGTTCGAGTCCTGCCCGAGGAGCCAAAAATATTAAAAATCAAAATTTTATACATAAGCTAAATAAATCTTCTATAATTACTTTTATAATCATAAAAAAAATGATTAGCAGAGCTTGTTGTGAATAAAGTTAATATTTAAAAAATAAGTAATTTTTTTTAGTCATGTACTTCGCATATATTAAGAAGTTTCTCAAAAATTTTATAAGCTTCTGTAGATATTTCGTTTTTTTTAATATCAACTTTTTTAGGAGATAATTTAAAATTATAATTATCTTTAAAAATTAAATCATCTAAATTTGTTTTTTTTATAATGTTTTGTAAAAAATTTTTAGGATTTTTGCAAAAAGATTCGTAGTTAATAAACATAATATTTTTACTTTTTGAAAATTTATCTTTTAATAAATAAGTATATGTATTTACCCACTGTAATAACCAATAATCCAATGAACCGCTCTTAAAAGGTACATTTTTATTATCTTCAAAATAATAAGGTCGATGCAATGTTCCAAACTCATAATGAACTAAATAAGACATATATTTTCTGGTAAATTTATCTTCGTTTTGAATTTTAGTAAAATGTTCATGTTGTTTCAGCAATGAGTAAGCTTGTTGAAGTGGATCTCTAAAAGGTATTATTATTAAACAATTTGGATAGGCCTTAATTAAACTTTCTAGTCGTAAAATATTGTTATTATTTTTTGATAAATAAACTTCTTTATTATATTTATACAATATTAAGGACACAAAGTTTCTAAATTCAGTTATAGTAAACTCATCAGCCTCATGTGGTATTAATTTGTCATTAAAAATATATTTTTTTTGAAGTTTTATCCGCCAAAAAATCTCATCTAGTGCTTCTGGGCTGTCAATATTAATAGATAAATTATCACTATGCATTCTTTCTTTTTGTGGTTTGGCTTTTATTTTTTTTGAAATTTTTGACCAAAGATTTGATGAAACAATAAAGGGCATATCTCTATATGTAAGAGAAGCAAATTTTTCAGTTTTATATAGAAAATTCATTAACGCAGTTGTTCCCGATCTTGGAAGTCCACTTATAAAAATGTGTGATTTCAAATTATCTAATTTTATTGATTTTTTGTATATTGATAATTCAATATCATGAAGCATTTCTTGTATAAAATTATTGTTTAATGCTAAATGATGTATTGTTTTTGAAAGAAAAGAATAATCGTTATTTTTAAACATTTTAGGTAATTTTTTTAATATTTAAGAACTTAATTTATTTTTTTTAATTTCTTGAGTTTTATTTTTTTTATTAATTTCTTTATTGGGTAGTACAAAATAGCAATTAATGCAAAAAAAAGCACCGCCACTAAACCAATGGTTAGAACTATAGTTCCTAAGGCAAGACCCGGGCCAAGATAAGCATGAGCCATATTAGGAATAATGATAAATATGGACGCTATTATAAAAATATTTTTTTTAATCACATTTAATATTTGTTAATTTTTTAACTACCGATGAATACATGTTTTCACTTAGTAATCTTGACCAATTTAATAAATATGTTTTTCCGTTTTCTTCTTTATTTATATATTGCCACTTTATATTACCCATTTTATCCATTCTTAAAACCCTTCCGCCCCATGTTTCTTCTACAAATATATCGCCATTTTTTAAAACTTTTGATAATCCACCCATAGTAGTACTAATTTTATTTTTTATATATGCAGATTTATAAGGTGAATAAGATTTATTTTTTTTAAAATCATAAATCACTGTATCACTATACCCTATTCCTTCCGGTGACATAAACTCATCTAAATTATTATTAAATACTGATATTTGATGGTCGTTTAAAACATCAACATCATGTTGAAGTGTCCAAGGTCCTTGTTGATGCCATAAAACTTTATTTGTTGATGGTCTGTAAAGAAAAATCATTGAAATATGTTTTAAGCTAACAAAGACGTCACCTTTTTTCCAAAACTCACCATCACTCAAAACTGGCTGAATATCATTCAAGTGCACTGGGTCAACAAAATCACCAAATCCTGTTTTCCAGCCAGGAGGTATTGTATGGATTAGATTATTTTCAACAAATATTTGTATTATAGGTTTTGAAAACAAAACTTCACCAGATTGTGAAACTTTTTCAATGGTATCTTCCATAAATATTTGTCCGTCACTTCTATTGAGATCTACATTAATGCCTTTAGTAATTGGAGGAAAGTTAATTGCAGGAACCCACATGTTACCTTCAGAATCTAATTCCGTTGAATGATGGAACGCTTTGTCAATAAACCATTTCATTTTTGAACAAGCGGTAACTTTAACTAGCGGAGATCGTGAGTGAAAAACTAAGTCACCGTTTTCTAAAAGTAAAGGATGTATTATTCTATATCTTTTTAAAGAATAATTACGTTTTAGATTAAATTGTTTAGGAAGTTCTGAAAAACTGTTAATTTTATCTATATCTGGTAACCAAGAGTGAATAATTTTATTACTTTTAATTTCTATTAGCTCAACAATAGAACGTTTTTTTTTATGGCTGTATCTAGATAAAAGTAGATAACCTTTTAAATCTTCCGGGTTATTAGAAAATTGCATGAATTTTTTCTTTTGTCCTGAAAATCTTTCAGTAGAAGTAATAAATTCTTTATCTGAATCGAAAATAATTTTTTTTAGATTTTTTGGAATTAAAGCAATATTTTTTGCAGTTGATGAGTTTAAGACTGCTGCTCCAAATAAGATTGTAATAATTAAGCTTAAAATTATTGTAAAAAGTAGTACCCAAAGAGGTATTTTTTTTGATAATAGTTTATCTAAATTCATAGCAACCATTTTTAAAACATTTGTTTCAAAATGGCTAGCCTTAAAAAACTTCTGAAATATGCTTAATATTTTTTAATAGCTAAGTAGCGTTCTAAATCAGATTGATTAAAAACAATTAACCAGTTTTTTCTAAATCTCTTGTATTTCTTAAAACTTGTAATATTTTATCTTTTTTATCTTCAGATAGATTGCTAAATAACTTAGCTAGAAAAGAAAAATTTAAATCATCTGTGGTATTGCTGCTATCTTGAGAAGCTTGTACGTATTCTCGGTAATCCTCAAAAAAATAAACTACTGGAACTTTTAAAAAATTTGATAATTGCATTATTCTTAATGAACTAATTCCATTAGTTCCTTTTTCATACTTTTGTATTTGTTGAAATGTTACGTGTATTGCTTGTGCTACTTTTGTTTGTGTAAGTCCAAGAACCAATCTTCTCATTCTCAATTTTGAACCTAAGTGTCTGTTAAAATTGCCTTCCATATATCCCCCCTTAAATGTACAAATTTATTTCATTAAATATGAATGAATGCAAGTAATATTTTGCTTATTTTTTTTAAATAAAACATCATAATTAGCTTAAAAAAAAAGGAAATATCATCTTAAAAAAAAAACATTTGGTTGACATTAACGTCATTATATAGGTGTAGAAAAATTATAAATATTATTTAACAATTGTAAGTCGATATTCCCAATTACCACTTTTATTAAAGGATGCTTTTACCCAATTTAAAGTGCTCTCTTCATACCATATGTTTGTGTTTAATTTTTTATTTTTTTTAAGATTTTTATCAGTAGAAGAAAAGTTAAAATGGAGTGTGTTATACTCTTTATTTAAAATTTTTATTTTCTCTTTGCCTATAAATTTAACATTTTGATGGATAATACGACCAGAAACTGCACTTATTTGAGCTTTTGCTTTAACTAAACTATGATTCCACCAAGTTCCTAGCATAAAATCATTTAAAGCTTTGCCTTTATATGAGGATCCATCAATTTCTAATTCATTATTTGAGGATACTATATTAACATATTTTTTTTTTCCATTTTGGTTAGTTTTAGAATTGAACTTGATTAATTTACTGTCTTCATAAATCTCAACTCCTTCAGTAAAATATTTATAGAATGTAACTCCGAATTTTTTTATTACAAAATTAATATTACTTTTAACAAAAAGTTGATTATTTCTTCTTTCAAAAGAAAAAATATGCTTTCCTATATGTTTGTTATTTCTGTAAATATCAAACTCTATAGAATTTAAATTTTCATAATGCTGTACATGCGCTTTAGCTGGATTTGAAAGAATTAAAAAAAGAATTATTATTAGTGACTTTCGAAAATACATATGTGAATGAAAATTATAATATTTGACTTAAAAAAAGTTTTGTTCTTTCATTTTTTGGATTAGCAAAAAATTCTTTGGTGGGTGCTTTTTCAACAATCATACCTTCATCCATAAAAATTACCGAATCAGCAACTTCTTTTGCAAAGCCCATTTCATGTGTAACAACAATCATGGTCATTCCAGCTTTAGCCAGGTTAACCATTGCGTCTAAAACTTCTTTGATCATTTCAGGGTCAAGAGCTGAAGTTGGTTCATCAAATAACATGATTTTAGGTTTCATGCATAATGCTCTAGCA
>Ga0114996_10004736_pt1 | contig 16189 bp, 14 predicted proteins | sample ArcticOcean_MG_C_4_FD_87039 | JGI IMG/M metagenome (GOLD analysis project Ga0114996, IMG submission 87039) | Marine microbial communities from western Arctic Ocean - ArcticOcean_MG_CB4_134 | ecosystem: Environmental > Aquatic > Marine > Oceanic | place: Arctic Ocean: Canada Basin | collected...
CCATATTTCTTTTTCTCTAGCAAATTTTTCTGCTTGCCCAATAAGACCGCCGTTTGGAACCGTTAGATAAACCTTATTATCAAATCTCGATAATTTAAGTGAAATTTTTCTAGACCTCATAGATTCCCGTATAAAAATCTCTATTTCTGGGGTGCCTATTATTATGCTTTTTAATATACTATTTTTTTTCATGTGGTCTTTCATTTATAGGAACAAGTTAAATAACTGCATAAATTCTTAAGAGTCGCAATTAAAACATTGGAAAGTCTTTGACACCAGCTTCGTGCTGTGGCAACTGGCCTTCATCCAAGTTTTTGAATAATGAAAGAGAAAAATTATGCCTAAGGAAGAATGGGGTGTCAAACGCACCTGTCCTAAATGCTCTGTTAGATTTTACGATCTACAAAGAGATCACATGAAATGTCCTTCTTGCGAGGACCCGTTTACCTTGGAAGAGCTCTTAGGTAATAAGTCACGCACTATGCAACCGGACAAGGAAGATGCCCAGAATGCTGACCACAAGGTTAAGGCAGAAGGCGATGAAGAAATTGTTCTAGACGATGGACTTGAAGAGAACTTAGAAGAAGACATACTCGTCGAGGACGACCTCCTAGAAGATGACGCTGATGATGATACTATAAGCCTAGAAGTTGTTGGGGATATTTCATCAGAAGACGAAACCTAACCAAATAAAACTGCCTGCATTAAAACCTTTAGCAGTTTACGGGGCCTTAGCTCAGCTGGGAGAGCGCTTGCATGGCATGCAAGAGGTCAGGGGTTCGACCCCCCTAGGCTCCACCAAATCAACATAGCAGAGCGCTGGTTTGATTGCTCTATTGCTTTCAAACTGGTGCCGCTAGAAAAAATACATACTCCACCTCATACCCTAAAGAGACTCGATCTTTTTAAAAGAGTTGAAAACAATTTTTCTTTTAGGGCAGTTTTGCTATTTTAATATAAATCGAGAAGTAAAAATGTCTGAGCACCACATCCATTTAATAGATTGGTTTGGGTTTTGTTTTTAATCTCAGCTATTAGCTTTTGCATCGCTAGTATGGGAAACTTTTGGAAGTGAATTTATTTTCTTACAGCAAACCTAGTTTTTATGATTCCACTTATAAAAGAATTAAATCCTCAAAGTGAAATCATAACTCCGACTAACATTTTTTTAACTATTATCTGATTACCACCTTAGTTAGGTTATAAAAAATCTTATTCCCAGAGAGTAATACTCCAAATTTAACCCACCAAATGGTAACGATCAATATATTTCTAGGCTAAGGCACTTTTAAGTCTACGTTAGCAATTTTATACCTACGTCAAATAATGCCTGTTTTACGCATTATAGAAATCCGTTCTTTATCTAAGTTAATCCAGTCCATCAAAACCTCGTCAGTATTTTCTCCTAAACTTGGCGGGGCATTTCTATATGTTGCAGGAGATTTGCTAAGCTTTGTAGGAAATGCAACCGTTTTAATAAGCGTTCCGTCAGGCCGTTCCATATCAACCTGCATTTCGCGGTAAACAACATGAGGATCAGAAAACACGTCCGTCAATGTGTTAATAGGTCCACAAGGGACATCCACTTTCTCTAAATCACCTAAAATTTTATTTCGTCCCTTAGTACTTAGAATAGACTGTAAATGACTTTCTAATTCCTCACGGTTTAATATTCTTACATCATTAGTTCGATACTTCGGATCCACTCCAAGCTCTGCTACGCCAAGAACACCACAGAGGCGTCGAAATTGCCCATCATTACCGCAGGTTATTACCACGTGACCATCCAACGTCGCAAATACTCTGTATGGGACAACTGTTGGGTGACTATTTCCCATTCTATTTGGGAGCGTATTTCCATTTAACCAACTTGACGCTTGATTTGCTAACATCGAAATCTGATTGTCGAGCAACGAACAGTCAATTTGCTGACCAATGCCCGTCTGGTTTCTATAATGAAGGGCTGCCAGGATTGATGCACCCGCATTCATACCGGTAAACAGGTCACAAATGGCAACTCCCACTTTCATCGGCTCCCCACCTTCTACAGAATCTGGTTTACCAGTTATACTCATGAGTCCTCCCATTCCTTGGATTAAGAAGTCATATCCTAACCGATGTGAATAAGGGCCGGTTTGACCAAAACCACTAATCGAACAATAAATTATCTTAGGGTTAATATTTTTTATGGACTGATAATCTAACCCATATTTTTTAAGGCTTCCTACTTTAAAGTTTTCAACTACCACATCCGCTTCAACTGATAGTTTGCGAACCAACTCAGCTCCCTCAGGCGTTGAAAAATCTACTGTTATTGATTTTTTATTTCGATTACAGCAAGTAAAATAGGCAGCTTCTCCCTGCTCTCCATCAATTTTCTTTATAAATGGCGGCCCCCATGAACGAGTATCGTCCCCACGCACAGGTGATTCGACTTTTACAACGTCAGCTCCAAGATCCGCCAGCATTTGAGTGGCCCAAGGCCCAGCAAGAACTCTACTTAAATCAAGAACCTTCAACCCCTTAAGAGCTGCTGGGGACGTATTTTCTTCTGACATTTGGTTTCCTTTCATCGAATGGGGCATTATATTAGCTGTTGGTATTCCAAAATAGTTGCTTATGGAATGAAAGAACCATAAAAATTAAATTTTATTCATAAAATTTGGAGACAAAAACATGGACTTCTCTCTTTCAAGTCAACAAAAGGAACTCCAAGAATCAGTTCGCAGGTTTGCAGAACTTGAATTAAAACCCTTAGCTAAAAATATCGAGGAAAGAGACCAACCGCCAGACAGAAAAGTTGTAAAACGCTTCGCCGAAATGGGGTTGCTAGGAGTTAATCTTCCAACAAAATATGGTGGATTGGGCTTAAAACATTTTGATGCGGTCTTAGTCCTTGAAGAAGTTGCAAAGATTTCTATTGCCTTAGCTTTTCCCGTATTTGAAAGCTGCTTTGGTCCAACTTTAGCTAAATCCGATTTTGGTTCCAAGCTATTGAAACAAAGAATTTTGCCAAAGGTTTGTTCAGGGGATTTGCTTATCGCTGTTTCCATGTCTGAACCCGAAGCTGGAACGGCACTTACTGATTTAAAGACAACTGCAATCACTAAAGGTAACAAGGTAGTTGTTAATGTAACGAAAAGATGGTGTTCAGGTGCCGGCCACGCAGACGCATATGTGGTCTACTGCCGAATGTCTTCTGAAACTGGTGCCAAAGGGATCGGAGCTGTTTTAGTAAAAAAAAACCATAAAGGCTTAAGTTTTGGAAAACGCGAAAAGCATATGGGCTTCCGAGGTGTACATAGCGCCGACATATTTCTAGATAACCTGGAGTTGCCAATTGAAAACATTATTTTACCTGCTGGGGGGTTCAAAAAACTAATGGAGGCCTTTGATCTAGAGAGGTGCGGCAACACAACGATGAGCTTAGCATGTGCACAGTCTGCCTTCGATTATGTGCTAAATTACGTTCAAGAACGTCAACAATTCGGAAAGCCCCTTATAGACTTTCAAGCAGTTCAACTCTCTATAGCAGAAATGAAAATGAAACTGGATGCATCAAGAATGTTACTCTACCGAGCCGTCGTAAACGCAGAAAATAACTTGCCTTCTTTAGGAGAAAGCTCGATAGCCAAGTGCTTTGCCAACGAAATGTGTAGAGAGGTTTCTGGTAAAGCGATGCAGTTAATGGGTGGTTATGGCTATTCCAGCGAGCACCCAATTGAACAAAAAATGCGAGATTCGTGGGGATGGGGAATAGCCGGAGGATCCATAGATATTCAGAAAACTAATATTGCCTCTGCTCTTGTTGGGAAAAGATTTGATCAAAGAAAGTAATTATTATTTAAAACTTTACCGCCCATATAAATACTAATTACTCATTTAAGCTAACTTAACGCCAAAATATAAATTTCTTCTTTTATTTAACAAACGTAATATATATGTGTCCATTCAGACACAAATATCCGAAAGGCCGCTAATATGCTCTATAAAGAACTTGAAGAACAAGGCACTCTACTTTTTAGATGGAGGTCTTATGTGCCTTTAATCATACTTCCCCTCGCCATTTACTTCGAGCTAAAGTCTAACTCATATGGCACTCCATCTGAACCTTTTGGAAATTCGTGGGCGTTTATTTGCCTTTCTATTTCTATGTTTGGTATCATCTTAAGAGCTCTGACCGTGGGGTGTGTTCCTCGGAATACTTCGGGAAGAAATACCACCGAGCAGGTAGCAGCTTTTCTCAACACATCCGGCATTTACTCAACAGTTAGACACCCTTTGTATTTTGCTAATTTCATTGTTTTTGCAGGTTATATCCTAAGATTTGGAAGTTTAGAATTTTTCGTAATATCGAGTTTAATCTATCTTATTTATTACGAGAGAATCATGATGGCGGAAGAAAGGTTTTTAAGTGAAAAGTTTGAAGAAACCTATAAAATATGGGCAGCAAACACTCCCGCATTTTTACCAAATATATCAAAGTGGCAAACTCCTAACCTAAGTTTCTCTATGCGAGCTGTATTAAGGAGAGAACCACCAACAATACTACTCGTAGGAGTGGTCTTCTTTATCATTGAATTCATGGAGGATACCATAATTCACAAACAAGAACTGCAACATTGGGTGAAAGCAGACTGTTTTTGGAGTTTACTTCTAGTCGCCTTTCTCATCTTGTACATCGTCACTCTGGTCTTAAAAAAGACCACTAACTTACTAACAATCGACGGTCGATAAAAACTTTTTTCATTAAAGTTTTAAGCATCAATCAAATCGGAATTATTCTTCTTAGTTTTTTCGATTTGTGGCAGGGAAGACGTCGAATTTAACTTACTAAGTTATATTAAAATAATTTATGAACCAAATCGTGCCAATGGTTGTTTACCTAGTATAGTAAGTGCTAGCATCAATCCGAAAAACCCGACAACCGATATTACAATATTAATCGATATAAAATCCCCAATAAAACCAATTAATAAACCACCCAGTGTCACGCCACCAAAAGAAAAACTGGACCACCAGGTCATTACCCGAGCTCTATACCGATCTTCAACCTTAAGTTGAACAATCGTCTGCGAGCCAATACCAACAAGAGTCGCTGTAAAACCGCATATTACAAACACCACGCTCATCCAAAAAAGTTCAACAGTTTGGCTAAGCATTAACGTAGACACCAAACCCAGGGCAAGACCAGGCCATAGGAGTCTTCGAATAAAATTCGTCTCCATCTTGCCTACTCCAATCCAACCTGATGCCACTACTGACCCAACCCCAGCCGCCGCTGTGGCAACCGCTAGACTACGGCTATCCCCACCGAGAATCTGTCCAATAATCGCTGGTTGAATTTCTAATACTCCACGAACAAAGAAACTGTTTAGAGCGACAATAGATAGCGCCATAAAAATAATTGGAGTCTTTAACGCCACAACGCCCCCATCGTGCAATCTTGTAATAAAATTTCCTTTAGTCTTTCCTTCCGATTGTCGTTCTTGGAGAGGTAACCAAATTAGAGTTATGATAAATGGTAAATATAAAAGTGACGCAATTCCAAAAGTAACACCTAGGCCTAGGCTAGCAATCGAAATCCCAGCCAAACCTGGTCCAACAATGCGCGACATACTAAATGATACTGAGTTTAGACCGATTGCACTTGGAAGGTACGGCCTGGGGACAATAAGTGATATAAACACAAGTCTAATCGGGTGATGGATTGCGTTCAAAAACCCTAGAGAAAACGACAGAATCAAAAGACTCTGAAGAGAGTGCATGTTAAATATTTGTAAAATAACAATAAATACACTTACAAGTGCCATAAAAAACTTTGCCAAAAGCATAGCCCTCCTCATATCCCATCGCTCGACGTATACTGCAAAAACGGGCCCAAGAATACCTGCTGGTGCCATCAGTGCAAGAGATACAACACTAGTCCAAAAAGTAGATTCGGTAATTTGCCAAGCCAACCAACCCAAACCTATCTTTTGAATCCAAGTCCCAAGAAGCGAAAAAGTATTAGTGAGAAAATACACATTAAAAGCTCGAAGAGAAAATGCGTTCACTTTATTATTTTCGGATACATTTCATCACTTTCCATGGCCATCTCAAAAGATCTGAATGACGTCTACAGATCTTAGCTAATGGCGTACCAAATTACGTACGACCATTACTAACCAAGATGGACCTTTTTGTTGGTGCACTGGGAGGGATTCGAACCCCCGGCCCCTTGATTCGTAGTCAAGTACTCTATCCAACTGAGCTACCAGTGCATTATGGTCTTAGCGATTTAACCTTCAGGGTTGAGGTTTGCAAGCTAATTTCAAATGATGAATGACTTCATTTCCAAAAATCTTACACCTTAGTTAACTAAAACTATATATATTTTCATAATTAACTTAAAAACACTAAACTTAGTAAAAGGACTAATATCACAATATGGTAAGAAATTGGAGAGTTTTAATACAATTAATAACACTAAATTGTGCTTTGACCGTTGACCTGCCAAAATCCTGGCGCTATGAAACGAGCTCTGAAGTAATATGATCGAATTGAAAAGTAAGATTAAGAAGATAATTAGGAACTTTAATTATGAAACGTACATTTCAACCCTCGAACTTGGTTCGAAAACACCGCCACGGCTTTCGATCGAGAATGGCAACAAAAGCGGGTAGAAAAATCCTGAATTCACGTCGAGCTAAAGGCCGTAAGTCCCTTAGTGCATAATTTTTTATTTTAAAAATATTAAAAAGTTTATATAGATAGTCTAAGTTGCTAGGAAAAAACCTATCGGACTTGAGATGACATTAGTACAAAAAGAAATAATAACCATAAAAAATCGTCGCGATTTCTTACTCGCTGCTAAGGACAGGCGTTCCGGACAGCCGGGGTTCTTATTGCAGGCTAGGAATAGGCTGGATGAGGGTGGAGCCATTCGCGTAGGTTACACCTGTTCAAAAAAAATAGGTAACTCTGTATTAAGGAATAGAGCAAAGCGTCGGTTACGTGAACTAGCTAGGATTGAGCTCACCACAAATGGAAATCCAGGCTGGGACTATGTTTTAGTAGGGCGGCCGGAGGCAACCATTGCAAGGAAATTTTCCCTCTTAGTTGAAGATTTTTCTAGAGCGATAAAAAAAGTTCACCTATGAGACCCGCACTATATTTAGTTTCTTTGCCTATCAGGTTTTATCGCCTTGTCTTTTCACGCTGGGTCGGAACAAATTGCCGCTATTCCCCAACCTGTTCAGCGTATGCATTAGAGGCCCTAGAGAAGCATGGCATTTGGAAAGGGATTTGGTTGACAATAAAGAGAGTATCTAAGTGCCACCCCTTAGGCGGGTCAGGAATAGACAACGTGCCATAGTGCTTAGCTTGGTGCTTTTAAAAACGTTATAAGTATGTTCGATTTAAACTCAAATTAGCCTTAACTTATTTAGAGCTCAGTAATATAGGTAATCCATGTTAGATAATTCTCCGATACACCCGCTTTTCAACAATGCCCCGACCACAACTGAATTTAAAAAGCTTAGAAAACGTATCATTAAAGAAACGCGCCAAGCAATCGACGACTTTGGGATGATAACACCAGGTGCAAAGTGGTTGGTATGCTTATCCGGAGGCAAAGACAGCTACACCCTATTGGCAGCGTTAACTGAATTACAATGGAGAGGTTTATTACCAGTAGAAATCCTGGCATGCAATCTAGATCAAGGACAACCCAATTTTCCAAGCACAATATTGCCAAAGTTCTTAGAGGAAATGGGCATACCTAATAGGGTCGAGTATCAGGATACATATTCGATCGTAACAGACAAAATTCCCCAGGGTAAAACTTATTGCTCTTTGTGCTCTCGCCTGAGACGTGGGATATTGTATAGGGTAGCTCGGGAAGAAGGATGCTCCGCTATAATCTTAGGTCACCATAGAGAGGATATTTTAGAAACTTTCTTACTTAATCTCTTTCATGGCGCGCGCTTGGCAGCAATGCCTCCAAAACTTCTAAACGACGCTGGAGATCTCTTCGTCTATCGGCCTTTATCATATGTGGCTGAGGCTGATTGCGATAAATTTTCGGCAAACATGAACTACCCAATTATTCCTTGTGATCTATGCGGTTCGCAAGATGGTTTACAGAGACTAAATATCAAAGAGCTTTTGAATTCTTGGGAATCAAAAAACCCAGGTCGTAAGCAGAAAATATTTAGAGCCCTTATGAATATAAACCCTTCTCACCTTTTGGATCCAAACTTGTTTAACTTTCTTGACCTCGAACGGTTAGACCCAAATTAGATAGGGCAAAAAGAGCTATAGATTAACAGTCCTTAACCCCTTCAGTAACTATATAAATCTGAAAAGAGCTTGACCTTTCTACGCGCAACCTATTGAACCGCGTTACAACAAAACAGTATAGGTGGTAGTCCCATAATGGATGGACAAAATAAAAATCTTATCTTAGCGACTGTTCTCAGTTTCGTAGTAATCCTTTTATGGTTTTTTCTCTTTCCTCCCGATGAGATAAATCAAAACCCCGTAGTTGAATCTGCATCCAGCGCAAGCCAGGAAAACACCGGCTTGCTACCTCCCGCTGTAAACTTAAGCCCGGAAACAGAAAATCAACCTAGTGCTATAGTACCATCCAGTCAAAATTTAGCTCCTAGAGTTAAAATTGACACACCAAATTTAACCGGTTCGATATCACTATTAGGTGGGAGAATAGATGAGCTAGCACTAAGGGAATATTTTGAAACTCTTGAAAAACAAAAAAATGTTACCCTTTTATCCCCTGTAGGTAATGAAAATGCATACTACGCTCTATTCGGATGGGCTCCAGCCGGTGATCTGACTCATGATGACGTTCCAGGTCCAAATACTTTGTGGGAAATTGAAAGTGGGGATATCATCTCTGTAGGCTCACCCGTTTTGCTTAAATGGAGGAATGAACGCGATTTAGTTTTTCACAGAAAAATTTCTGTTGATACAAATTTTATGTTTACCATCACACAATCAGTAGAGAACAAATCAAGTAAATCTCAAAACATTCAACCTTACGGGATTGTAGCCAGACATGGTGAACCAAAAGTTATAGGATTCTTTATTCTCCATGAAGGCCTAGTGGAAATGGCTGACGGTGAGTTAACCGAGGTTAAATATAAAAAAATGCCCGACTTTGCAGTGATTGCCCGAGAGGGCGCAAACGCTGAAATAAAAGACGTGACTAAAAATGGTTGGATTGGGTTTACGGACAAGTATTGGATGACAACTCTTATCCCCGAGCCAGGAACTCCATTCACTGCAGTAGCTAAATACGTACCTGGTGCAGACGTGTATCAGGCTCAAACTCGACTTCCAATTGTCACAGTAAGACCAGGAACAACTGAAGAAGTTCAGACACAACTATTTGCTGGCGCAAAAGAATGGGCGACACTAAAAAAATACGAAAAAGATGGAATTGACGGCTTTCTCGACTCTATAGATTGGGGATGGTTTTTTTTCCTAACAAAACCGATTTTTGCAGTCTTACATTGGTTAAACGGAATTATTGGGAACATGGGTTTTTCAATTATCGCCTTAACATTCCTAATCAAGGCTGTGCTATTACCTCTAGCCTATAAGTCATACGTTTCTATGGCTAAGATGAAAAATCTGCAGCCAGAGTTAGAGAAAATAAAAGCGAAAGCTGGCGACGACAAAAAGAAAATCCAAGTAGACATGATGGCCCTCTATAAACGGGAGAAAGTTAATCCTGCTGCTGGCTGTCTACCTATTATTCTTCAAATTCCTATATTTTTCTCATTATATAAAGTAATATTTGTTACTCTAGAGCTCAGGCACGAAGCTTGGATCGGCTGGATAAAGGATCTGAGCGCACCCGATCCATCGTCAATCCTTAATCTATTTGGCTTATTCCCGTGGGGAACACCCGAAGTGGGAACAATATTCGCTATAGTTTCTATCGGAGTGTTGCCTATTATTTTAGGGATTTCTATGTGGTTACAGCAGAAACTGAACCCTGCTCCAACAGATGCTACTCAAGCAATGATATTCGCTTGGATGCCATGGGTGTTTATGTTTATGTTGGGGAGTTTTGCGAGTGGCTTGGTTGTTTACTGGATCGCCAATAATGTTATGACTTTCGCCCAACAATACGCCATAATGCGTAGCCAAGGATATAAACCCGACCTTTTTGGAAATATAAAGTCAGGTATGAAACGAAATAAACCAAAAGCAAAATGACAACTATTTTAAAAAATATTTGGCGTTATCCATTAAAGAGCCATGGACGAGAAGAGCTCAGACAAATATTTCTCTCTGTTAATAGAACAATTCCGTGGGACCGATGTTGGGCCATAGCGCACGAACAATCATCTGCAGATAACAGGAGTTGGTCTCCATGCATTAATTTTTCACGGGGCTCGAAAACACCTCAGTTGATGGCAATAGATGCAAAATTGAATGAAACTACTGAAGAGTTGACCCTAACCCACCCAAATTTACCAACCATCACAGTAAATCCGGACGATGATATGGAAGAACTTGTTGACTGGGCTGGTTCTTTGGTTCAGCCAGAAAGGGCTAAGTCAGCACGTATAATCCGCGTTCCAAAGCGTGGCATGACAGATACTGACTATCCCTCAATATCAATTAATAATTTGGCCAGCCATCGAGAAGTTGAAAAACAAATAAATGCTAAACTCGATCCAAGAAGGTGGCGAGGTAATTTCTGGATTGACAACTTAGATCCCTGGAAGGAATTCGACTGGGTAGGAAAAAAAGTTCGACTTGGTGAGTCTGAATTGGAGATAAGAGAGCCAATACAAAGATGCCTCGCTACAACTGCCAACCCCATGACTGGAGAGCGCGATGCTGACACATTGGGAGCCCTAAACTCATGGGAGCACCAAAATTTTGGAGTCTATGGAGTTGTTACAAAAGACGGGAAAGTGGAAATTGGCGATACAATTTCTTTAATCTGTTGACAACATGAATACATTTAATTTTCAAATCTCTAAGGAACTCCCAGCGGATCAAATCGAAGCAGGCAGAAAACTATTCACTTCCGAAACTAGTTTTTTAAAAGGTGTAGTTGCCATGAATGGCTTGCCTACTGCGAACCGACCAGAGGTGTGTTTTGCCGGAAGATCTAATGTTGGAAAATCCTCTCTGATAAATGGAATAACTGGGCGAAAATCTCTAGCAAGAACCTCGAATACTCCCGGACGAACTCAGGAGATAAACTTTTTTTCTATCTCAGATAAACTCTACGTGGTTGATTTGCCAGGTTATGGGTATGCCGAAGCTCCATTACCTATAGTTGAAAAATGGCAATCGCTATTAAGAGCATATCTTTCTGGGAGACCTACACTTAGAAGAGTATTTGTCTTAATTGATTCCCGTCACGGTATAAAAAAAGTAGACCAGGACATTTTTGACCTTTTAGATAAATCAGCGGTTACTTTTCAAATTGTTCTCACAAAAATTGATAAAATTAAGGTTGAGGATATTAAAATTTTAATAGAAAGAATTTCCCAAGATTTATCCAAACATCCCGCAGCTTTCCCAGAAATACTGCTCACTTCATCAAATTCGGGTGAAGGAATAAAAGAACTTCGGGCTATAATAACTAATTTCTAGTAAGATTATTTTTAATACTAATAAAATCCTAATCTACATAACCATAAAATTGAGCTATTCATTTCTACGCTTGGCATAACTCGTGACGCAATCTATTATAGATTCAACAGATCGGTCATAAACAATGAAGAAGCAAACAACCATGAAACAAGATTGGCTTTCATCAGCTAAAACCTTATCAGAAGCTCTTCCTTTTCTACAGAGGTACGACGGGGCTACTGTAGTAATAAAATTGGGCGGCCATGCCATGGGTAGTAAGGAAGCAATGAAAGTTTTTGCGAGAGACATTGTCCTAATGCAACAAGTCGGAGTTAATCCAGTCATCGTGCACGGCGGTGGACCGATGATCAGCAAAATGCTTCAAAAATTGACTATTAAATCCAATTTCGTTAATGGAAAGAGAGTTACAGATCTCACTTCTATTGATGTTATAGAAATGGTTTTATCCGGAAGTGTTAATAAAAATATCGTTCAAGCTATTAATGAGCAGGGTGGGAAAGCTATTGGTATTTCAGGCAAAGACGCAAATTTAATCGTTTGTGAGCAAGAAGATCCTCAGCTTGGTTTTGTAGGAAAGCCGGTGGATGTAGATCCAACTGTTCTTACCCAAATGTTTTCTTTTGGAATAATACCAATAGTAGCACCTATTGGGGTTGGTCGCGCAGGTGAGACCTTTAATATCAATGCTGACACTGCCGCTGGAGCCATAGCATCGGCTCTAAAGGCTGATCGGCTTCTTTTGCTCACAGATGTCTCTGGAGTGAAAAATGCCGCTGGGGAAGTGCTTACTGAACTTAATTCATCTGAAATCGAAGCACTAACAAAAGACGGTACGATTGCTGATGGAATGATGCCAAAGACGGGTACAGCCATTTCTGCACTAAAAAATGGGGTCCGCGCTGTTGTTATTCTCGATGGAAGGGCTCCGAACGCTTGTCTTCTGGAACTTTTCACAGAACACGGGGCGGGTTCGATTATTCGTTTATAAAAAATAATGCATAGCTTATCTCATGTCAAAAGGTCTGATCTTCAGATAAGTTTACGACAGGATCTTATTTGCAAAAAATAACTTATGATTCAATCGAAAAAATGGTGCAACCAGAGAAACTCAAAATCTTTGGCGGTTTCCATCCTAACGAGGAAGATAACCTCAGTCCAGAAATTAAAACAATGTTACTCTTAGGACCAGACGAACCCAAATTCTGGAAAGTTATAATTTCTAGTCCAGAATGGCTTAATAAAGCAAAAAATCCAATAGATCTTTGGTCTTATCGAATTATAAACGCTCTAGCAAAGCGCCTCAAAGCTTCTGCCTTTTTTCCATTTGGAACCCCCCTGAACCCTTTTTATGAATGGGCTCTTCGGTCGAATTCAGCTTGGGCCAGCCCTGTCTCATTGTTAGTGCATACAGAAGTAGGTTTGATGGTCTCTTATAGGGGAGCTCTCGGATTAAACGAAAAAATTAAGCTTCCAGCCTTAAAACAGAGTCCTTGTGCTAAATGTTCAAAGCCTTGTCTGACATCTTGTAATGTAAGTGCACTTACCGAGCGTGGCTATGATGTCCCAAAATGTGTATCTTTTCTCAAAAGTAAAGAAGGAAAAGCCAACCTTTCTAATGGTTGTTCTGTGCGTTTATCATGCCCCGTTTCTCAAAAAATTATTCGCGACCCAGAGCAGGCAGCATATCACATGTCAATATTTTCTAACTCGGGTAATTAAAAAAGCTTCGCTCCAGCATAAAGTTTTATAGCCTACTCGAAAACTTACAGATGCTCTATATTAGTTAATTTTCTGAGCAATAAAGCCGAGTTTTTTACTCCGTAGATATTTAAAAGACGACTTCGTACATCTTCAATAGTTCGAGGGGATAGCTTCAATTCCCTGGCTATCTCTTTACTCGTTAGACCCCTAGTAAGAAAATCAACCACTTGCCTCTGTCTCTTACTCAAGCGAATGGACATTGGGCTATCAGACATTATCGCGAAACTCATTACAATTTTTTCTAAGGGGTTATCAGGAATTAAAGAGCGTGCTCTAAACCTACACCAGATATTACCACCATCTTTTTGTCTAACCAATCTCTCGTCCGAATACGTACCCGTTAGACTTAGGTGCTTAAGGCCCACATCTCTAACCCTATTAAATTCTTCCTCAGATCCATAAAAAAGCCTAAACGATCGCCCCACCAGATCTTCAGTCGTGTAACCCGTCATACTTGCGAACGTATCATTGCAAGTTTCAATGATTCTATTTTGACCCAGAACTATGCCGATAGGAGCACAGTTAAATGCCATTAATACTGCCTTAGAATTAGTATCCATATACATACTCCGTGTTTATACGGTATTGATACCGTATATGTTTTAACCGAGAGTTGAAGTCTGTATTTTTTTGGGGCAAAAAATGAAACCTATTAAAGAAGACGACATATTTCAACTTTTGTCTAAGCGCATTAACAGCAAACGCGATGATTTAATTAAATTAACCCAAGATCTGATTCGAATTCCAACGCTGAATCCGCCGGGAGAAAATTACAGAGAAGCCTGTGAATTCCTGGATGCAAGACTCTCTAAAAGTGGGTTTGAAACGGAGATGATCCGAGCAGTGGGCTCCCCTGGTGATACTGATAAATATCCCAGATGGAATATTGTAGCAAGAAAGGACGGTCGAAGCAAAGGAGAGTGCATCCACTTCAATTCTCATACAGATATTGTGGAAGTAGGATCTGGGTGGACATTTGATCCTTTTGGCGGCGAAATTTCTGATGGAAAAATTTATGGTCGCGGCGCCTGTGATATGAAAGGTGGACTAGCTGCCTCTATAATCGCGGCAGAGGGGTTCTTAGAGGAGTGTCCAGAATTTAGTGGGGCTATCGAAATATCTGGAACTGCTGATGAAGAAACAGGGGGATATGGTGGGGTTGCATATCTGGCGGAAAAGGGATTTTTTTCACCCTCACGCGTTCAACACGTGATCATTCCCGAACCTTTAAACAAAGACAGAATATGTCTTGGACATAGAGGCGGCTTTTGGGCTGAAATAGAAACATTCGGAGAAATTGCTCACGGTGCAATGCCTTTCTTAGGTGACTGTGCTGTTAGGCACATGGCTGCAGTATTAAACGAATTTGAGGATAGTTTATTTCCCCTTCTTAGAGCGCGATTGACAGAAATGCCAGTTGTGCCGGAAGGTGCCCGAAATTCAACTATGAATATAAACTCAATTCATGGCGGTCAGATAGAGCCAGACAGCACAAGCAATGCCTTGCCCTCTCACTGTGTGCCAGACAGCTGTCGAATAATAATTGACAGACGATTTCTTATTGAGGAAGATGTAGAAGAAGTAAAAAGTGAAATCGTTAACCTCCTGGAATTAGTAAAATCTAGACGACCTGATTTTAGCTATTCAATGAGAGAGCTTAATCGAGTGATCCCTTCTATGACAGACAAAAACTCACCCATTGCGTCTTCAATTGCCGAGTCCATATACAAAGTTCTAGGTAAGCAACCCGAATATATTGCCTCTCCTGGATCTTACGACCAAAAACACATCGATAGAATCGGAACTCTTAAGAATTGTATTGCCTATGGCCCTGGAATCTTAGACCTTGCACATAAACCAGATGAGTTTGTAGGAATAGACGACATGATCGACAGTGCAAAAGTCATGGGTAATACGTTAATTGATCTACTTATAAAATGACTTACTCAACAATCTCACCAGCCTTCATTACCATAACATTATCAGTTCTTGATTTAACTACAGAAAGATCATGGGAATTAATAAAAGCTACGCCAAGACTGCCCACATATTAAACCTAATTACTGGATAAATTGATGGACCTTACCCAACTTTCATTTGACCCTTCAAATTGCTTCATAAATGGCAAGTGGATAAAACCCGTTGATAAAAAGACTTTAACCCTAACAAATCCGTCCACTGGTGGGGCCTTGTGTCAAATTTCACGAGGGACCAGTGCCGACATAAACTTAGCCGTCATAGCTGCTCAAAATGCCCTAGAGGGCGAGTGGGGTCACTTCACTGCGGTTGAAAGAGGCCGCATACTATCACGAATTGGTAGAATGGTTTTAGAAAAAGTTGATCTCTTAACTGAACTGGAAGCTAATGATGTTGGTAAACCTATCACACAAGCAAGAGCCGATACTTTAGCCCTTGCACGTTATATGGAGTTCTATGGGAGTGCCGCAGATAAAATACATGGCGAAACGATACCCTATTTAGATGGATACACTGTCTACACGCTTCGTGAACCTCACGGTGTTACCGGGCATATCGTTCCTTGGAACTATCCAATGCAAATAATTGGTCGCTCTGTTGGAGCTGCCCTAGCTATGGGTAACACAGCTGTTTTAAAGCCCGCAGAAGAAGCCTGTTTGTCTGCCTTAGCCTTCGTGGATATAGCCCATAGAGCTGGCTTACCGAATGGAGTACTCAATCTAGTTCCCGGTATCGGCGTTGAAGCAGGCGCGACTCTAGCGAGTCATCCTGGAATAAATCATATTTCATTTACTGGCTCAGGACCTGTAGGAACTCTGATCCAATC
>Ga0114996_10004737_pt1 | contig 16188 bp, 15 predicted proteins | sample ArcticOcean_MG_C_4_FD_87039 | JGI IMG/M metagenome (GOLD analysis project Ga0114996, IMG submission 87039) | Marine microbial communities from western Arctic Ocean - ArcticOcean_MG_CB4_134 | ecosystem: Environmental > Aquatic > Marine > Oceanic | place: Arctic Ocean: Canada Basin | collected...
CACACGAGGGCAACCTCTACTACTTCTGTGGCCCCGGCTGCAGAGTTGCGTTTGAAAAGGATCCCGAAGGTTATCTCTCTGGCAAAAAATCTATAGAAATGTAATATCTGTGGATGATTTTTCGCGGGTGCTTGCATCGAAACGCAAACAACTCGCATCTCATCGACTCTGTCGAGGTATTGAGAACGCAGAAGCATGGCTAAAAATGCCAGTTAGTTGCTAATTCAGGAACAAGAATGCCCAAAACCGAACAGCCGCCAGTAGATGGCGTTGCGATTGTCTACACACACCCGACATGCGGTTACTGCGATCTTTTGAAAGAGGATCTCGTCAAGGACGGCATCACTTACCGCGAGATCGACGTGTCGAAGGAACCTGATAAGTGGGTCGAAGTGGAGCGGTTGTCCGGTGGTGACAAGATCACTCCGGTGATGGTCACTGCATCTGGCGAAGTCGAAATCGGCTACAAAGGCATAGGCTGCAACTACAACTAGGTGCCGAGTGCCGACGGCACGTTTTCTGGTGGATTGGGTTCCCCGAGGTAAACCGAACGCTCATGCACTGTCAAAGAGCGAACAAGATAATTGAATTTTGTAAGTAATGCCTTCTCGCTGTTGACTGGCGTTAGGTACCAGCCGTACTCTCAGTAGACGCGTTTAATTACGCGACGTGGTCCCGTGGTGTAGTGGTCTAACACGCCTCCCTGTCAAGGAGGAGATCGTCAGTTCAAATCTGATCGGGATCGCCATCAAAGAGAATTAGAAAAGCCCCCAGCCATTTGCCTGGGGGCTTTTTTGTTCGGTGATCGATTTCATGGGCCAGTGATGTGATGCAATGAACTGGCATCCGGCGGTATGATTTGGGCGTAACTGGTAGCAGTTACTTTGGAAGATTAAAACGGTTGTCCGAGAGCTGTAGGATCAATTGATCGAACTCGCAACACGCCACATATCCGTGAGAACACTGGCCATTATCGCCGGAGTGATGACAGTCTTCGCACTGGTCGCCTGCTCTGAATCATCGACAAGTTCACCGGTTGCAAGCACAACTGTTCCGGTGACAGCGACGGCGAATCCAGTTCAGGCGGGTCAGGTCGAACCAACGTCTGAGGTTCCGTCAGATTCCCCAGTTGCGACGCTAATGTCAGTACCTGAAATGGTGAACTACGCCGAAGTTGAAAACTGGAGCAGCGCGAATGCTCCGGGGATCGTCTAGGCAGGGCCCAACGGAGTCGCCATCGACTCTGATGACAATATCTACACAACCGAGTTCATGGGCAACCGTATTCGAAAGTTCAGCCCGGCCGGCGAATTGCTTCTCGAATGGGGTGGAACTGGGAACGGACAGTTCAATGCTCCAACCGGCATTGCGATCGGTCCCGAGAGCAACGTATTCGTCTCCGAAAGCGGTGGCCATCGTGTGCAAAAGTTCACTCCAGACGGAGAGTGGGTGGCAACGCTGGGATCACTCGGCAGCGGCGAAGGTCAGTTCGAATCGGCAATGGTCTTGGCGATCAGCGACGATGGGCTCGTATACGTCACGGACTGGGGCGGCGGCCGAATTTCCGTGTCCTCGGCCAAAGGAGAATCTGTCGATACACTGGCTGAGCGGGGCCAGTCACCTGGAGAACTGTCGAATCCAACTGGTATCAAGATCGTGCCCGGCTGAACACCGACGCAAAGGAGACGGCAGCTGGCAAACAGACGGCGAAGGCCCGGATCAAGCTCCACGATAAACAGGCGGCATTGGTGTCACTGGCGAAGATATTCGGACTGCTGACGGATGACTCGCCGGGGCTGTCAGTGGTGGTCAACGATGCGTAAAAGGTCGAGCTCTCTACGCTCAACATCGAGGAGCTGCGAGCTGGAGTGCGTTTGATGGCAGCTGCGGCGTCTGGATCTGGTGATGTTGCGCCAGTTGTCCCAGTTCAGAGCGCCGATGTCGCCGACTCCCACGCCCCGCACGGCGAGCGAAGCGAGCTACCTTTCGAGCGTAGGCTTGGCGAAGCGAACGAGGGAGAGGAAGAGGTCGACCCTGGAGACCTCTTCCTCTCCTAGGAGCGATTGGATTGAAATTATTTCTCCACTGAATTTCCGGAAAATTGTTCCGAGTCCAACCAGATGCCCAGAGAATCCCGAGTTGTTCTCTTGGATACGGACATGAACAGCCAGCTTCGTTCCTCATGACCAGGTCTTTTCGGTAAATGAGGAGCGATGTTATTCTGCCCCGCCGCTGAGTTATGGCAGAATCGATGGACGATCAACAAGATGACTGAAAATGATGACATAGACCTCGAGGGCTGGGATCTTCACCGTGCGGCGGGAGAGAACAGAGCGGACGTTGCGCGTTCTCTAATAGCACGCGGAGACGGCATTGATGCGAGGGACGAGCAGGGAGAGACCCCCTTGTGGTACGCAGTCCTTTCTGAAAATTACGACTTTGCTCGCCTGTTGATCGAACATGGTGCTACTACAGAAGGAATCGATTTGAGTTGGATGGACCCGATTGAATGGAAGAAACAGATTGACGAAGATTTAGAGGGCTGTGATCTTCATCTTGCGGCTAGGGGGAATAGGTGGAAGGTTGCAGGATTACTGATAGATCGTGGTGCCGATATAGATGCCAAGAACAAAACTGGTGACACACCTATGCACTACGCCGCCTGGTTCGATTCGCTCGCCGTTGCACACGAGCTGATCCGTCGTGGCGCAAAGATCGAAGCGAAGAACAACGCTGGCAGGACACCCCTTCACGATGCAGCCTCACGAAACTCTGTCGACGTTACACACTTGTTGATAACGAGCGACGCAGAATTCGAAACAAAGGACAATTACGGCCGGACGCCCCTCCACGGGGCAGCCGTGAACAACTCACTCGACGTAGCACGTCTGCTGACCGACCGGGGTGCTGACATCGAAGTGAAAGACAGCGATGGCTGGACGCCTCTGCACTACGCAGCAGAGTTTGACTCTACCGACGTTGCACGATTGCTGATCGAACACGGTGTAAATACGTAAGGTATTGATTTGAGCTGGATGAATGTTACGTAATCAAAGCGACCCACCTCAGAACAGGGATGAAGCAGGACGTTTCCTAGTAGGGCAAAGCGGGGATTGTGTCAGAACTCAGCGCTCGACCCTGTATTAAGCCGTAGAAATAGCATCCTGCACTGAAACGCGGAGAATATGACCAGATACAAAATTTCGAGGTTCGAATCATGGTCAACTCGAATTGGTATCGGCGTCCTCATAACAGAAAAACGGATACCATCTCGAACGTCAATTCGACGGTCGTTATCAGTTCTGGAGCCTTAAATGAGATTCGCAATTCTTGGAATTTCGCACGAGACAAACACATTTTCGATAGTACCCGCGACTTACGAAGAGTTCGAGAGTCGACTCATTCTTCGAGGACAAGCGATCATCGATCAATACGGTGAATCTCAGGCCACAATCGCAGGCTATCTTCAAGGCGCTGAAGAGCTTGACTTCGAAGCTGTTCCGCTGATGCATGCACGAACGGGACCCATCGGCACCATCACGAAGGATGCCTACGACCGACTATCGGCTGAAGAGTTAGACATGCTTCGAGATCAGGGACCGTGGGACGGAGTGTTGATCGCCAATCACGGTGCCGCCGTGTCGGAAGAATTTCCTGATATGGATGCTGAGTTCACCCGTGGCGTTAGAGAAATTGTGGGACCCGATGTGCCTGTCGGAATTACGCTCGACATGCACGCGAATATATCGAAAGAGACCGTCGAAAACACCGACGTGTGCATCGTTTGGCGAACGTGCCCGCACCTCGACACCAAGCTTCGTGGCCGCAAGACCGCCGAATTGATATTTCGGGCAGCGCTCGGTGAGATCAACCCTGTGCAGTTCATCGAAATGCCACCGATGCTCGTTAACATCGTCAAACAGTTCACAGGGCAAGAGCCAATGAAAGGACTCGTCGCCGACTGTATTGCGGTAAACGAACAACCAGGCATTCTCGATACTTCGATAGCAGAAGGCTATCCGTACGCTGACGTTGAAGAGATGGGTATGTCGTGGATAGCAATTACGGATGGCGACATCGACCTAGCGCGCGACGCAGCACAAGGAATGGCTGAACGTGCGTGGGAAGTTCGTGTCGATCTGAATCGACCGGTCGCAAGCATCGAGGATGCGCTGACGCAGGCCGAAGAACGCTACGTCGGGCCGAAGCCGGACGGTGTTGAGAACTTTTTGCCAGACGATGGATCGGCCCTCTCAGAGAATGAGCCGTCGGAGCATTCGCACCTTGGTCCGATCGTGTTGATGGATGTTGGCGACAACATTGGTGGTGGGTCTTCAGCCGACTCGACTCACATACTCAAAGTGGCCATGGAAATGGGTGTCGAACGGTATCTCCAGAGTCTGTACGACCCCGAGGCGGTTCAGGCGTGTGTGGCTGCAGGGGTCGGAGCCGAGATATCCCTTGATGTCGGTGGCAATACAGACGACATGCACGGTGAAACGGTCCGCGTAGTTGGCACGGTTATGAAAATCCACGACGGATCGTACGAGGAGCTTCGGCCAACTCACGGGGGTGGTCGCTACTACAACGATGGCCAGCGCGTGTATTTCAATACCGTGAACGGCATGACGATTCTGCTTACCTCGATACGATCAGGCAACATCGCTCGTGAGCAGATGTATTCGATGGGCATCCGACCCGAGGAGTATCGAATTGTGGTAGCGAAGGGTGTCAGTTCTCCTCGACCGGCGTACCAGCCAATTGCTGCCGAGATTATTCTTGTGAACAGCCCCGGGGTTACTACGGCCGATCTCAGCACATTCACCTACAAGCGACGCCGAGTACCGCTCTACCCCTTCGAAGAAGTCGACTACCGCCCCTGAAATAGTTTATGTGAATTAACGGGGGTTGATCGCCCTTCGCAACCTTCTACTGGCGAGTGCCATGCAGAAGGTTGGTTTTTCGCCTTGATTTTCAGAACACCGGCTCGTTGTTGAGCCGGTGTTTTTATGTCCAATTCATACGCATTTCAAGAACGAATTCAGTGTTTACAGTGCCATTCAACGCCTGTCGCAGTCGCGACTCACAGGAAACTCCCAGCAAAACCCTCAGCGACCCCTGAGGCTACGTGCGTAGATTAGTAGGAACGCATGATAGGATCGAAGTGGTTGGGGAAAATCAGCGAACACCGGCTTCGTCTTTCAGAGCACTTAAAAAATAGGTCCAAGCATCGAGGCTTTTTCAGCGTTGTCTGCAAACTTCGACCCGTTGTTTCTTACACGTTTCAAAGCCGCTTTTAGCGCGAAACCAGTCTCTGTTCGTGCCCGATGACCCGGGTCACCTGATTGATCATTGAAATGGTATTTGCCCCAATGAACCGCAAACGTAATAGCGTCCATGAATTCACTGAATGAGTCGTCGACTGGACGCCAAGGACTTTCTTTTGCTGGTTTTCCAATCGCTTTGAAGCTCCGTTGGATTTCCTTGCAGTCTTTTTCTAGTGTTGGCAAACCTTGCAAAGTGTCGCGAACGTCCATCCAACCGTATACAAGATCGTTGGCTACGGGACGTGATGAAGAATCGAGGATTTCCACGATCTAGCCTAAACGAGTTGAGTGCGCCTTTGCTGTCGAAATCCACACTGCATCCTCAGCAGTTTTACCACCAAGTCCAAACATACAATCACCTCATTACGATTTTCTGGCGACTCGTGAAAGCAGATCCACTTAACCCGGATAATGCACCATGATCTTGAATGGTTTAGTCAAGAGTCTACGCTGGTTGGGGGTTCTGTCAGAACTCAGTGTCGGGACAGAATAGAATCATTCTTCATTCGCTGAGGAGATCTGTTCATATCCTGCCCACACTGTCTATCCACGTCAATATCCAAGAGAAAACGTCGAACCTCGCTGGGTTACCGGACTTTCCATTGAGGGGATTGCGATAGGCGTTTCAATGAACGCTCTGGTTCGCCGTTCAACGATCTTCAGTTTCCGAACGATATTGTCCTACTCGCTGTGCTCTGGAGACTGAGATATAAGCTCGGGTTCCGCGATGTTTCTGAACTTTTGTTGCAGCGTGGTTTCGAAGTCAGTCACGAAACCATCCGTATCTGGGAATTTCGATTCGCTCCGTTGGTAAGTGAGAATCTACGTGCTAAACGTCGAGGAGTAGACGGTCACTCCTAGTATCTGGACGAGACTTAAGTAAGTGTCAGTGGTCGTTGGCGATATCTCTACCGAGCCATAGATCGAGAAGGAAACCTGCCCGATTCGATATTGAGCGAGCACCGAGACAAACATGCAGCCCGACGTTTCTTACGCCGTCTGATCGATAGCGCAGGGCGGAAGCCATTGAAGATGACGACGGATAAACATCCTGCCTATACGAAGGCAATTCGCTGGATCGTCGGTCGTAAAGTCTTGCATCGGCACAATCAGTATTTGAACAACCGAATGGAGCAGAATCATCGAGGAATCAAGCAACGCTATTACCCGATGCTCGGCTTCGCCAAGTTCGAGCCAGCCAGTCGTTTCTGTAACGCGTTCGATGACCTACGTAATTATTTGAGAGTCCGATCCGCGGGTAATGAGCATGTACCACCGGATGTTCGAAGGAAGATCTTCACCAACAAGTGGTCGACTCTGATGGCCGAGTTGTCAGCTTAAATACAGAGGTTGATCATGTATTTAGGTTGGCTGGGTTTTGTGGTGAGCACTGAGTTCTGACAGAACCGCTTCTGTCAGGCTGAGCGAGCGTTTGAAGAGGAGCCTCTATCCGACGAGTTTAGTTCGACGGATTATTCAGGAAGGCACCTGTCAGATTTGCTCTTCGGACAGCGATATCAAGACACTACAACGGGAGACAGCGTCCGAGACACAATAGGATTCCGATAATTGGCCCCCACCCCCATTGGACGGCATGCCTGAACAACCGGGTTCGCAGCGCCAAACCTCTCTGTGACGAATCAGATGATCTGTCAGTGCCCACTCGGTGATCGATCAGCAAGTACAAATTAGGTGGATCCCGACTCTCGCCCGTCTCCGCCGATCCAACGCCACGCTACGATCCGTTCGCTCGTCTCGAACGGACCGCAAAAGTGGTAGCCTCGTGAAAGATCGTTCTTGTTCTGTATTCAAAACTGGATCTGACGCAAACGAGGATCCAAACGATCTCGAAGCCAGTCTCCGAGGAGCGTGACGGCCGTCACCAGCAGGCCGATGACTACGCCCGGGATCAGGCTGACCCACCAGGCCGTATCGATATAGAGGCGACCTTCCGCGACCATGGCCCCCCACGCGGGCGTCGAGGATGGAACGCCCGCCCCGAGAAAACTCAAGGATGCTTCAGCGAGTACAACTGCTCCCACCTGCAAGGTGCCGACAACCAAGACGATGCTGATCACGCCGGGAAAGATGTGGCGGTACATTATCCGGACCGGTGATGCTCCACACGAGCGGGCGGCAGCCACGTAATCCATTGTCACGATAACCAGTACCTCGGCCCGTACCTGTCGCGCAAAGTGCCCCCAGATCAGAAACACCAGTAATCCAAGTAGAAGTCCGAAGCTTGGCCCGAGAATCACCGCAAGGGCCAGGGCGATCAGAATCAGTGGCACTGCAAACTTTATGTCGACGAGACGCATGATGACTTCATCGACCCAGCCGCCGGCATAGCCTGACACTACGCCCAGCAGCGTGCCGATTACACCACCGATGCTCAACGCGACGACAACTACTGCAACCGAAATTCGCGCTCCGTACACGATTCGGCTGAAAATGTCGCGGCCAAGGCCGTCGGTACCCAGGATGTAATCCGATGTACCTCCAAACAACATTGGTGGTATGTGCCGATCGTCGAGGTCGCCGAACTTCGGATCATGGGGCGCTATATGTGGTGCAAAAACGGCCGAGACGACCAGCACGGAGAGAATGACAATCGACGAAAGTGGCCAACGACGCAATCGACGCCTCAAATTACGGAAGGTCTCCAACCACGTGTTCGACAGATCCGGTCCGGCAACAGGCGTGGTCATCGGATCCGAACTCGGGGATCAAGAGCCATGTACAGCACATCGAGCAGCAAACTGGCGAAAACGAAGACGAATGTTGTGAGTAGGATGACCCCTTGCAGTATTGGATAATCGGAGTTGCTAACTGCCTGAACCGCAAGCAGCCCGAGCCCGGGCCACGAAAAGACCGTCTCTACGACGATTGATCCGGTAATCAGGCTCGCCAGGGTCAGGGTGGCAAAAGTCATCGGTCCAAGAAGCGCATTGCGGAATGCGTGCTTCCAGATAACAACTAGCTCTGAGGCTCCCTTGGCCCTGGCGAGCCGCACGTATTCCGAGTCGAGCACATCCAGCATCGAAGATCGCAGAATTCGCACCTGCCCGGATGCGCCAAACCAGCCAAGGGTAATTGCGGGGAGAATAACTGAACTCCATCCCGTATTTCGGGAAGCGGGAAGCCAGTTCAGGCCAACGGCGAAGATATAGATGAGAAGCAGGGCTATCCAGAAAACCGGCATTGCCTGGCCCAACACGGCAAATGAACGGACTCCCTGATCCCAGAGGCCGCCTCGTTTCACCGCTGACAAGACACCAAGTGGAACTCCGACCAGTATTGTGAAAGCAAACGCTGCACCGGCGAGCAAGGCACTGTTCGGTATTCGCGACCAGAGGATATCCACGACTGGCTTGCGCTGAAGTATTGATTCCCCCAGGTCGCCCTGAACCAGGTTGGTCACATACAGTAAGTACTGCCTGAATACAGGTTGATCCACTCCCAACTGCCTGCCCAGCTCATCAAATTGCGCTTGGGTGGCATCCTCAGAGATCAGTAAAGAGCGCGGATCACCTTGAATCCGGGATAACCCAAACACCAGCATGGTCACGACAAGAAGTGTGACGATGCCGGCAATGACCCTCCTGACCAGAAATCGCACTTTGATATTGAGCCTTACTTGAATCGGATATTCTCGAAATCGCCAACGTAACCACTTCCGGTGGTCATCTTCCAGTCCAGAATTCTGTCCGTGTTAATCCCCAGAATTTGATCGGCTAAGACCACGGGAATAATCCACTGATTATGATTGAAACCATCGTAAAGCTGCTCGCGGATTTTATCGATCTCCTCCTTCGATGTGATGGAATCCATCTGTCGAATGATGGCCAGCGGTTCTCTTACCTCTAATCCGGGGTTAAAAGCATTTTCCGGGTTGCGCCTTAACTGTGTGAGTTCAGGGGGCTCGGCGGTCCCGGCACTGCTGGATCGGAACCACAGGTCGCTCCTCTCGCGGGCCACGACTGACGGTCTATTTCCCGAATACGTGAGCACCTCGGTCCTGACGTCGCCTCCGAGCGCTCCCAAGAACTGCGCCACGGCCTGGCCCATTTCCACTTCGAGCGGGTGCGAGCCGGTTGTAATGCGAATAAGGGCATCAAATCCATCCGGATATCCGGCCTCCACCAGAAGTTCCCGGGCGGTGTCAGGATCGTACGGAACGAACCACTTGTCCTGCCAGATAAGGTCCAGAAGCGGCGGTAAAACTTCTGGCAGATAGCTGGGCCGTCCGAATCCTCCAAGTATGTTGTCGACGATGCTCTGCCGGTCGATTGCCATCGACATGGCCATGCGCACCTTGCGCGCGTTCTCCTGCGAATCGGGGTTGTCGCACTCTCCGACCCACGGCTTGCTTGGATCGTAACCAGGGCGAGGGTACGATTCGATTTGCTCACCCGCCAGTGTCGTTTCCATGCAGAATTGGCCCTGTGGGTACAGCCTCTGAGAACCCGGGACCCCGAATGAAAGGGTGTTCAGACTCGGATCACTGGCCACATCCTCTGCGAGGGGAGCTGGCACAAGACTGGCATCCACCTGGCCTGATTTCAAGGCGGCAATCTGACTGGCTGGCTCCTTGATCTCGAGGATGCGAACGGTCTTTAGTTGGGAAGGTGTGCCGTGATATCCCTCGAACGCTTCGAGCACAACTTCATCACCCTGGACCCACTTCTTGAACACGAAAGGTCCGGTGCCGCCAGATAGATCAAGAAACGCAGCGTCAACCGTGAGGGATTCGATTCGATTCTTGCTAAAGACCTTCATAGACGCGCCACTACCGTTTCCGAAAAACGCATCGAAGAAGAACGCGTTGGGGTTGTCCAGTCTGAAACGGACGGTATAGGTATTAACGGCCTCAGCCGTCGCACCCGTAGCCCTGGCCAACCCAATTCCGGAATGAATACTGCCGTCTCTTATCTCATCTTCGAAACTCCAGACGAAGTCGTCCGCGGTCATTTCACCCCAATTACCGTGAAACTGCACCCCTTGCTTTAGCTCAAGTGTCCACCCGCGGCCATCAGGGTCCAACTCCCATCCAGAGATCAAGCGGAATTCCAGTTCGGGCCTGTCCACAGCCCAGACCATGGCGGTCTCGTACACCCCCCACCGGCGCATAAACCCGCTCGGTGCCACCGGGAGCTGACTGGGCACCATTGCCGGGAAACTGACATCGCTTGCGGCAAGCGTAAACGTCTGGGTTGTGAAAACAGTCGGCGTTTCAGCCGACGGGGATTCTTCGACAAGTGCCGTCGCTACGACGGAAGATGTCGTACTCGTATTGGCCAAGGCATTGGGCGTTGCCGCAGACTGGCCGTAACCGCCCCCGCAGCCGGCAGTCACAACAAGTAGTCCAATTATTCCTGTGGCACATATCTGCGTTCGGCCTCTGATGTTGATATGCATGTTGATCCTCCTAATGTTTAAGAGCCCAGAGCAGGTGAATCAATTGTCAACAGCACACGATACAGAGACCCACGGGTCGCACATCTGGGATTTATTTCGAATGTGGACCATTATTGCTGTTCGCCAATACACGTGCTCGTGGAACGAAAATTCTCGCGACGGACCATTTTGATGATTCGCAGCAAATGGAAAAATAGGAAGACTGCGTTTCTTCTTAGTTCGAACTTAACAAGGAAAGGGAATACTAGGAATTTTTCTGGAACGGGCGAACTACTTCTAAATGCGCCAACGACTCGGACTGCGCTTGTTAGTCCCTGCGACGGGGTCTACTGTACCCTCTAAAGACTTGGCAGCACAGAATAAATTACCGGGAACTGGGTTATCAGCATCCATCAGAAATCTATCTAAGAATTGACCTGCCCCCCTCAAACGTGTCCAGTTGAAAGATCAGATACTGGATGTATCGAAGGGAGGCAGAAATGCCAAGAAAAGGTCATAGTCCGGAACAGGTTCTCAACAAACTCCGGCAAGTCGAAGTTGCCGATCGCCTTGGCACGGTCTTTGCGCGGGAACACATCAACGATTATTGCGAGGGTCGACGGCATGATTAGCGCGCCACCGATTCCCTGCGCTGCACGAGCGATAATCAGCTGCGTAGTCGACTCCGACAACGCGGCACCAACGCTCGCAAGCCCAAAAATAACGAGACCCGCCTGGAAGGTCAATCTGCGTTCAAACCGATCACCGAGAGTGCCCATGGTCAGCAAGACACCGGCAAACACCAATATGTGCGCGTTGATGATCCACTGCAGACCCGACGCCGAGGCGTTGAGTTCTCGCTGCAGGGTCGGGATGGCTACGTTAAGAACCGTTACGTCCAGCCCGATAATGATCAAAGCGATTGAAAGGATGCCGAGAGTCCAGTTCCTCTTGGCATATCCGGCGTTGCCATGTTCATCCCCGGTCAAAGTCGCATTACTCATAACGAAAAAATCCTAAATATCTAACTACTGCGTTACTGAATGACTGTCAGTCATTCGTATTCAAAAAAGACCCTGTTCACATCGATGTGTGAACACCCGGACAGGTGCTCATATGTGTATTCTCCGCTAATCCATTACCGCATAGGGTGACTCACGGTCAGTCATCATAAATCAAACAAATAAAAACTACACCGGCCGTGTCACAAATGCTCGCAAAACAACGGTCTCTGTCGATCTCACGATCTCCTCAAGCGAGGCCGGTCGTGGATCAGTCGCAAACGCTAGTCGCATCGATCCCGACATGATGATCTTGAACATCTCCGCAGCAACGGTGGGATCCATTGGAACCATCTCGCCGGCGTCTATAAAGCGCCGAAACATTCCGACGGCCATATCATTCACTTCAAGGTGAGTTTCGAGCTTTTCAATTTCACGACCGCCATCGTCGCTCATATGCATAAGTCCACATAGGTCAGGGTTTTCTTCACCGACCTGGAAGCCCAAATGAACAAATTTGCTGAGGATCTCAGCAAACGACTCTCTCCCGTTCAATACCCCCTGGAGTCGAACCGCCATATCGGCCATCGGCTGCCTGGCCAGTTCGACAACTACGCCCTTCTTCGATTCGAAGTAGAGATAGAAGGTTCCCTGTGCGACACCGGCGAGCTTCACGATGTCGGAAATCGTGGCACTTTCGTAGCCCTTTTCAGCGAACACGTCGCGGGCCGCCGAGAGAATTTGCTCTCTACGCTGCGCCTCTGAAAGTGTTCGTTCTGCTACTGCCATGTTGTTCGTTCCGCAAACTTTCCGTAGGTCCCAGAAGGGGAATCTGTTCGTAAACTGCCCTGACTGACGATCAGTCATTCAAGATATCACAGTTATTCAGATGTGCAAGATTTCAAAAGGATGCAGATTTTCAAAAATTGGTTTGCAGAGTGTGCCCACACCCGGTGGAAAAACCCTCTGGGCGGTTTATATTGCGACCATTCAGTTCCGTACTGAAGAAATTGACCACCAGAAAATAGTTTCACTGAGAGTTGAAGATTGCCAGATAAACAGAACAACACACTCCAGATAGGCGATGTCCACGTCACGGGTCTGACCGATGGCAGCGTCAAATTCGATCCTCGCGAGTTGTTTCCAGATCAACCCCTAGAAGTGTGGGATCCGTTCCACGATCGATTCCCCGAATACTTCAGTGGCCAGTTCTTCCAGAACAATCTTGGATCATTCGTATTCACGTCAGGCGAGCACAGGGTTCTCGCTGACACCGGATTCGGTCCACACGGCGAAATGCTCGGAAACCCTGCTCCCGGCGAGTTGATCAACGACTTCGAACGAAACGGAATCGCCCTCGATTCGATCACCACGGTGTTTCTCACTCATCTACACGGCGATCACGTCGGATGGAACATGCGCGAAGACCTGCCAGAACGACCTCTGAGCTTCCCGAACGCCCGCTACAATGTTCACGAAGACGATTGGAATCACTTCACAGCCGACGAACTCCTCGCAGACGAAAATCGCGGCGGACCAACAACTCGAAGCGTTATCCCGGTTGAAGAACAGGGTGCGCTCGATCTCATGGACGGTGAAACCGAGCTTGCTCCAGGAATCACGGCTTTTCCAACGCCCGGGCATACTCCCGGCCACATGAGCCTTCTCATAGCGTCGAACAACGAGCGCGCGTTGCTTGTGGGCGACATTTTAGGCTCCCCGATGCAGGCGACCGAGACCGAGTTCGGCTACATGCCTGATTGGGACGGGCCAATGGGCATCAAGGCTCGCAACGATATTCTCGATCAGGCAGAGCGCGACAAAGCAGTCGTAATCGGCAGCCACCTGAGCTATCCGGGATGGGGCATGATGGTTCGCTGGGAAGGCCGTCGATACTGGAAAGCGCTTTAAACCACCGACCTGTCTGAATCACCGAACCCTGACTAATAACCCTGATTGGTATTCCAAAATACTAACGATGACTCACGAATCAATGGCCGATCTTGACAATAACGGGGGTGAAAACGTGTTCAACGCTATCGACAACGGTTCTACCGAGTGGGACCTGAGCCACAACCCGAAATTAGGGATTGATCTGGGTCGCCTGATGCTCAGGAAAGATCCCGATAGTAGAGCGGAAATCCGAATGATCAGGTACCCGAAAGGGGTGCTGAATCCCGAACACACTCACCCGTGTGGACACGGAATCTTCGTTTTGGAGGGCAAACTTCAAACGCATAACGGAACATATGGCCCTGGAACTTGGGTATGGTTCCCGCAGGGCGAGACTATGGAGCACGGAGCGACTGACGAAGGCGACATGGTTGGTATTTTCATTACCGACGGTGCCTTCGAGATTCACTACAAAGACGAAGAATAGTCTGCCGGACACGATCGACCACAAGTTCGAGTGAAATAAACAGGATCTGAACGAAACTTCCATGACAAACAAGAGCATTTTTAAAGCAAAACGAGTCGCGAACAGCAGTGTGTCGGGCTGGCTCGAGGATCATGCGGTTATTGTTGAGGATGGGAAGATCACTGCGATCGAGCCTTCGGCAAACATTTCGGTATCGACAGACTCGTACGAAGTGCATGATCTAGGCGATGTTTCGCTTCTACCGGGACTCGTCGACGCACACTGTCACATGCACTGCAGCGCAACACACGACGCACAGGCTCTTGCGCTGAGTGAAAACGATCAGCAACTGACGATCCGCGCAACAAACAACATGCGCAAGGCGATTCTTGCCGGAACAACTACGATTCGAGACCTTGGGGCAAGAAACGAAGTCGCTTTCGCAGTTCGACAGATGATCGCCGATGGGCACGTGCCCGGCCCCCGTCTGCTACTTGCCGGAACACCTATCACTATCACCGCAGGCCACTGCTGGTTCTTCGGAACCGAGGCCGACACTGCCGACCAGGTACGCACCGCTGTACGAAATCAGGTGAAACTCGGCGCCAACGTAATCAAGATGATGGCAACTGGCGGAATGTTCACTCCAACTGCAAATCCGCGAAAACCTCAGTACCCGGTCGAAACTCTAAAGGCGGCGGTCGAAGAAGCGCATCGAATGAATGTGCAGCTCGTCACCCACACGTTGTCGGCGCAGGGAGTCAAGAATGTCGTTGAAGCTGGCGTCGATCACCTGATCCACGCACGCTGGTACGACTCCGATCCCACAAAGGGAATCGATTACGATCCTGAAACCGTAAAGAAGATGGTTGATCAGGGGCAGTGGGTCGATCCTACGATCGGACACCACTTGCTCGGTCAGGAAGCGAAGGACAGAGGCGAGAAGGGGCCGATGGACCCACACTGGTCAGTCTCATACGCAACTGTGTCCGAGGAGGCCCACGTCGAAACGTTGCACAAGATGCACGATGCAGGTGTGAACTTCACGACCGGGCTGGATATGGGCATGCCCTACGGTACCCATGATCGCTCGGCTGCCAATGCCTGGGCGTTCAACGAAACACTCGGTTGGTCAAACTGGAAGGCTATTCACGCCAACACGCTGGGTACCGCAACGGCAGTACGCCTATCTGCTGAGATCGGCAGCCTAGACGTCGGCAAGAACGCCGACATGGCTGCGTTCATCGGAAATCCCGCAGAGAGCATCCGTGACATGGACCAAGCTTCAACGGTCGTACAGGCGGGCAACCTTGTGAAGTTGAATGGGACTGCGCTGGTTTAGCCAGTATCAGATTGGTCAACCCGGCCAACCCGAAACTGGACCAAACTGGCCCGACAACGAACTAGCCGATAAGGGCGGGTATTCCACTCTGGGCTGCTGGCACGTCGCCGGAAGTAGCGGCCTGTACGATCGTCAGGGCTACAACTGCGAATGCTGCCAGTACCACCGCAATGGTGACACCCGAGATTCCGCGTTCGTTTCTCTTCATGCCCTTCATGCCAAGGGCAGACGATATTGCTTTTCGAGATGTTCGTACGGACATTTTGACCTCTGAAACCGATTCGTATCTAACTGTTTGGCCGTTTGTGCGTTTGACCGGGGGGGTTAGGTACATGTATCGATGGATACCTGTTCACAACCGATGTAGCGGATGCCACTACCTCAGGATGGCAGTTATCACCGGGTACCAAATAGGTTGAATCGCCTAACGCTATTGCGGAAATGCGCAACCTTGCAATCATTTCAGCGATCGAGCAGTTGAACTCGCCCCAGAACAAACCTCGGTAGGGTGGTTCGCCCACCGACGTGAATATCGATGCGAAGAACCGCATTGGTGATCTCCACAGTGCCTACACAGTTATCACCTAGGGTAGTCAGCGCATCGCCGCACACACAGGCCGCATCAAATCGATTCAGCCAGTTCACAAGGCGGGACTCAAACTCGAAATCGTGAACCACAGCGTGAAGTACGTGTGGATGACTGAAGGGATAGGGAAGGTAATGCTGCACTTCAAATCGTGTCCTAAATGTACGACCGGAACC
>Ga0114996_10004738_pt1 | contig 16185 bp, 16 predicted proteins | sample ArcticOcean_MG_C_4_FD_87039 | JGI IMG/M metagenome (GOLD analysis project Ga0114996, IMG submission 87039) | Marine microbial communities from western Arctic Ocean - ArcticOcean_MG_CB4_134 | ecosystem: Environmental > Aquatic > Marine > Oceanic | place: Arctic Ocean: Canada Basin | collected...
CAACACCTTCTTCAGCACGCCATCCGGCACGGGGTCAGGCTTAAATTTGCGGATGCCTCGCATGGTGTAAATGGCGTCAATCAGAGTCATGCCCTCAGGCTTGGTGGTCATGGAAGAATCCTCAAAATATGTTGGAGGCTTTGATCTGTATTGAGACTATACAGTGCATCCCGTGTGCTGAGCACCTCTGCCAGTCAGCCCAACGTTGCGCAAAACCGGAAGACAGGGCAGTATAGGGTCGATTTAAACAGGGTCCACCCTCTGAGGAACTCAATGCCGCTAAGTAGTGAAGGCTTACTAACGGTACCAGGCATCTTGAGTCGGTACGTGCGCCTAGAAAACGGCGCACGAGCCCACTACATGACCGCTGGTGAGACCGGCCCTGCCGTCATTTTGATTCACGGTGGCCTAGCCGGTTCATCGGGCCTGGCCGGTTGGCGGCTGATGATGCCGTTCCTGGCCCAGAACGGCTTTCGTGTTTTTGCTCCGGACCGTCCTGGTTATGGCTTTGCCGACACTCGTGAAGAGTACTGGCCCAAGCACGGCTGGAAGAGCTACACCGACTATATGCGAATGTTTGTGGACGCGCTCTGCCTGGATCGCTTCCACATGGGCGGCAACTCCATGGGCGCGCAGACCAGCATCTATTTTATGCTGAACCACCCGGAGCGCGTCATTAGTGCGCCGCTTATCGCCACAGGTGGCATCGGCGGCTTTGCGGGCGTACCTGCCGACAAGCTGGTGCGCAGCACAACTTTGCGTGACGCCGGCCCCTTTGATGGCACCAAGGAGTCCATGTTCCGCATGCTGGACGCCATCACTTACCGCAAGGCGGCTTTAGTGGACGACGTCCTAGAGATGCGTAGCTACGCCGCCAGAATACAGCTGGATTCCCTGGCCAGTGCCAAGCTCCAGGCCCCGCCAGAAAATGCCAGCCAGGCTCAGTGGCTCAAGGTGGCGGGCCGCCTAAGCGAGATCGACACCCCAGCCATCTACGTTCACGGATTGCAGGACGCCTCCGCGCCGGTGGAGAACGCTAAAATGGCTGAGCCTTTGCTGCCCAACATCCAATTTTTCTATCCGAATGAGTGTGGCCATCAGTGCCAGACTGACCAGCCGGACATGATGAACCAAGTCTTCCTAGAATTCCTTCGTAACGGGAAGGTCAGCCGAAAGACGGCTGACTGGGCCGGCGTATCCAAGAGCCGCCCGGAGATCGCCTCCCTTGTGGAGCAGGCGTCGGCCACCGCAGCTGGATAGCCAAAACGCCAGTCACGTTAGACAAGAAGAGAGGAGCGCATGCGCTCCTCTCTTCTTAATTGTTAGTCACTTGGCTTATATGCTTCCGTAGACTCGCTCAGGCTCCACTATGACCACGCAGCGCTGCTCCCTCCGCATGCTGCTGTCAAAGTCCTCCCAACTGCTTGGCAACCTGCCAACTGCAGTGTAAACGTCTCGTAAGAGCGAAAGCAGGTCATCATCGCTGACATCGCCCCAGCCGGTCACAACCGCTGGCCCCTCCACGGTCACGAATCGTGTGTTGTCAGGCTTTATGCTCGTCACCAAGCAGCGGTGGCCGCTGCGTACATTCTTCACCTTGACGGTTGGCTCCCGAGAGACGAACGCCATCTTGCCATCGTAGGCCCCGGCCCTAACGACGGTCGACTGCGCTCTGCCTGATGAGCCGACGGTGGTAATCACCGCAAGGTGATTTTCCTGAAGAAACGGCAATACCTCGCTGTAGTCCAAAGCGCACCCCTTCTGTCATATCCGTTTAATTATTGGATATGCCCTGAGGATTCTACTGCGAAACAAGGGTTGTGCGCCTATGGCCAACTCAAGGGTATAGAATTCCAGGCGAACACTGAAAAATGGGGAGGCCCATGCAAATTGAGATGATCATCCTCAGAGTGCTCCATATAGTGCCCGGCGCCATATGGGTAGGGAGCGTTATCTACTCAGGGTTCATTATGGAACCGGCGATGCGAAAAGCGGGGCCCGAAGTCCGCAATGCCTTGGCACCGCACCTTGCATCACGCCAGCTCATTGTCCTGGTGAGTTCCGTAACGACCATTGTCATGGGGTTGGTATTGGTGGCCCGGGCACCGGGGCGCGATTTCAGCCAACTCTTCACCACACCGTGGGGCTGGGTCATTGGGCTAAGCCTTATCACGGCACTCATTGCATTCTTCATTGGATTTTACGGCCGAAGGTTAAGGCGCCGAATGATGACCATTGCACGTTCCCAGGACGACCCACCGACGGACGAGCAACTGGCCCTTATAGGCAAGCTTGAGTCGCACGTCCGGCTGAACTCCAAAATGACAGCACTGTTGGTCATCATAACGGTGGGCCTGATGGCGTCAGTACGGTGGGTTTACTAAGGCGCGCTTTCTTCAGCAATGCTAGGCGACCACGTGTAAAGTGCGCTACTAGCTCGTATGCTGGGGGGAATCAGTACGCCAGCGCAGCATCTACCGCTATCAATTTTCCCAGAGGTGGTCCCCATGACAGGCAAGCGCAACGTTGCTACCATTCTCGGTATTGCAGTAATCATGGTGCTGGCCGCTTGCACTAGTGACCCAACGGCCACGCCTACCGCTACAGCTACGCCTCAACCAGCAGCCACAGCCACCAACGCACCTCAATCGACGCCAAGTGCAACGCCTACGTCAAGGCCGGCGCCCACTCCACCAGCAACGGTTGTTCCCACAATGACTGCCACACCAAAGGCACGGCCAACCCTCGCGCCCATGCCTTTACCCGGCGAGTCAAGGATAATAGTGCTCTGGCCGAGCAAGGACAACACGCTCTACCAGAGCGGCGTGGGCAGCATCAGCAACGGGGCTGGCCAACATATTTTTGTTGGAAGCACCAACGCAAGCGATGCACGCAGGGGTGTTATTTCTTTTGATGTCGCGAGCGTCGTTCCTGCCGGATCCACCATCGTTAGTGCAGAGCTCACCCTCAATATGTCACGGTCAACAAGCCCAGCATCCACCATTGAACTCCATGCCCTCATAGCTGATTGGGGTGAAGGGGAATCTGACGCCATGTCCAGTGAAGGCAACGGCACCACCGCCGCCGTTGGAGACGCGACCTGGGTACACCGCATGTTCCCTTCCGTGCTTTGGAAGACTCCAGGCGGAGATTTTTCGTTTCTTGCTAGCGCCGTGATTTCGGTGGGTGGTGGCAACCGTTATACCTGGAACGCCACCAGAAAAATGATAGCGGATGTCCAAGGATGGGTTGATGACCCGTCCGCCGATTTCGGTTGGCTGCTTTTAGGCAATGAAGCCACATCACGAACAGCCAAGCGGTTCGACAGCAAGGAGAGTCCTACTGCGGGCAACCGCCCCACGTTAACTATCACCTATGAGCTGCCCGTCGAAAGTTAGACCCAGCAGATGGGTCAACACAAGAAAAGCGCCACCGGTTTGGAGGGGCGTTTTAGTATGTAGGCTGCATTTTATGACCCCCTCAGGGGGCTCCGGTGCCAGCGGGCCGCTTGGTGCTCTCCACAGCAAATCTCGCAAACAGCAAGGTCACTACCAACACAAGGCCCACGTTGAAGTAAAAGCCTACATGGAAGGAGAACAGTTGGACCAAGCCAGTCATCACCAAAGGCGCAATGACGCCTGCCAAATCGCCAAAGGTGCGCCACAGTCCAAAGTTGAGGCCACGGAGCTTGGGCGTGGCCATATCGCCAATGTAAGCCACTGGCGCCTGACCCCCAAACCCAGTGAAACCCTGAAGAACAAGGACCGCCAATACGAAAAACGGTACGTTACTGCTGAACGAAAACATGCCAAGGCCCACTGCGGCACCAATACCTGCCGGTACAATGACCGCTTTCCTGCCAAATTTATCGGCCAGCCAGCCAGCGGGGTAGAGCACGCCACCGTGTACCACAGCCGCGGCGCTGAACATGAGGCCAAGCTGGCCAGGGCTCATACCCAGTACTTGATAGGCCATAAGCGGTATCAAGGAGTGGCCTGCTCCAATCCGGGTAAAGAACTGAGAAAAGCCCACTAGAGCAACCAACAGAAAGCTCGGCTCCCGCAGTAGACCTACAACGCTATGTACTGTGCTTTCTTCCGGCGCGGCCTCCTGCTGCTGCCCTGAGTTCTCTGACTTAGGCTTGGTCTCAGGGAGCCGGAACAGAGCCCAAATCCCCATGATCGCCACGCCAATTCCCGAGGCAAGGAAGGGAGCTCTGACGCTAAAAACCTCCGCCAGTAGCCCGCCTAGGGCTGGGCTCGCTATACCCAGAATGAGATGCCATCCGTGGATGAGACTGAGTACCCGCCCGCGGTTCTCCACAGAGCTCAGGTCCGTGGCCATCACGGTGCCAGCAGTAATAGCCATGGCACTGAATATGCCAGTAAGGAATCTGTAGAGCAGAAGAAGGGGTATGTTGGGCGCAAGGCCGCTGAGGGTGCCAAAGGCCGCTACGCCCAAGGCTCCAGTCAGTAAAACCTTCCTCCGGCCCAGCCGCTCGGACATCACCCCTGCGGGGATGTTCATAATAAGCCTAGCCAGGCTGTAGGAGGTAAATGTCAGGCCAACTATGATTGCGGCGCCACCCAATTTGTCTACATATGCAGGGACAGTTGGCACAACAATCATCATCGCAGCGTGAGCAAACGCCACCACGCCACCCAGGATGAGCAGACGTTCTAGACCAATCCCTTTCTGAGTTGGAGCCTCAGTGTACATTGAAGTGTCTTTCATGAATCCACGCTATTGTTGCACAAGATAACTTTCAACGGATGTTTAGTAATCACACTCCTTGGATTACCACTGATTCAGGGCTAGACTAGGGCGCGGTCGGCCAGACGTCGTAGTGCCAACTACACAGGGGAGAACAGCATGGGAGCGTACCTGCGAGACAAGGTGGCAATAATCACCGGCAGCGGCCGTGGCATCGGCAGAGCGGAGGCTCTGGCCTTTGCAGCAGAGGGCGCAAAGGTGGTGGTCAACGACGTTGGCGTAGAGTCCGACGGCAGCGGCGGCTCCCGATCACCTGCTGACGACGTTGTCGCGGAGATTAAGGCCCTCGGTGGCGAGGCGGTGGCCAGCTACGACTCAGTCGCTGAGTATGACGCGGCAGGCCGAATCATTCGCACGGCGCTGGACGCCTTTGGCCGGTTGGACGTCCTTGTGAACAACGCGGCCATTTTTAACGACATCCTGTTCACTGACCTGACTGAGGCCGAGTGGGACAGGATGATTGCCGTGGATCTGAAGGGGGTCTTCAACACCTGCAAGCATGCAGTCCCCGTGATGATTGAGCAGGGATATGGGCGCATCATCAACACGGCCTCCAGCCAGTGGCGTAACCCGGAAGGCCGGGCGGCTTACGCTGCAGCCAAGGGGGGCGTCGTTAGCCTCACGTGGGACCTCGCGTGGGAACTGCGGAACCATGGCATTACAGTCAACGCCGTCGCGCCCATGGCAGCGACCCGGGGTTGGCTCAAGCTGGACTCGTACTACGAGAACGTGGCAGCAGCGGGCCTGGAATTGAAAAAGTCCGCGTATGAGACGGCCCGCCCCTCTGCCGACTACGTACCGCCCATGGTGGCGTACCTCGCCTCTGACCTGGCCTCCAGTGTCAACGGTCGGGTGTTCCGTATCGGCGCGGGGAAAGTGGGCATGTACTCACATCCAACGGAGGTCACCTCCGTTTTCAAAGACCATGCGCAGAAAGGCCCCTGGACGTTGGAGGAGTTGGAACACATCTTGCCGGGCACCGTGCTTTCCGGCGAGACCAAGGCACCCCACATCCCTTGAGCGCCAGCAATCCAGCCTCACGACGGACCATGTTCCTTCGGATGGCGCCCATCATCTCCATCTTCTTTCTGTGGGGGCTGGGCACCGGCGCTCAACAGCTTGCCAGGCCGCTTTTTGCCTTCTCCTTTGGCGTTCCCATCTTCCTGGTCACGCTTATTGAATCCTCCAATGCCCTGGCACGCATCATATCGGCACCCACCACCGGCTTTCTAACTGACCGTTTTGGCCGCAAGCCGCTGGTCATCGCTGGAGTTACACTCAGGGGTGCGACGACTTTCATTGAATTTTTCGTCACCAGCTACACACAGTTCCTCGTCTTGGAGTTCATTGGCGCGTTGGGCGTGGCCATGTGGGCCACCAGCTCCCAAATCCTTCTGGCGGACGTGGCAGGGGATCGCAACAGGGGACGCATGGTGGCCATGCGCACTATCTCCTCACGGGCTGGGATGGCCTTGGGCCCGGTGGTGGGCGGGATGGTTGCCGCTGCGTACAGCCTACGGGCCGCCATCCTGTTCAACGGATTCACTAAGATTATTGTCGTGGTCATTGCCATCTTTCTTATACGAGAGACGCGCCCGGAGACCACAGGGGCGTCAACAGACGGGCAACGTGCCAAATCGCCGCCATTGGACTACAGGCTGTTCCTCACAAGGACGTTTATAGCGCTGGCCATTGCCACTCTGGCCTTCAGCATGATGACGGATGGGATATACAAATCACTGATGCCGCTCTACGCCCATAATGACCTCCAGCTAAGCGTGCCAGATATTGGCAGGCTGATAGGGATTGGCGGGCTGCTGGCCATTGCCACCTCATTACCAAACGGGCTGATGATGGACAGAATTGGAAGAAAAGTGGCTCTGGTGCCTGGACTTGCACTGCTCGGTGTCGCTTCGTACCTTGTGGGCACTAGCGGCAGCTTCCAAGCGCTGGTCGTGGTGGCAATTGTCTACGGCATAGCTGAAAGCATGACACGGGACAGCACGCAGGTCTTTGCGATAGACATGGCTCCCCCTGACCGGCGGGGCTCCTTCTTGGGCGTGTGGTTCCTCTTCACTCACGCGGGAGGCTTCATCGTGCCGTTGGCCGTCGGCTTCGTGGCAGAGATATACGGATTTCAGACCGCCTTCTTCACCGTGGCCTTATTGCTATGGGTCAGTGCGGCATTAACCCTGCTGCTGGCCAAAGAAGTACGCAAGGTAGCGAAGCGAGTGGACCCATCTCCAGAAGTGGAAGGCTGACGTTAACGACGACCCGCCTGTATGATGTCGCCGCACATCAGTCCCCGTACCAGTCACGCCACACAAGACCAAGGAGAAATGCCCATGGCACGCGTCCCTGAAATCACCAACCGGGAACAGCTACCCGAAAGCGACCGCCCTAACTTTGACGCCATCATGGAGAGCCGGGGCAGAGTGGCCCCTCCATACAGCTACTTTCTGAACGCACCAGACATAGCCTCCCGCATGGAGCAGACGCTCTACTTCTCTCGCTTCATGACAGGTATCGATAAGAAAGTGAAAGAGTTGGCCATCTGCACGCTAGCGCGGGAACTCAACGCTGAGTTTGAGTGGGCAGCTCACTCACGAGAGGCCGTTGAGGCAGGCGTTCGCCCAGAGGCAGTGCAAGCTGTGCGAAACAAGACCACGCCGGATGGCCTCACGCCTGACGAGGCCACGGTGGTGGCGTACGTCCAGCAACTCCTGCGTCCGCCCTATCGCATCAGCGACGCAGCCTACGACGCCATGAAGAAGCTGCTTGGCCCTGAGCATATAGCGCAGATGACATGCATCCTGGGCGCGTACTCCATGCTGGCGGTGGCCATGAACGCCTTTGCCATTGAAGCCCCTGAAGGCGCTGACAAGCTGCCGCTGTAATCCGCGACGCGCATCTTTCAGTAGGGCTGGATGGTTGTTTCGATAATGAGTAATGATTATCTCGAGAAAGTAACTGCATTACTTGAAAAACCTTGCTCGCAATTAATTTTTATCCATACATTGGAATATAAAATCCTCTTTGGTGCAGTTGGCGGCTACATAGACGGTACAGTATTCATATCGAGTGGGAAATTTGGGGTATCGATTCGACTCCCAGTCGCAATTTTTGAAGGCCTATTTAAGGAAAATGGCGTAACTCGCCTTAAATACTTCCCCAATGGCCATATCAAAAAGGAGTATGCGGTGCTCTTTCGCGGATATTGGAAGATAAGCTCTGGTTCAAAGAACTGGTAGACGCCAGTATTAAACATGTCTCCGCTGCCTAAAACCGATTGCTCCATCGTCGAAGTAGGGGCGCACGACTGTGCGCCCCTACTTCATAATTCCTGCTGCACAAGCCGTCAGTTACGGCTTCGGGGCTTCTTCACCGGGGACCCAGGGCCAGTACTTGGCCGTGACGCCACCGTCCACTCGTATCTCCGTGCCCGTCATCATGGACGACTCATCCGACGCCAGGAAAACGAAAGCAGGCGCGTGGTCCTCCGGGGTAGGCATTCTGCCCATGGGCGACAGCCGCTGGAACTGGTTGGCGAATTTGGTGGAGCGACCCGTGAAGGCTGGTGCGTTACGGCGGTTTTCTATAATGAACGGATCTATGGGCTGCGTGGCCGTGGGTGTGAACATGTTGACCCGGATGCCGTACTCCGCAAGCTCCATGGCGGCTGAGCGCGTGAAGTTGATCATGCCCGACTTGGCGGTTGAGTAGCCGATATTGCCCGGCTCACCCTGCCAGCCAGCCGTGGAGATGATGTTGATAAAGCTCCCTGGCAGACCCTTCTCAATGAGCGACGTGGCTACGTGCTTGGTAAAGAGGAACGCGCCACCCTGGATGACCTCAAGCTGGCGCATGTACTCGACGTAAGGCATGTCCACCACACCTTTGCGGTTGACGACCATGGCCGCGTTCACCAGCACGTCCACCTTGCCCCACTTGGCAACGAGGCTCTCCACTGTGGACTTCACGAAGGCTTCATCCGTCACGTCTCCAGGAATGGCGACAGCATCCCCGCCTTCAGCGATGACTCTATCAGCCGACTGCTGTGCTACCTCTGGCTTGATGTCGTTGCAGGCAACCTTTGCGCCTTCGCGGGCAAAGGCCCTGGCAACTGTCCCACCAATGTTGAGGCTAGCCCCCGTAATAATGGCAACCTTACCGTCGAGTCGGCCCATGAGCGTCTCCTTTTCATGAGTAACGTTATGTAAAACGAATCAGCCGGATGCGGCTGGTGTTGTGAGCAGCGGTCGCAAAGATTCAAGGCTCTTCGGAGTCGAGGCAACCTCACCTCGTTCAACTTGGTGCATCAGGTTAGTGGCAGCCGCGTTGAGGGGTGTGGGCACGCCTTTCTCAGCGCCCTTGCGGGCAATCAGGCCGTTGAAGTATTCAACCTCAGTGACACGACCCCGCAACACGTCCTGTAATAGCGACGTAGCAGCCTCCGGCTTGATGCGCGTAGACCGTATCGCTAGGTCGTCTTGCACTTCAGTCGACGCGCCCGCAGCGCAGGAGTGGACCTGCTCCGGTGAGTACACGCCCATGATGTGCTCTACATCGTAACCGTCAGCGTGGGCCACATGCAGCGCCTCTGCTGCAATGCCAACAATGATGTCGCGGGCCAAGGGGTCAGCCAGCAGCGCCGCGGAACGCAGGCCAGAGATGCCCGCCGTTACGTTGACCATGCAGTTGGTGATGAGTTTTGTCCAGCGCTCCAGCATGAGGTTGTCTGAGGTCACGGCAGGCCACACGGCATCCATAATGCCTCGTAGCTCTTCGGTCTTTGGCCCCGCGGGACGTAGATATTCACCCATGATGACGCCGGGGGACGGCCCACCGCCGGACTGGGATATGGACGTTGACCAAGTAACGTGGCCGGGATCCAGAAGCACGGCGTTGATGAGGATAGCCCCGCCAAAGGTGCGCTCGGCACCCACGACGGGGGCGATAACCTCTTCATTGATGCTGTTCTGGAGGCTCACCACCCAGGAATCCGGCGCTAGGTAGGGGAGGATGGTGTTCAGAGCGCTGACGGTGTCGTAGGACTTCACGCACATGAACAGTATGTCCACGAGGCCGCCAAGCTGGTCCAGTTCTGTGGGACGGATGATACGCGGGTCGTAGCGGTGCTCACCGTCGGCGTCGTGGACAACCATGCCCTGTCGCTGCACCGTCTCCACCTGCGGCTCCCACGGGTCGACAAGCGTGACGTCGTCTTGAGCCGCGCTGAGCCTGGCGCCCACTTGTCCGCCAATGGCTCCTGCGCCGTACACAACAATTCTCTTGGCCATGATGTGTCCTTATGTGCCTACATATGCTTCGATGTGGCGAACGGAGCTACTACCTAATAGCTTGACCCGCCGGACTTGCGCTTGGCCACGGCGGCCTGGGCGCGCAGGCTCATGACGTTCTTAATACGCACGTTGACCAAAGCAGCCTTGCCCGCGTCAAAGGCGCGTTCCAGAGCTGGCGACAGCTCCTCTGCCTTCTCAACGTACTCTCCGTGAGCGCCAAGCCCCTGTGCCACGATGTCATACCGAAGCGGCGAGAGGTCAGCCGCCACAGTGCGACCGTAGAACTGCTCTTGAATGTTCTTGTCGATGCCCCACCCGGCGTCATTGCCCACCACCGTTACCACGTCCAGACCGTGGCGCACCGCCGTGTCCAATTCCATGCCGTTGAAGCCAAATGCACCATCGCCACTGACAGCCACCACGCGAGTGTGAGGTCTCGCCAGCTTGGCGGCCATGGCCGTGGGAAGGGCAGAGCCCAGCATTCCTAGGTTAGGAAGGTAAAACCAGCTACGAGGGCTGCGAGCCTGATGGAAGCCTCGGCCAAAGTGGCCGTAGTCGCCACCGTCAAACACGATTGTGTCTTCAGGCTTCAAAAAGCCCTCCAGCGTCTTGTGCACCAGCATAGGGTGGATGGGCGTGTCCATGGTGGCGTAACTCTCAAACCACTCCTTCTGGGCAGCGCGCTTGGCCCGCAGAGCGTCCAGCCACGGGAGGTCAGTCCACGTGTGCTTGGCCGCCTCATCCGCAAGCTGCTCCACGATGACGCGAATATCGCCCAGCATCGCGATGTCGACTCCACGGTTGCGGCCCAACTCAGCAGGCGATGGGTCCACCTGGATGAGCTTGGCGTCCGCAGGCAGTAGCGGCGGCTGGCCGTAGTTGACGCTGAAGTCCAGCTTCTTGCCAAGGATGAGAACCAGGTCAGCCTCTTTGATAAGGTTGGCGGCCTGGTTCTGGCTGAGGTCAAAGAAACCCATGCAGTAGGGGTGGTCATCCGACACGATGCCTCTGGCTGATTCGTCGTTCATCAGCGGCACGCGCGTGGTCTCCAAGAAGCGCTCCAGCGCAGCCGTACTGCCGTCGTCGTAAGCGGCCGGGTTGCTGGCGATGATGACGGGCTTCTTGGCCTGTCGCAGCAACCCAATGGCTTCTAAAATCTGCGCTGGGTCCGCAGCCACTGGCGCCCTGCCCCTGGACTGCTGGGGAGTGTAGAGCGGTATGCCGGAGTTATCCACAACCTGCTCTTGGATGTCGATAGGTATCGTCAGGTGAACGGGGCCCCACCGGCCGGTGTAGGCGGTGCGTAGCGCAAGAGCCACGTATTCAGGGATGCGACGGGCGTCCCGCACAAGCCATGCACCCTTGGTGACGGGCTTGGCCATGTTGATCTGATCCAATTCTTGCATGATGCCGCGGTCTATGTTGGCCAGCTCAGCGGAACCGCTAATGGAGAGAACGGGGCTCTCACTGGACATGGCGTAGGCCAGCGAGGGTATGACGTTGGCAAACCCCGGCGTTGTCACCATGGTGACGCCAGGCTGGCCGGTGATGCGCGCCCACGCGTCAGCCATGTGCATCGCAGCCTGCTCATGTCGCGTGTCGATAAAGCGGAAGTCGTAGTCAGACATTACGTCCAAAGCTGGCAAGATATGGTCGCCCACCAGCATGAAGATGTTGCGTATGCCCTCCAGTTGCAGGGCCTGAGCTAGTAGATGGCTGCCGGTAACCGTGGGTGATGATGATGTGGACAAAAAAGTCTCCCGTAGGCGATTGTTTGGCATCCGAGGCGCTTGCCATGGAGCGAGGCGATGCTACAAGGGCATTAGAGGACGGTCAAGCAAAACGGCGGTTGACGGCCAGGCGTCGCCACGCATAGGCTGCGGCGCACGTAGTCCACTGTACCTAGGAGGCGATCATGGCGCTGACAAGCGAAGGCATTATCAACATACCAGGGCTCATGAGCCGGTGGGTCAAGCTGGCTAACGGGGCCAACGCCCATTACATGACGGCTGGCGACACTGGCCCAGCAGTCATCCTGCTCCACGGCGGCGCGGCTGGCTCCTCCGGCACCGCCGGATGGCGGTTCATGGCCCCATTCCTAGGTGCCAACGGCTTCCGCGTCTATTGCCCAGACCAACCGGGGTTTGGCCTGGCTGACACCCGTGAAAACTACTGGCCCAAGGATGGCATCCTGAGCCACGTAGAGTTCATTCACGATTTTGCAGATGCGCTGTGCCTGGACGAATTTCACATTGCGGGAAACTCCATGGGCTGCGTCAACGCCATCCACTACATGCTAGCCAACCCCACGCGGGTGAAGAGCTTTGCAGTCATAGCCGGACACATAGGCAACCTGGTAGCACCTGAAAACCGCCCCAAGAGCCTCATAGACATCAACATATTTGACGGCTCTGAGGCCACCATGCGGAAATTGATGGAGTACATCATCCTTGACCCTTCAATGATTACTCAGGACCTGATGGACATGCGGGTGGGGGCGGGCAAGCGTCAGTGGGAGTCCTATCAGGCGTGGTTCTGGGCGTTCCGTGGCCGCACCCAGGCGGGCGACCCACCTGGCCCCAAGGTAACGCAGTGGCTGACCACCAAGGGCAGGCTGGATACGCTACTGGATATTCCTGGCATCTACCTCTATGGCCGCAAGGACGTGCTGCTCCCGCTGGAGTACGGGTTTGCCCAAGAGGACGTGCTGCCCACGGTCCAGTTTTTCTACCCGGAGAACACGGGCCACCAGGGCCAGACCGACCAGCCGGAGATGTTTGGCCAAGCGTTCCTGGAGTTCTTCCGTGATGGCAAGGTCAGCCGCAAGACCGCCGACTGGGCTGGCGTGTCAGATCGCAGGCCAGAGTTGCCGCACCTGGTTGATCAGGGTTAAGGGGACAAGCCGCGCTATCGATAGTAGACCTGATTGTCCGCAGGGAACTGCGCGGGACAACTCTCCTCGCCCTGAGCCACCCCATCTCCATGCCAGAGCGTAGCTGGAGGTAGGTATAGGATATGGGGTGCGAGTAATGCTCATAGCAGTGCTCGGTGATCACTGCCTCGGGGTCCGCGAAGGAAGGCTGGCCGAGCTCCGTACGCACGGTCCAGTTCTCACCGTTCACCTGCACAACATTGTCTGCTCCCAATACTACGGTGATACCCCAATCAGCACTCGGAGTCGCAGAGCCGCCGCTCGTGTACGGTTGCAGGAACCATCCGCCGGAAATGATACCTAGCAGGTCCGGTGAGCCGGGACACTCCGTTGTGCCCACCTGGCCTCCAACCAAATGGAAATATTCCCGACCCAACGCCTCACTGTAATAGCTGTATGGGCAGTCCTCGTGCCGTAGTTTCTGCAAATCTCCCGCTTCTTCATAGCGCAGTTGGTTGGAGACGCTGATGAAATCATTCATCACGTTGAGCACGTCATTGGCCTGCTTGAGGCTTGGGGTCATCACGACGTTATGGAAGCAGTTTTAGAGAGCCTCCACGCCGGTGACTTCCATGACGCCTAGCACGAGATAGAAGAGATGCTGACAGGCACCGTGACACCCGACCTTAGTCTGCAGGACCTCCACCTGCAGCAGGCGTTGGCGGCCATTGCAATGGATGAGGTGCCCAACGCACTCCATCACGTGCTCCACGCAAAGAATGAGGCCGATCCGTCAGTCGCAGATGCGCTCTCGGAAATCGTAGCCCTCCTGAACGCCGGAGAACTACACGATGCTGAGCATGAGATAGACGTACTCCTTGGTGAAGAGGTCCACGCCGGCTAGGAAAGAAGCACCGCCGGCATGGAAAGGGCCTGGGCGGAAGATGCGCCCAGGCCCTGTTTTTACTTCCCTGACTCCCACAAGGCCGGGGGCATCGCACCATGGACTTTTCCGGCATACAATAGCGGCCACTTCAACACGATGAGAGGATACCCATGCCCCCATTGAAAGTTCTCATAACCGGCGCAGCTGGCCTCATAGGCGGAGCCGTCTGGGACCGGCTTGCCGCTCAATCTGATAAGTACATCCTTTCAGGCGTTGACCGGGTGCCTTCCGACCGTCCCAACACCGCCGTGGTCGACCTGTCCGACTTTGAGGCCACAAAAGCGGCCCTGACAGGCCAGGACGTCATCATTCACCTGGCCGCCATGGCCCGTTTCACCACTCCGTGGGAGGAGGTGCTGCCCAACAACATCACGGCTACATACAATGTATTTGAAGCAGCAAGAGCAAGCGGAGCCAAGCGGGTGGTCTACGCCAGTTCCAATCAGGTAGTCTGGCAATATGAGACTGAAGAGCCTTACACCGCGCTAGTGGAAGGCCGGTATGAAGAAGTGCCAGCGGACTACAAGCGCATCACGGTGGATCAGCCTCCGCGCCCATCAAGCCTGTACGCAGTGAGCAAGGTCTTTGGAGAGGCTCTGGGCCGCTATTACTCTGACGTGCTGGGACTCTCCGTCCTATGCTTGCGATTTGCCGCCATCATGAAAGAGGACAACCCTCTGGCCAACACGCGGCGCTTTGCCAACTGGGCCACCACCCGAGACGCAGCACAGATAGTCCAGCGCTGCATCGACGCGCCGGACAGCCTTCGCTACGACGCCTTCTTCGTCACGTCTGACCTCAAATGGAACCTCATGGATATAGAGCACCCCAAGGAGGTTCTGGGCTTCGTACCCCAGGACAAGGCGGAGGACTGGCGGGAGGAGTTTGAGCGCGAAGGTGGGGGATGGCCGGTGAAGGCAGGGACGCTCCCTCAACAGCCCCAACGCCAGAAGCCTTCAGGGTCGTAGCGTACCGATTTATTACGAGGAGAGACACAATGAAAGCAACCGCACAGCTACGTGAACTCCTGAAGGGAGACCAGGTGCTACTGGCCCCCTTCACCTACGACGCCTTTGCCGCCCGCGTCGGTCAGGAGGTCGGGTTCAAGGCCATCTACATGTCGGGGTTTGGCGTTTCCATGTCCAAGGGCGTGCCTGACATTGGTCTGCTCACTCAGACTGAAATGATAGAAAATGCAACCTACATTGCCCAAGCGGTGAACGTACCGGTGATAGCGGACGCAGACACCGCTTACGGCAACCCGCTCAACGCATGGCGGACCATCCGTGACTACGAGCGTGCCGGAGTGGCAGGCGTCCACATTGAAGACCAGGTGACGCCCAAGCGGTGCGGCTTCTTTGCAGGCAAGGAGGTCATACCCATGGAGGAGGCGGTACAAAAGATACGCTCTGCTGTGGACGCACGGACGGACCCTGACTTTGTGGTCATTGCCCGGTCAGACGCGTTGGTGGTCAATGGATGGGAAGACACAGTACGACGGTGTCGCGCTTATCGTGAGGCTGGCGCAGACCTCGTATTTGTAGACGGCATCCAAGGGCTGAACGACCTTGAGACTTACGAAAAAGAACTGCGCGATGTACCTCGAATGTACAACGGTGAGCTACCTGTCGCTGATGCTCAGCGGCTGGGGTTCAAGGTACAGATTCATCGAGGACCCATGTTTTCACTCCACACGGCTCTCACCGGCTTCATGCGGGAACTGCTGGACACTGGGGCCATGGCTGAATACGCGGACGGTAACGGTGTAAAGCTGCGCAAGGCCATCACCGCCACGCTGGACTTGGACCGCTTCATGGAAATGGAGCGCCAGTACGCCGTACCCGCCAAGGCATAGCGCATCCGGCTTAAAAGGGGAGCATCCCTGCAATAGCTTCGGTCACTTCGTCATACCAGCCCAGCAGCGTGGATAGTGCCAGGAGCACCACGTAAGCGCCTCCGGCCAGGAATGGGCCAAATGGCAAGGCGTCTTTGCGCCCTTTGACCCGCAGCACAAGCAGAAGCACTGCCAACGCTCCGGCTATCACCGTTGATAGCCAAATAGCCACCAGGCTTGCAAGGTACCCCACCAGCAGGCCGAGTACGCCCGCCAACTTCACGTCGCCCAGACCCATGCCGCCGGGATATATCAGGAAGATGATGAGGAAAAAAAGGGACGCCCCTACACCAGCCAATGCTGGGTTGGCTAGAGACCCCATCATTCCTGCATTGCCAAAGAGTGTACGGGTGATACCCATATCGGGCCAGAAGGGGGCCAAGGCCAAGGCTGCTAC
>Ga0114996_10004740_pt1 | contig 16183 bp, 12 predicted proteins | sample ArcticOcean_MG_C_4_FD_87039 | JGI IMG/M metagenome (GOLD analysis project Ga0114996, IMG submission 87039) | Marine microbial communities from western Arctic Ocean - ArcticOcean_MG_CB4_134 | ecosystem: Environmental > Aquatic > Marine > Oceanic | place: Arctic Ocean: Canada Basin | collected...
CCGCGATTTCTGCCGTGGGGAGATGTGGCGGTGACGAACAGGTCCCCAATGCCGGCCGCTGATAACGCAGTTTCCGGATCAGCACCCATTAGGGGTAATACCCGAACTGCCTCACGATAGCCGGACGTAAATAATGCAGCTTTCAGGTTGTCACCGCCCCTTCCATCACTCTTTAACCCATCCACAACACCACACGCCAGGGCAATCACATTCTTGAAGGCACCCCAGTATTCGGAGCCCAATGAGTCAGTTGCCACCGAGAGCTTTAACGTTTTTGTCGTCAGGATTGCCGCAAGTTCAGCGGCGAGTGTCACGTCATCACTGGTAACAAGCGCTGTCGTATAGACGCCGCGGGCGAGTTCAGGCGCAATCGTTGGTCCCATCATGACGCAAAGCCGGCAGGTTAGTTTTGCGGCTTCAAGTTTTTCGCTGATCACTTCAGAAATCATCTGGTCACCCGGAGCAAGCCCTTTGGCGAGGTCCAGAAGAATCTGGTCATTTCGAAGGTGTGGCAACAAATCATCAACAACACTCAGCACCACGTGAGAAGGTAGAGCCAGCACAACAATCTCTGCCTCTGCCACGGATTGCGCAATATCCATAGACACCTTCAGCCCTTCAAGCGAAACGTCATCAAGGTACTTCTCATTAATACCGGTCGCCTGAATGCTGTCATAGACTTCCTGTTCAACGGTCCAGCCACTGACGTCCAGGCCTTCAGCCAGCCAGTTGCAGGCGAGCGCCGTACCAAAGTTTCCCAACCCCATCACCGCCACGTTTCGCATATCAGTCTCCTGTCTCACAGCTGTTGTTCGAGCCATTGGACCAGCTCAGTAACAGCCTCGTCCTTATTTGTTTCATTGAACATCTCATGCCGCCCGCCTGGATATAGTTTGTAACTGAGCTGGGTGAGGCCACGCTTTTTATAGGCGTCAACCAACCTGTCAAGGTCGGCCTGCTCGCCATGTACCGGATCCTCAGATCCTGAAAAAACATAGACCGGCAGGTCCTGCGGGATTCTTAGAAGGCTGAGCTTATCCTGCGATATCGCGGATCCCTGGGACATGTCTATTAGCGAAGCCGGGGACAACACAAAACCACACTGTTCATCTGCTATGTAAGTGGCTACCTCTTCCTGGTCACGAGATAGCCATTCATAGCCCGTCGCCCCTGGGCCATCAAAGGGTGCGTTAGAGTTTCCAAAAATAGCGTTCTGCATGAATATGCTCGTACCATCCGGACCATGCCGCCAGCACTCAAACTTCATCAGCAAGAGGTTTATAAACGCCAGTTTACTTTCCTTAAAGCCTGGCGAACCTGACAACACCAGGGCATCGATCGAACAACCATAGCGTGTGATGTACTGCTGGGACAGCATGGAACCCATACTGTGGCCCAGAAGAATGAGCTTCAGACCCTCATGTTTACCTCTGGCAAACTGACCCAGCTCATACATATCAGCCAATGACCTGTTCCATCCATCAGCGCCCATGTACCCAAGCACCGGGCCACTGGTTTCTCCGTGACCGCGGTGATCATTGGCATAAACAGCGTAGCCATTGGCATTCAGCTGCTGCGCGACCCAGTCATAACGGCGTGCATGTTCTCCCATGCCATGAGCAATCTGGACCACTGCCTTCGGGTTATCCAACACCCATGAGTAACAGGCAACTTCATGGCCGTCACTGGCCGATAGAGAAAAGGAATCCATCAAACAATCACCTTAAAGAAGATTAGCCAGCATCTTGCGGCAAAGGGAACATAACTACCAATACAGCGCAACACTTCATGTGATATCAAAGAACCGATGTCTAACCGTTACGGCAGGCGCCTTCGCTGTTGCGAAAAGCCCAGCTTTTCATGATCTATGGGTTGGACTACTCCGAGTAGCCATCAAAGAAACCTTTGAATCCTGCCGGCTCGTAGGGACCTACAACAATTTGCTCCAACACACCGACACCCTGCCGTTCACCATCAGTCGCGGTCACAATCTGTTGCGTATGAATATTTTCGGGTGCTTGATGATCGAGTTGCCTTGGATCGAATGACTCATGACCGGTCGCCAGCTCACCCTTCCAGGCGCCCTGCTTCCATTCCGGATGGCCATAGCCTAGCCCCTTCATCATGAATTTCAGTTTTGGTTCCAGTTTGATCCTGCGCACGCCATCATCAAGGTTAACCAGATCTATCTCTGCCGCCTTTGCCAATCGCGTACCCGGGTGGTATTCAATTCTATGTCGCGCAGTAAGCTTTCGCTCCACAAGACCATCCTCAACACCGGGAATCTCTGCCTCCGTTTGATAAAGCGGTGCTTCAAGCCCCTCACGAACCAACGGTTCTCCTTTTGGCCCATCGAAAAATATCGCGTGTGAAATATGGTCATCCCAGATCAGGGGTGCCCAAACAAAACAAATCCCGTCCGGGATAACGGGTGCCCCGCCGGTCTCCCGCTCACCAACCCAGCGAACACCCCAGCTTCGATCTTTGGTGCCGAGACAAACTGATTCATCTACCCTGATCTGTCCATCCGGGTGATTGACAACACCACTCCACCGGCCAAACTGGTCGAATCGGGTCGCGTCCATCGCTCGCCGCGTTCCCTGCCACAAAGTCTGGCGAGCTTCCTGTATTGACGCCGTTCGCGCAGAGAAAGTCAGGTCACAGGTGATCCCGCTTTCGTTGTCATCCAGAATGATCCGCGTACGGCGCATCGGTTCAATCACTTCCATTCTAAATGGACCAACGTCCATTTCAGTTCGCTCAGCAGGGGCTCGCCTGGAACCATAGAAGCAATGCTGTCGCATATCCGGCTGCACGACACTAAAAGCGCAATCCATAATCCCGCGATGAGGATAAACAGACATGCCGACGCCGAAGTAATAGGAACCGTCTGGCGCGTATCCATTGTACCAGGTGCGATCGTATACATTGCGATCACTGGTTGCCGGATGCGCAACCGGCTCCGGTGTCTGGTGGATCGGGAAATCGTCAAGTTTATTTAGCATGAGTCACAACAACTTTTAGGTATTTCCGAAACACTATCACTACAAGCACCAGCGCGCACCTTCTGGAAAACCTCACCTAGCGCGCGCGGTAGTTCCACCGACTTTTACTGTCGGTAACTGATATCGTTTTTAGATAATACCTCGAATACCGGGGCTAAATGATCACCGTAGTGTTTCCACCTATCTACTGCGCTGGAATAAAGCGGCTCGCGCACCTGCATGGCACTCGCTGTGGATACCGCGGATTTACTTTTATAAAACTCCAGACCCGCTGTTTCGAATTCCACACTCAGAAAGGCACATAATTCACGCACGGTGAGTTCAGGTTTCGCAACGATATCCTCATAGTCCACCTCAAGAAATCTATCAGGGAACACAGCTTTCCAATGCGCCATCAATTCATCAAACAGGCAGTAATATTCCGCCGTATCCTTCAGATCATAATGATAGTTGTAATAAGAAAAGTTCACCGCAAACAATTGCCGATAGTTAGAAAGACAGGTATCCACAGGATGGCGCCTGAGACAGGCAATTTTCGCCCCCGGCAGGGCCCTTAGTATGAAGCCCACGTAGAGGAAGTTCAGCGGCATTTTGTCGAGCGAGAATTCCTTGATCCCGGTCCTCTCGCCAACCTGGAACAAATAACGCCTACCCACTTCCGAAAAATCAACCTCCCGACTTCCCATCACAAGTTCGCTATCAAGCATTGCCTGGGTTTTTGAACCTGAGACCTCTTTCATGGCTCTGGCGAAATACTGAACCTCGCCCATAGAAACTATCCTGGAATGCGTGCTAAGTATCCGATCAACCAGCGTAGTTCCACTTCTAGGCATGCCAAGAACAAAAATATTCTGGTTACCCAGGTCACCAGGCGCATAGTCTCCGTCTACAGGAAAAGCCTGCTTCATGGCGTCAAACAGCTTCTTATCTCCTGCAACGCGATAGTCGACCTTCGCCCGCATCCCTTCCTTGCCTGTACTCAGCGACTGGAATGCATGGTCATAATTACCGGTCTTTTCATATTCGCGTGAGATGGCATGACCGAGGTACAACCTGTCTTCCGGTGACAGGTTCGTGCCCTTTACAAGCTCCTCAAGGACTGGCAAACGCCCTGATGCACCCAGGTTTTTTTCCAGTTCCGATAGCGCCCAATAAGCTCGATAAAAGTCTGGCTTCACACGGATTGCATCCCGGTAACCTTCCTCCGCACCCGCTGCATTACCGAGGAACTGTTCGACTGATGCCAGGTTAAATTGAAACTGCGCGTTGTCCGGCGACACCCTGACACTGAGCTTTAAAACCTCTCTTGCCTGCTCATGCATATCAAACCGGCTATAAACTACACCCAGCGTGTCCAGGACCAGCGGCCGGTCCGGGCCCAGGCTCATTGCATAATCCGCAGCCGCGAGGGCAGCTTCTTTTTGTCCAGCCATCGTGTGAAGGCGCGCCTTATGAGCGACATACTCTGTATTACGGCTCGACAGCCTTAGCGCGCTATCGACCAGTTCAATCGCCACCGACACCTTGCGCCTTTCAGTCGCGGACAAAGATAAAAAGAACCATGCATCAGCATAGGTGTTATCCAGCTGAAGAATCTGTTTCGCACAGGATTCCAGCTCTGCAAACGCGCCATTATTAAGTGCTATTGCGGCTTTATTGGTGAGTTTTTTTAGCGTTTCAGGCATTTACCCAGGCGATAAAATTAGTGTCCCCGATGGCGCAGGGGACACCCGGAGACGGATTAGAACTGGTAACTTACCCTGACGCCCATATTCCTGGGCGCGCCGACGTACTGGCCGTAACTTCGGAGAGTGAACCCATTATAAGAATTTCCCGGCCCTGTTTGCTCATCCTGCAGCAACCTCCTACTGGTGCGGGTTCCAAGAACGTAGTATTCATCCGTCAGGTTATCAACGTAGGCCTGAACCAACCATGCATCCTTGGAGAAGGTTGCTGACAAATGGTGAACATCGTAGCTGGGGATTTCCTCACCGCCCCGGTCGCCTGGCGCACCTGTGTCCGGATCAACCAGCGGGTCCTTATCTCCACCAGGGATGTTGTAAATATCACCGGTGTAAACAACCCCGTAGTTGATCGCAAGATCAACACTATCCCAGATAGTGGTGTTATAAGTGACGTTGAACGTCGCCTGGTGCTCCGGTGACCCCGGCAGTCGAGTACCGTCGAGCGCGTCAAAGGGTCCAACCAATCCCGGTGCTGTGTCCGTCAACTCCGCACTGGTGTATGCGTAGGTAAGTGCCGCATCCCAGTTCTCATTGATTAACCATCGTCCCTGGAATTCAAAGCCCTGGCTCTCGGCCTCACTACCGTTGCCGGTGATTGGCAAACTGCCATTGTCCGTTACGGTCGAAACCTGCAGATCCTGCCAGTCAATGGTATACAACGCTGCACTAATGGAAATAGTTCGATCCTTCAGGAAACCCTTGTAGCCAATCTCGTAGTTCTCAATCTCATCGGGGGCGATCAGGACTTCGCTGGAGAGCGCACATAGTTGCTGCTGGTCGCTCGCTATCTGATCAGGCGTACATTCAGGCACAGAGTTTACGCCACCATTTCGGTAACCTTCCGAGTAGGTAAAATACACCATCGTGTCGTCGTTAATATCCCAGGCTGTATTGAATTTGATCAGATCGCCATCATCCTTTCCGGCATTTTCACCAAAATCGATGTTGATCGCATCCTGGGTATCACCGAGAAACACCGTATCAAACAAGGGCAATCCGAACCCACCGCGAGAGTCGACTTCAAACTCATAATTCCGATACCCAACGGTAAAGCTTAAGTAATCTGTAGCCTGGTAAGTCAACTCGCCATAGAACGCTGTTTCTTTTTCGTACTGATCCGTTATCTGAATATATTCCAGATTGTCAGGTCGAAGCTGGACCCCACCAAAATTATCTACCGCAAACTGGTCAAAACCGGGTGTGAATTCCTCGCTGGTCGCATAGCTATCAAGCTCATTTTCGAAGTAACCAATCGTCCACGAAAATTTACTTTCATACTGCGAAATCAAACGCATTTCGATAGTTTCAGATTCCTGGTCAACAATTTCACGCGTGAATGCAGAAAAACTCGGAAAGAATTCGTAACCATATTCAAAATCGAGCAGAAGGTCCGTTTGGTCCCTTTGGCCTATTTCTTCATATTCTGACTCGCCGTAGACGAATGTCGCCTCTGCAAATCCCAGATCCCAGGAAACGTCCAGGCTGACCAGGTTGTTGGAGAAATCGTTTGGTTCTTCGAAACGCAAACCTGCCTGGTATTTACCGGTATTAAAAGACAACCGATTTGTAATCTGTCGACCCTCTGCCTCTGTTTCCTGGTCGTAGTACCAGATATTGATATCAATGTCGTCAGTGGGCAACCAGCGGAGGTTCGCCCGGTAGGATGTGGTTTTCTCACCATTGGCATCATCGACCTGACGCAGGTTAGCCGCCACATCAGCAGGGTCCGAAAAATCAGGCTCGGGATTGGAAACGCCTGGCTGCTTAACAACAAAACCATAATCGATGAAACCGGGATCATCGCGACGATCCATATTCACCCGCAGCGCCAGGGTATCTTCCATCAGGGGGATGTTAACCGTCAGGCCATATTCAATACCCAGGTCATCCGCCTCGCTATTTGAATTCAGGTCGGCCCTGGTATCTATCTCGAACTCGTTCGGGTTTGCTTCAACAGGGATGTACCGGATGGCGCCACCCATGGTGCCTTGTCCGTACAGAGTACCCTGCGGCCCAATCAACACTTCCACCCGCTCCATGTCTACGGGAATCAAATCGATTTGCAGCGGAATCTCACCGAGGTAACTAGCGACGGTGTCACTGGTAAATCCAGGCCCAAGTCCCGTCGTGTTCAGGCCCCTGACCAGAATATCCGGAGTGCTATTCCTTGGACCCCGGTCAACCACGGTAAGACCAGGGACATAATGAGCAATATCAGAAATATTATGCAGCCGCAGCTCTTTAAGCTGATCGCTGCTGACAGCAGTAATGTTGATGGGAATGTCCTGTACGTTCTCAGCTCGCCTGGAGGCGGTAACAACGACTTCCTCAATCATGGTTTTATCTGCCGCCGCCGCTACGCCGGGTATAGCCGCCGCGACTGGAATAGAAGCAAGCGAAATCGCCTGTACCAATTGTTTTTTGCTAGGTGACCGGTAAGCCATTTGACTCATCAGGTTCCCCCCTGTTAATCGACATATTGCAGTAAACAACAAAGCAAGCACGATAACGCCAACCTATTGTAATTGGAAGGTCTTCGTCACCTTCAAAATCCCCGGCTACATCGCAAATAACTTTACAAAATAGACCAAATAGTAAGCCTTGCGTATTTCTCCAATCAGCTATAATTCGCGGCACTTTCCAGGAGCTCACAATGCACCGTATTTACTTTCTTCTCCTCGCGATTTCTTTTTGCCAATGGTCATTCGCCAAGACCTTTCTCATTGCAGACCGCTACCTGGATGTGGAAAGTATGCCGATATTATTGCCGTTAGAGGCGACCCACTCACCAATGTCAGCCTGCTTGAAGACGTGAGCTTCGTCATGAAAGCTGGCACGATTTATAAGACGCCGTAAATGATTCGCCCTCTACTTGTTCTTACAGGTTCAATTCTCGCGGCCGCTATCGTCAACCCAGACTGCAAGGCCGCGCCAATGACCGCTACCGAAATACAAAAACAGTTCGCTTCCGGCGTGTCCGCGTCAGTGGCAACACAAAAAGCGATTGAAAAGATTGAGGCTACCGATGATGACTACCACGCTGTCATCGTGTCAGGCGGCGCCGCTGTTGTGGCAAGCACAAGGCGTCTGGATGGCCTGTCCCCCGCCGAACGGGTACAACTTCCGCTAGGGAGCGTTCCCATACTGGTCAAAGACAACATAGAGACTATTGAATGGCCAACAACGGCAGGATCACTTGCATTGACAGATAACCTGACGGGGCGCGACGCAGACCTCATTTCAAGGTTACGGGAGTCGGGCGCCGTCATACTGGGAAAAGCCAACCTGAGCGAATGGGCAAACTTCAGATCCGAAAAATCCATTTCCGGATGGAGTGGTATTCGCGGCCAGACGCGTAATGCATTTGATGTAACACGCTCACCCTGCGGGTCCAGTTCCGGACCAGCCGTGTCTGTCGCATTGGGATACGTACCCGTTGCGATCGGCAGCGAAACCGATGGTTCAATTGTATGCCCTGCTTCCCTTAACGGGGTCGTTGGATTCAAACCAACCCATGGGCTTGTGTCCGGCTTTGGGATAGTGCCGATTGCCGCAACACAGGACACCGCGGGTCCCATTGCAACAAGTGTTATTGATGCTGCAATAACGCTTGGCGCAATGATCGACATCGACGGAAATTCAACCGAAACAAACACTCCAATCCGAGCCAAATTACTGGCGCTCAAGGCCCCAGCAGACCTTAAGGGCAAGCGCATCGGTATACTTTCCGTTGTTCAGGGTTTTGATGTGCGTCGTGATGAGTTGCTTGAGGCAGCCATCGCCACGCTGGAATCCCTGGGTGCCGAGGTTGTTCCAGGTTTAGTAGCGAAACCGTACGATGGCTACCACCAGGACGAATATGACGTACTACTGTATGAGTTCAAACACCAACTCAACGATTACCTGGCAGGGCTGCCAACAAAATTCAACCAGTTAACGCTCACCAAACTGATCCAATTCAACAATCAGTCAGATATAGAACTCTCCCTGTTCGACCAGAGTATTTTTTTGAAAGCCAATGAACTTCCGTTGACAGAGCTTGAATACCAACAAAAACTTAGTGCAATTAGAAAGGCAGCACGTGAAGACGGCCTAGATCACCTGATCGGTGCGAACAAACTGGATGTGCTCATTGGCACTACTGGAGGACCAGCGTGGACAATAGACGATGTCAACGGGGATACGTTTCACGGTCCTTCGATCTCAAGCTTTCCAGCGGTTGGCGGGCACCCACACCTGACTGTCCCTATGGGAGATATTCGCGGCTTACCTATTGGTTTGTCATTTATTGGGCGTCGCTTCGACGATGCCCGGCTAGCAGCAATTGCCGCAGCCTATGAGGCGAATCGAAAAAAGTAACTCTTTGTTGTCAGTTTCGGACGGCTAGCCTCACAGGCATCACCAGCAACTTCTAACTGGATTAGTCTTATCTTACTAAGATAGGAATCCCAGCGGGCTTCGGGTTAAGGAGACACTCACCATAAAACCAAACGCTGCGATGGCCGCGGCCAAGTAACTCACCCGGGCTGTCTTCGTTTTACCCCGCCTGAATGCAAACACACCCAAAACAATGTAGGCAATCAATGCCAGAACCTTCACAGTTAACCATGAATCTATTCCCGGATACTGCTGCGTTAGCGCCACAAGAACCGCCGCTGAAATAAGCAGAACGGTATCAATGACATGTGGCGCAATCCGAACGATTTTCTTCTCCAGTAGAGTATTCTCCTGAATCATCCATAGTCCACGTAGCAAAAAGAAACTACCGGAAAGACAAACTGCGGCAATGTGTAGGGCGTAAGCAATAAGGTAGGCGTTCAAATCTTTGTCACCGGCTGTAATTAGGGGGGTGTGCAGTCATTATACAGAACAATCAGCAAGGGACCCACGGGCGAGACTGTACTTAGCTTCAGTAGCGTCGGACCCGCGGGACTACACTCAAACTTTGTCTCTTGGCGCCAGACCCTTCGCTGCACGCGCCTTATTCATGCGCTCTTTGTCAACGGCCAGAGGTTCACCCAACTCGCTTTCATCGATTGCACCAGCCATATGTTTCCCCGCTTTAGTGCCGTTGTACATAATTTTCTTGGTAGGCGTAACGGCAAGAATCGTTCGCAGTGGAGAATCGAGCAGGTTGTAAAAGAAATCTTCACCGTCTTTGTTGTCAGGGTTCAACTTTTGTGACAACGCCCCATAAAACCATTTTTTAGTGTCTTCATCGTCGAAGAATTCGCCCGTACCTTTAAACGTAATGGCGCCACCTGGCAAATCTGCCGTTGCATTAGGACCGTAACCCATCGCACTAACATTCACGGATACGCGCGGATCCCGCTTAATCGCAACTGCGCGATGCCTGTGCTCCGAAAATGTGATCCAAATTTTTCCATCGTGCCAGACAAAGGCATGAGTAACCCCAACAGGCCATCCATCTTTGGTTGCCCACATAAGGACACACTCAACCGAGTTAGTCATTAACTGATCTACTTCTTCATCTGAAAAAGGATAGATCGATACCATTTCGTGATCGTGTGTTTGAGCCATTGGGTTTCCCTTATTTCTAAAATATTTGTTGTCTAAAATAAATGTAGTCGGTAACAGTTTCTGTGATCAAGCATATCAAAGTTAATCCACAAAGGTCTTGATAACCAGGCATACGGCCTCTTTATTGGTCCTGGGATGTCAGGGTTACTGTTCAATGCCTAAGCGAGAGCGCACTAACGATTTGTTGCTTCCTGAAATAACCTCCCAGATGCTAGAGTCGCTCTCCTGATTAACCGGTGTTTGTAGGAAGTTAAATGCGAAGTCTCTGGATCAAGATTCATCTCTATGTTGCTGCATTCTTCCTTCCCATGTTGCTGGCGATGGCGGCCTCTGGTGGTCTTTACTTACTCGGCATCAAAGGCTCAGTTGATTCGACACCCGTCTCCTTGTCCGCGACGAAACCCCTTTCCGCAGATTCTGGCACGCTAGGCAATGATGTCCGCGAGCTTTTGAATGCGAACGGGATCGACCACGACTTCGAGTACATCAAAGTTTCTGGCCAAAAGCTCATTACCCGACCAACTTCTGCCGACTACTACGAGCTCACCATTCACGAAAATAAAGTACAAGCGACACTGAACCAGCCCGATCTAATTAAGTCCCTGGTAGAGCTGCACAAGGGCCACGGGCCTTTGTTTTTCAAAGACCTGCAGAAACTGATGGCGCTCGGTCTGCTAATCGTACTACTGAGTGGGTTCTGGTTGGGTGCCTCTTCTGCAGGTCTACGAGTACCGACTCTCCTGACGACAGTCGCGGGATTATTGGTATTTCTCGGGCTGGGCTTTATCATCTGATATACTAATGAGAATTGTTCGCATTATGTCCTTGATAATGATTCTCATTTAGGATACTTTCCTAGCCTGTTCGCTACTCTGGTCACCACTGTGAAATTCGCAGTCTTAATCGCCACGCTTGCCCTCCTCTTTTGCCAGGTTGCGCTTGCCTCCGACGCATCGTTCCTTGATGAAATCACCATCGTTGGCGAGCGAACCGACATGCACCAGATTACCGGTGCCGCCCAATATATCGGCGAAGCTCAGTTACAGGAACAATCTTACTCTGACATCCAGAGAATCCTCAGACAGGCACCGGGAGTCTCCCTGCAGGTAGAAGACGGCTACGGCCTGCGACCGAACATCAGTATCCGCGGTGTAGCAACAGAAAGAAGCGGCCGGATAACCCTGCTTGAGGACAATGTACTCATCGCACCGGCACCCTACTCTGCGCCATCTGCCTATTACTTCCCAACCGCGGGGCGCATGCACGCCGTCGAGATCTTGAAAGGTCCGGCTGCGATCATGCAGGGTCCCTATACCATCGGTGGGGCAATGAACATGATATCGACGCCGATCCCATCAGTTCGCGGCGGATCCCTGAAGGCCGAAGCCGGGGAAGATCATACCTATCGCATTCACGCGACCTACGGCGGCACCAGCAGTAACGGCTTTGGGTTTATGGTGGAAACCCATCAGTGGAAGTCCGATGGATTCCAGAGTATTGATCGCAGTAACGAAGACACCGGGCTTGATGTAAAAGACTACACCGTGAAGCTCGGTTATAAGCGTGATCGGCATACGATGGAACTCAAACTCCAATATGCGGAACAGGAATCAAACCAAAGTTATCTCGGCCTGACCGACGACGACTTCAGCGATAACGCTTTACATCGCTACGGTCTCTCTGCGCTTGATAATATAAAGACAGAACACGACCAGCAGATTATCCGATATCGCTTTGACATTAATGGCTCGGTCTCAATCTCGGCTACCGCCTATAACAACGAACACCAACGTGACTGGTTCAAAACCGAGGGCCTTGATTTCGATGGCAGCGCTTCCGCAGAATCGTTTGGCCGCACGAGCTGGGCAAAAGTGGTCACGGCGATTAATGAAAACAGCAATCTGGGCGAGTACAGCACTGAAGATCTGCAGGCGATCCTTGATGGTGCAGATACTGCCGCCGGGAGTATCCAGCTTCGTTCAAACTCCAGGGAGTACTTTTCCCGGGGAGTTCAGTTTGGCCTGGATTGGCAGTTCGCTCGCGGCGAAGCGTCCCACGAAATTGAAGTTGGTATCCGGTATCACGAAGACGAAGAAGATCGATTGCAGCGCAACAGCAATTATCACCAGGAAGGCGGACGCCTTATTCTTGATGACCTGGGTTTACTGGGCAATGCAGGGAACAGAGTCCAGGAAGCCGAAGCCCTCGCCATCTATATTCAGGACACCATCGAGCTTGGCAACTGGGTGTTAACACCTGGTTTACGCTATGAAGATATCGAACAAAAACGTACTCGATGGGAGACTCGAGACGGGCGCACAACAAGCCCATCATCGCGTGCGGATTCAAATATTCGCGATACGCGAAGCAACGACACCCAGGTGTGGCTGCCAGGATTCGGCGCACTCTATACCTTATCAGAATCCACTACCCTAGTGGCTGGAGTCCATAAGGGATTCACAGCCCCAAGCAATTCTCCAGACGTTGACGAAGAAGAAGCGATTAACTACGAATTAGGATTTAGGTATAACAGTGGACGAATTTCTGCAGAGGCCATCTATTTTCTAAGTGATTACGACAATCTATTGGGTGAATGCACAGCTTCATCTGGTTCAGATTGCACCATTGGCGACGCGTTTAATGGAGATGCAGCGACCGTGCAAGGCATCGAATTCTTGTTCACAACTGACCTTAGCAGGACTGGCAATTACGATATTCCCATTACATTCACTTACACCTATATCGACAGTGAGTTTGATTCTGACGTTGCAGATACAGCCTTTTTTGGCGATGTCTCAGAAGGTGATCCCATCCCTTACATCCCGGAACATCAATTCAACCTGAGCGTTGGCTTCCTCAAGGACCAATGGTCCAGCCACCTCAATGTTAGCTTCGTCGATGAGGTTTGTGTCAGAGCTTCCTGCAACGCATTCGAGAGAACTGACGATACGCTAACCGTCGATCTCAGCACACATTACGCGCTTTCGGAGAAAGTAGACCTTTACGGTAAAGTTGAGAATATTACCGGTGAACAAGACATCCTCGGTCGACACCCTTATGGCGCGCGACCCAACAAAGATCGAACTGCTACACTTGGCGTTCGCATCGATTTCTAAGTGGTAACTATGGCGATCAAAGTAGTTGGTGCCGGTTTTGGCAGGACAGGTACTCTCTCTCTGAAAATGGCCCTGGAACAATTAGGTTTCGAGAAGTGTTACCACATGATGGAGGTAGGCCAGCATCCAGACCACATTCAGCTATGGGCGGATGCTCACCGCGGCATCAACATCAACTGGGATCATCTGTTCGACGGTTACCAGTCAAGCGTTGACTGGCCTTCGTGCAACCTCTGGCGTGAGCAGGCCGCTCATTTTCCTGACTCAAAAATCCTGCTGTCGCTGAGAGACCCGGACAGCTGGTACGACAGCGTCATGAACACTATCTACCCCAACTCCAGCGCAATGGTAAATTCCGAAGACGAGAACCTCCGGGCCTTTGGAAACTGGGCAATGGATATTATCTGGAAACCGATCTTCGATAATAAAATGGAAGACCGAGCCCACGTAATCGAAGTCTTTAACCGGCACAATCAATCAGTCATTGACGAAGTGCCCGCCGACAGGCTACTGGTGTTCGAGGCTAAAAATGGTTGGAAGCCGCTGTGCGACTTCCTTGAAGTGCCAATACCTAACACTGACTACCCAAGAGTTAACACGACCGAGGAGTTCCAAAACCGTCGCCGGTAATCGGGGCTTACTACCTAGGCCATCGATTTTTCTTTCTGCGACACCCCGTCAGAGAGAGTACCAGCAGAGAAAGCCCCATCAGGCTCACCCATCGGGTTCGAGAATTTCAACGCCGAGTCAGCAATTGGCGCTTTGCGTACCATTTTCTTGTCCACGGCAAAGTCCTGGGTATTTCGCCAAGGTCCTTCACCCTGCCGCGGGAACAAATGCATTGAACGTGTCATGTAGCCTCCCTGGAAGTCATCAATCCAGGGGCGCACCTGCATGTCAGCATCCTCGGCGCGCAGTGTTGGCGTCGCCTGCTTCATCCCAACCTCATCCATGTAGTTCAACAGGCGACAAATATACTCAGATGTCAGGTCTGCACGCAGCGTCCATGAAGCATTGATGTAGCCAAAAGTCTGCGCCATATTTGGAATGCCTGAAAACATCATCCCCTTATAGGAAAAGGTCTCAGGTACATCCACCGCTTGCCCATCAACCACAAACTCGACTCCGGAAAGCACAATTAATTTCAGGCCAGTCGCCGTCACAATAATGTCGGCAGGCAACACCTCACCGTTTTTAAGTTTCAGACCATCCTGAGTAAAAGTATCGATCTGTTCTGTTACAACCTGGACATCACCCTTGTTGATCGCTTTAAACAGATCTCCGTTAGGTATCAGGCAAAGCCTCTGGTCCCAGGGGTTGTAACTTGGCGTAAAATGCTTTTCGGTGACTTCCTTACCCAGATGAGCTCTGACGCCATCCAGGATTTTTCTCTTAATCAGGCTCGGAGCTACACGGGTTTGCCGATAGAAGTAGCCCTGCATCAGGGTGTTTTTAAATCGGGTTATTGCATAAGCCCAGCTATCCGGCAGACATTTCCGGAGAACGTTCGCTACTTTGTCATGGTCCGGACGTGACACAACGTAGGTTGGGGAACGCTGTACCATTGTCACCTGCGCTCCTTTTTCTGCCATGGAAGGCACCAACGTCATTGCCGTCGCGCCGCTTCCAATCACGACCACTTTTTTACCATTGTAATCCATGTCTTCCGGCCAGAACTGGGGATGAACGATCTTGCCCTGGAAACTTTCCATATTAGTGAACTCTGGGTCATGCGGCTGCTCGTAGTTATAGTAACCGCCGCACATACCGATGAAGCCGCAAGTCAGGGTTTCCGTTTCACCAGCTGATTTCTCCACTGTCAACTGCCATCTGGCTTCCTCGGTAGACCATTCGGCCTTCCTGACCTTGGTCCCAAGCTGGATAGAATCCCGGAGTCCAAACTCGTCAGTCGTCTGATTGACGTATTTGAGAATTGACGGGCCATCTGCAATCGATTTTGCTTCTGTCCAGGGTTTAAAACTGAACCCGAGTGTGTGCATGTCGCTATCAGACCGGACGCCAGGATACCGAAACAGGTCCCAGGTGCCGCCAATAGTTTCACGAGCTTCCAGGATCGTGAATGATTTCCCCGGGCAGGTCTTTTGAATATGAACTGCCGCGCTGATACCGGAAATTCCCGCTCCTACAATTATTACGTCATAGTGGCTCATCTATGTTCTCTGGGTCATTTAGCAGTCTGCATTGTACTGATTGGTATACGAATCAACAGTCCTATGAACTCAGACCCGCTGGGCTGCAAGGTTGTATAACGGGTCAGATGTTACCAATTCGCTCCAGGTCTTCCGGGCAGGCAATCCGGATACCAAGATCACGGATAAGCCCATCTTCAAGGCCATAGACCCACCCATGAACATCAACCTGCTGCCCTCGACTCCAGGCATCATTAATAGCACCCGTGCGGCAGAGCGACCTGACCTGGTCAATCACATTGAGCTCGCAAAGCCTCGATTGCGCTGCTTCGGGCGCCAAGGATTCCAACTCAGCCTTGTGCTGGGAAGACAAACTGCGAATGCCGCTGAGCCAGTGGTCAACAATACCCTCGGTCGAGCCTCCTAAGGCAGCCGCCACACCCGCACAGCCATAATGGCCGCAAATAATGACGTGCCTGACCTTTATCTGCTTGATGGCAAACTCGACGACTGACATGCAATTCAAATCAGTCTGCAGTACCACGTTGGCGACATTACGGTGAACAAATACTTCACCTGGCATGAGGCCAGTAATCTGGTTAGCTGGCACACGACTGTCTGAACAA
>Ga0114996_10004741_pt1 | contig 16176 bp, 8 predicted proteins | sample ArcticOcean_MG_C_4_FD_87039 | JGI IMG/M metagenome (GOLD analysis project Ga0114996, IMG submission 87039) | Marine microbial communities from western Arctic Ocean - ArcticOcean_MG_CB4_134 | ecosystem: Environmental > Aquatic > Marine > Oceanic | place: Arctic Ocean: Canada Basin | collected...
ATGTCCGAAAACCCTATCAACCGCGTAGACACGCTCACCTTCGACATCTTCGGAACCGTTCTTGACTTGACCGGCGGAATCGTCCCGACGCTCGACGGCTTCCTGGCGCAAAAGCAAACCGCCATCACTGGCGCTGAGTTCTGGACTCAATGGCGCGCCCGCCAGCGCATCGAGCAATACCAAGACACGATCGTGATGCTCGGCCATGGCGGCTACCTCGAAGTGGCGCGCCGCGCGCTGGTCTACACGCTGCGAAACAACGAGGTGGAACATAGCGGCGACGATGCCCAGGAAATCCTCAAAGTCTTCGAGAACCTGAATCCGTTCCAGGACGCCGTCGACGGCTTGAACCAGCTTGCCGGCCGCTATCGCCTGGTCGCGCTATCGAACGGCAACCAATGGCTCGTCGACCATCTGGTCAACAAGCGCATCGACGCCCCGTTTGCGGCTACCTTTTCGGTCGACTCAGTCGGGCGCTTCAAGCCGCATCCGTCGGTCTATCGGACGGCGGCCAAGACCCTGGATCGCGAACCGGGCCAGATCATGATGGTGGCGGCCCACGCGTTTGACGTGATGGGTGCGCGTGCCTGCGGGTTCCGGGGGGCTTACGTCAATCGCTATCGGCTGCCGTATGAGGATTCGGTATTGCAGCCAGACGCCACGGTCAATGATTTTCGCGAGCTGGCTTCCTGGCTGTTGGGTTGAGAGAGGTTGCCATTGAGCTGGGCGGATACCCCGCACCGGCAGCCGAACAAACCGACGAATCGGTTTGCGGCAAGCGTAGACGCTCACGCCACGCCATCTGCCCATTTTGCTGCGGCGGGTCCAGAACAATGAAGGAACGCAGAATTTCGATGCTTGAGGGGCCCACCGTCAGAAGCTGATCTTGAGTCCGAAGTTCGTTTGGCGGACCATACCAGGCTGGATGCCTTGGGGCGCGCGGGAGGCGATGTAAAGCTGGTTGGCGACGTTCTTGATCGTGAAGTACGGAGTAAACTCCCAGCGTTCGCGCCGGATACGGTAGTCCACCATGAGGTTGGCAACCTGATAGGAGGGCAACCGGCCCACGGTTCCATCCGCCGAACCGAGGACCGTCTCGCCGTTGTCCCCGAATTGATCGGCGATGCGGGACAGATCAATCTGAAAGCCCAGGCCGTGCCGGTGGCGGAGGCCGAACAGTGCCGACAAGGTGTTCGCCGGAGCGTAAGGAAGCCGATTGCCGCCAAATAGGTTGTTGTTGCTGAACTCGGCCGTGGGCAAATACATGTGACGGAAGTCAGTAGAGATCGTCCAGCCGCCGGTGGAAGCCACTTCGCTCCAGTTCATCCGGACACTCGATTCAAAACCCTGGTGCAGGGTCGCTCCTCCGTTGGCCAGGGTTGTCGTCGCTCCGCCCGACTCGGCCGCTGTGATGATCTGATTCGAAAAACCCAGCCGGAAGAACGTAAATTCCGCTTGCAGGGCGCGGGAGCCGGTAAATCGCGCGCCGGCTTCGTAGTTCCAGCTCAGTTCGGCATCCAGGTTCAGATTCTCAGCGCTGCTCGTAATCGCAATTTTCGTTCTCGGCGGCGCAAAGCCCCGATGAACGCCCGTGAACAGGGTGAGTTTTTCCGTCGCCTTGAACGATACGCCCAAGCCGGGAACAACTGCCGTAACGCCATTGTCCTGACGGCGATCGACGTCCGTCGGGATGTTGCCCTGCTCGGTGCGGACACGAGTGCGAGTAATGTGGCGTTGCTGGTTGTAGTGCTCGAAGCGAACGCCGGGCGTGACGATCCAGCGGTCGCCGAGATGGAAGCGGTTTTGCACGAACCCCGAAAAAGCTTTGCCAAAGCGGCCTTCGTCATCGCGAATATCGCCGGAGCGCGCCCGGAAACCGGGGGCGTCAATGCGCTGGTCGCCGGCATTCTCGTAGATGTAGCGCAGCCCCACGTCGAGCTTGTTGCGCCGCCCGCCGAAATCGTGATCGATCGAGAGGCCCGACTGCACGCCCGCCACATAGAATTCGCGGTTGCGGTTGCCGGCCGAATCGCGCAAGAAGACCGCGCCGCCGGGAATAGAGGCGTCCCCGAAAACGCCCAAGTAGTCGCGGCCCTGGTCGGAGCGGTCCCAATCCTGGCGGCCCCAGTTTCGAACCGTGTGGTAGGCGAAGACGGACGTGCTCCACAAGGCATGCGGGTTCAGCACATAGGTGTGCGAGAGCGAGCCCGACTCGCGGCCGACATTCAGGTCATCCCCCGGAACGGCGTTCTGAGCCGGGTCGCGATCGAACATCGGCTGCGTCAAACCAAGATAGGTCGAGTTCGACTTTTCTTTATAGACTCCGGCCTTGATCGAGAGGGTATGTTTATCGTTCGGTTTGAAGGTGAACTTCGATTGCACGTCTTCGATATCGAACCAGAAATCGCGCCAGCCGTCACCCTGCTTGTGGAGATAGTTCACGAACCAGCCGGCGGACTGATTTTTGTTGCTTCCGCCCATCGAGCCATTCCCGACAAAGAGACCGCGCTGGCCGCCCTCAAGGTCAAAACGGCCGTGGAATTTTGACGGCGGGTCGGGGGTAACGAAATTGATTACGCCCCCGACTGTTTGCGGACCGTGCGCGATCTGGCCGCTCCCCTTGAGCACTTCGACGCGCTCCATGCGGTCGATCGACGGCGAGTAGTACATCTCGGGCTCGCCGTAGGGCGCCAGCGAAATCGGCAGACCGTCTTCGAGGATGAGCACCTTGCGGCTGCGGTCGGGATTGAGGCCTCGCATGCCGACGTTGAGGCGCATGGCCATGGGGCCGGAATCCTCCCGCAGGGTCACGCCAGGAACTTTCTTGAGCACCTCGTTGGCGTCGAGCGGCTTGGTTTCGTGAAGCTCTTGCTTCGAGATCAGGAAGACGGAACCGGGTATCTCCGTGAGGATTTCGTCGGTGCGGCCGATGACTTCAATGGTCGTTGCGATGCTGCGAAGGGCTTTCAACTGGAGGTCGATTTCCAGCGACTTCGTTGCTGGAACTTGTATCTCGATCGAGACCGGCTCGAAGTCCTCCGCAACCGCGGTAATAATATGTTCACCGGCCGGAACTTCGGCCAGACGATAGCCCCCGGAAACATCGGTCCAACCCGCCGCGGTGGAACCGGTCACGCTGACTTTGGCGCCAGAAACAGGTGTTCCATTGGGACCTGTCACCGAGCCCCGCAGCTCGGCCGCCGAAGAGGCCAGCGGCACGGCGAGCAGGGCCGTTGCGAAAGCGAACTTGCTCACCCAGGTCGTCATTGCGGGGCCAACCACGACTCCACGAAACCCAAAACAGACGGTACTCGATAACCCATTTTGTTTCTCACTCTGTTGAAAGATTCGAGTCGGTGACCACGCGGATTCGAGGAGGATGCTATCTGCAACTGACTTGCAAGTAGATCTCTCGTCCGAAGAATATCCCAACTTGCAACTCAGTGTCAAGTAGAAAAACACCTCGATCGAAATTTTTGCCATTCAAACACGACATACTGGAACAAATCGACATGTTTCAGGCGATACATGAGGGGGGGAAAAGGGTCGTGTAACCTCAAGTTCCAGCTGCAAGCGAGTAGCCAACATCGATCTATTGGATGTGGCCGACGGCTGCAACCACATTGCAACTCAGTTACTAAAGGCGATTCCGCCACCCTGTTGCCTGTTGACCTTGGGTACCGAAAGCGAGTTGCCCGCGCCGGCGTGAACTTCGACACGACGCGCTACCAGTTTGCCTCACCCCGCAGCACCCGCGCGGCCGATGCGGCAGAACAAGCGGAGCGTTGGCTGGGTTGCGGTAAGATCAGGCGAACGATACGGGAGGTTCCATGATTGCCGATACCTTCGCTCTATCGCCGGTTGGGCGGCGCCAACTGCTGGAATGGCCGATCCACGCGACGACGGCCTTGTTTTGCCAATCGATTGGCAATATCCGGCCTAGTTTCGGCTACACTGCATCGCCGGGCGGGGGAGCGGGCGCCGATTCGTCCGCGGCGAAGCCGCAGGAGAGCGGCGAGAAGCCGCAAGAGGACGACTCGCGGACCCGGCTTCTCATTGATCCCATCTTCAAGCTGCACATTACCGGCAACAGGCATCCCGAGCGCCCGGCGCGGATCGACGCGGTGACCGAGTCTCTGGAGGCCGCCGAGCTGCTTTCTAAGCTCGGAAGTATCCCCAGGCGAACGGCGCTCGATGACGAGCTGATGCTCTGCCATACGCCGGAATACGTCCAACTCGTGAAACGCGAAATCGCCGCAGGCGCGCGAATGCTGAGCACCGGCAACACGTCGGTGAGCCCGAAGTCGCTCGACGTTGCGCTCGAGGCAGCCGGCGGTCTTCTCAACGCCGTGGACGCGGTCGTCGAGAGGCAAGCGAAGAACGCGTTCTGTGTCGTGCGCCCGCCGGGCCATCACGCCTCCCCGGACCGCGGCATGGGATTCTGCATATTCAACAACATCGCGGTCGCGGCCCGCTACGCACAGAAGAAGCACGGGATCGGCAAGGTTCTGATCGCGGACTGGGATGTCCATCACGGCAACGGCACGCAGGACACCTTCTATCGCGACGGTTCGGTTTTCTTTTTTAGCACGCACCAGTCGCCCTGGTATCCGGGCACCGGCGAGACCGGGGAAACAGGCGAGGGCAAGGGCCGCGGTACGACGTTCAACGCACCTTTTCCAGCAGGCGCGGGACGGGTCGAAATCGTTGGAATATTCCGCAACCAACTGGTCGAGCTGGCGAAGGAGTTCAAGCCCGACTTGGTCATGATCTCGGCTGGATTTGATTCCCGCCTGGGCGATCCGTTGGGGAAGTTCACACTCGACGACCAGGACTTTGCCGATCTGACAGATATCATGCTAGAAATCGCCGAGCAGCACGCCGGGGGAAGATTAGTGTCCGTTCTCGAGGGGGGATACAGCTTGACAGGTCTGGGGGCAGCGGCGGCAAGTCACGTTCAGGCGCTGGCGCGGAGTTAAGCGAAGCCGTCGGGTAGCCCGCATTTCTCACCGGCTGACGGGCCAAGCACGTGAGAGGCCCGCCATGACTTCGTTGCGCTTGCTCGGAACGATTGGGCGTCGCCGCGTTGCGGCGATGGACCGGCAAGATTGCCGGTCCCTACGGCGGGCGCCTCGTACTGAGAGGCCTCTTGCGGGGTTCTCTCGTCAGGTGGTGAGAAACGCGGGCTAGACGACCGCGCGGATATCGACAATCGGCGAGGTGGTGATGACCTTGTGGACCGGATGCCGGAATTCGAGGTGCATGCCTCGCCCGATGAAGGCCACTTTGAGCATGGAGCCTCCCCAGCTCGATCCGTTGATCTTGACGGTAACGGGCTTGGGGCAAAACTCAGGGTGCCCGCAGATGATCACTTCCCCGTCGTTGCAAACCTTCAGACGGTAGTAACGGTTCTCGGTCTTGATTTCAAGCTTCGAACCCTCGGGAAGGTCGTTGACATAGACGCCGCCTTCGATCTCCGACTTAACGATGTTATGGTTGATCTCGTCGCTGAAGTGAGGCAACGCAGAGAAGAAACCCGAGTCATTATCACGGACATGAGTGCTCGAACTCATAGTTTCTATTGTACACCAGCTTCAGTGGTCAAGCCGTACCAGCCTACACTGACTTTATCGACCGATACTGGCAAAAGCGACACATCCGGCACATCTCAAGTACGCGAGAACGGCACCAGCCGCTGCCGTTTAGCGCCCCTGGCTGAGTCGGCGGAAGTACTCCGCTACCGCTTCGCGATACTGTTCGGGAACCGGCTCGTTGGAGATCGCCCGGATTTGGTTGCCGCCCTTGTCCTGCTCGACTTGCCGCCTGACCTGTAACTCGAGCTGTTCGAGCAACGACAACAACGTTCTGTGCTCTTCTTGCAGGAGCTTCGGGTTGCCCGGAAAGCGATCCCGCGGCAGCCCGGCGACAAAGCGCCGAATTTCGTTCAGCTCCTGCTCATCGATTCCTTGCCCGCGCAATTGCTGGGTCAGAGAGGGCAGCAGGCGAGCCGAGTCGAGCATGGCGCGCTCCATCTCCCGCCGGGCTTGAGGATCGAGCGGCCCGCCGAAACCCTGCCGGCGATCGCGTCCGAAGTTGCTGGCGCTGCCCCAGTTTTGCTGGCCACCGGACTGGCCTCCGGGACCGAACTGCCCGCCCCGTTGGCCGTCCCCGCCCTGACTGGAAGGTGATTGCCCGCCGGGCTGCTGGCCTTGGCCCTGTTGGCCTTGCCCCATTCCCGCCTGTTGGCCGGGCCCTTGTCCTTGCTGCTGTCCTTGCTGGCCCTGCTGCCCTTGCTGCTGTCCTTGCTGACCCTGGCCCTGACCTTGCTGTCCTTGTTGCTGACCCTGGCCCTGTCCTTGGCCTTGCTGACCTTGTTGCTCACCCTGGCCTTGCCCTTGCTCTCCCGGCTGTTGCCCTTGTTGCTGAGAGCCCGGGCCTTGGCGTTGGCCCCTCTCTCCAGATCCGCCCTCGCCGTCTTCGCGCTCCCCTTCCCCGCCGCGGCCAGCCGCTTTCTCAAGCTCTCTGCGCATGTCCTCGATGCGAGCAAGCGTTCGCTCAAGTCCCTGATCGTCGCCGCCTCCTCCGGCTTGGGCAAGGCGATCGGCTTCACGCAGTTGATCCCGCAGGCGGCCGATCGCTTCGGTGACCGCTCCTTCGCGCTGGGCGATGTGCGCGGCGTATCCTTGACGGACATATTGCGCCGCCTGCTGCAGCCGCAATCCCAACTCGGATTGCTGCAGATCAGAAAGGGCCTCTCTGAGTTTTCGAGACGTCTCGGAACCCTTGGACTGGCGGGCGGCCTCTTGTATCATCCTCTCGATCGCCTCGACCTCCTGCTGCATGGCGCCCTTGCGGTTGGCCAGTTCGATCTCCGCCCGCGCGGACATACCGCTGGGGATTTTGCCACGCTGCTGGCCGCCCTGCTGCTTGATGTATTCCAGAGCGTGATCGAGAGCCTTTCTCAACGTTTGCGCCGCTTCGCCTTGCTGCTGAGCCAATTTCTCCGCTCGGCGGACCATGTCGGCAATGCTGGCGTTGGTCTGTTCACGGCGCTCTTGCTCCATGGCCCGGAGTGCCTCTTGCAGTCTCTCCTGGGCACGCCGTGAGCGAGCCTGCACCTGGCGCTGATTCAAGTTGCCGCCTTGCGGCCGGCCACCGGCTTGGCTGGCTCCCTGCATATCGCGGGTTGCTTCTTCGAGCCGCTTGATGGTCTGCTCCAGCCGTGAGCCGCCGCTACGCGCGCCCTGCTGGGATTGACTGGCTTGCTGCTGGCCTCCTTGCTGCCCGCCTTGTTGGCCTCCCTGCTGGCTCCCTTGTTGTTGACCTTGTTGTTGGCCCTGCTGTTGGCCCTGTTGTTGACCCTGTTGCTGCCCCTGCTGCTGACCCTGCTGCTGACCGCTCTCCTGCTTTTTGGCCTGCTCGCGGCGCTGAAGTTCTTCGAGTTTTCGCTTCAACTCTTCGGCCTCGCGGCGCAGGACTTCTTGCTGCCACCTCTGCGCAAACGTCTGTGCCTGCTGCCGCTGGGCTTGCTCGGCCAGCTTCTCTTGACGCTTCGCCAGCTCGCTGAGTTTATCGAGGGCTTCGTCGATTTCGCGATCCAGCTGCTCGGAAGAAGCGCCGCCGCCGGTTTCATACTGGTTCTTCTCAAGATCCATTTCGAGCTCGAACATCTCGGAAAGATCCCGGCTCGCCTGTCCGCCGCCGCCCCCACCTTGGCCACCCTGGGTCACCTCAATGCGCCGGAAAATCGCTTCGGCGCGCCGAAGATACTGCAGCGCCTTCTGCTGCGGAGAAAGCGAATCACGCAGTTTTCCTGCTTTGAGCAGCTCGGCCGCCGGAGCCATCTGCTCGGTGGCCTTTTCGAAGTTTTCAACGAATGCCTTGAAATCTTCATTGGTTCCGGCCAGATCACGCGCTCGCACGCGCTCGGCCAGCGTGCGGGCCTGGTCGCGAAGGGTGAGCTGGATCTCCGACAACAGCAAAGCGTTGTCGCGCACCTCGGCGCGCGTTCGTTTGTCTTCGTCAGCGGAGTTCTTGATTAAGTTCCAGGTACCGGAGATGATCTCTTTTTGGCGACGCGAGATTTCTTCTTGGGGCTGGCCCGCTTCTCCCATCGCACCGCCTGACTGCCCTTGCACGACTTCAAAATCATACGGGCGGACTTCAATGAAATACATGTCCGTCTGGGTAGAGGTCTTGGCATCCCGGGCGACACCGTAATAGCTGATGATGTCACCGGGCAGTAATTCCTCCAATTCCTCGCTCGAAGCTTCCTCACCCGTCTGGTCCCGCCGATGCCGTAGTTCGTCCGGCTCGCCCCCCATCTCTTCCAGGTAGAAGGTGTGGCCAGCCGTGGCCTTCTTGCTGCCACGCGCGATCTTGAGCACGGCCTTTTCCGTATCACCGCCGTTGACCGAGTAGTTGACCTCGAACGATCGCAGGCCGAAGTCATCGCCCGCCTCGAATTGCGTGACGACCTCTTCGATACTGGTGGCTTTCGAGTCGCGGCCGGGGCGCAAGAAGCGTACCGTCGGCTTCTTGTCGGGAATGACGGTAATGAAGTAGTCGTTGGTGAGCCGGACGACCTCGCCTTTGTACATGGCCGCGACGAAATAGTGGCCCTCTTTCTCCACCTTGATGCGGCCGCTAGCTTCGAAGCCTTCGGCTGACATCGAGACCGAGCTATCGTCGTTCACCCGCAGCACGCCGCCGGTGAGCGGCTTGTCGGTCTTGACCTGGACTTCCACCTCGGTGCCGGCCACGGCCCGTATGTCACCGAGATCCTCCTCTACCAGGCTCTTGAGACCAGTCCACTTGGGATAGTGGTAGGTCAGACGAATGGCCTCGACGTTCGGCATCTCGACGACCTGAACCTCGAACTCTTCGCTCTCAATACCGCCCGCCGTGATGTAGTAGCGGAAAGGCTCGCGCACGCCCGCGAAAAGAAACTCGAATCCCGTGCCTTCCATCTGGCGCTGCATGGGAGCTTCTTCCCACTGCACGCTGCTATCGAATTTGGCGAAGAGTTGGGCCGTCGGCGATTCGAAACCGACCATCTGAGCCGTCACGATCAAGTCGGCGCCCTGACGAATGGTGGTGTCTTTCGGCTCGACGACAATTTGATAGAGCGGCGACACGGCAGGCTTCAACCAGCCGCCCCAGAGACGGGCCGTGCCATAACTCCAATAACCGGGACCGGAGCTGCCGAGCCACATCAAAAAAACAACAGCGCCCAGGGCGGCCAGAGCGTAGCCGAAAATGCGTTTCGCCTCGACGACTTGCTCCACCGGCGCCGCTTCGGCAACCCGCATCGTGTCTTCAGCGAGCAAGTCGAGAAAAGGATTCAGCTTCTTGCCGGGCTTGGGCGCCGACTGGTCGACAAAGGTTTCGATGCGCCCATCGAAGGCGGGCACGCTCTTCTCCACATGACCCGCCGCGTTGCCGCGGCCCAGCCGCATGAGCGGGCGAATCAGGGCGAAGACGACGATCGCGACAACCGATCCGAACAGCAGTGTCCGGGCGCTGACAACGCTGGAATCTGAAAACGCAAAGCGGTTGGCGATATAAACGCAGAAGACGGTAACGAGCAGCGCAACGATGGCGGTAGCGCCGAGCCCGCGCGAAGCAGTCGTGACCTGAAGACGTACGCGAATGCGATTGAGGTAGTCCTGCAATTTCTCCGTCGGAGTAGCAGAAAAATAACTCACGATAAACGGACCTCCCGCCTGACTTTCAGATGCACGTTTCCTAGTATTGATTCTATCAGCGTCACCAATAGCAACAGCGCCAACAGCCAGCGCCAAACCTCGAGCGGCGGCAGTTGAACTGCCGTCTCGGAATCCCCGGCACTGACGGCCTCGCCTAGGCGGCGGCCGGTGGCCTTCCACAATGCAAGCGTGTCGGCGTCCATCGGGCGAAGGTTGGACTCGCGCGGATCGGGATTCACCGCGACCAGTTCGGTCTCGCCCGTTCGGCGAATCTCGTAGAAACCCACTTGGCTGACCTCAAAATCCTGCTCGGAAACCGATTCCGACAAGGACAACGCCCGCACCCCCGAAGGATCGAAAACTTGCACGGTCGATTCCGGCGCGCGGCGCTTTCGCAGCTCCAGCACGGAGTCAACGGTCGCCTGCAGGCGGCTGTCCTCAATCCCGGATAGGTACCGCGCCGATTCGACCGCGAAAGGAACGAACACAGGGTGAACCGGCAGGTCATTCCAAACATTGTCGAGCGCGGAGGCAAAGACAAGCAGCCGTCCGTCTCCGATCTTTTGCTCCACCAGCAGCGGGGAGCGGTCGGCCAGGCGAGCCAGAACGTCGTCCTCTTCGCCGGTCCACAATTGGGCATAGCGGAAAAATTTCACGCGCCGGAAACGTTCCACTTGATCCAAGACCGGATGCGAGGCGTCCACCTCGCCGACCACCTGAAAACGTTCCGCGCTTCTCGGGGCGTATCGCGCTTCCCCGATCTGGCTGGAATAAAGCGGGGCCTCTTTCGCCAGCGTGATCTTCGGGCCCACGGCCAGCAGCACCGAACCGCCGGACTCAACGTATTTCCTCAGGCGTTCGGCGAATAGCGTGGACAGGCGCGGGATGTCGGAGATCACCACCATCGCGAAACGCTCCGGCGCGAGACGATCGACCTCCCCCGCCGAAGCCGCCTGAACCTGAAAGATGGCGTTCGAGCCGGCATCCAAAGCAGCTTTGTAGTAGAGAGCGTCACGGCGGCGGTTCTGGCTATAGATGAAGAGAATCGGCGCCGGATCGCTGTTGTCAAACGCCACGAGGCGCTGATCGTCACTCGTCAGCTCATCTCCGGGCTGAAGGGTCACCGTACCGCGGCTGTTGCCCTTGGGAACCTCGAACTTTTCAAAGACGACGGACGCTCTCCCGGAGGCCGGCACGTCGACCGATTCGCTGCCGACCTGCTTGCCATCCAGCGTGAGAGTCAGACGCTTGCGAGCGTCCGCCGTCCCGAATCCGGCCACCGTAACTTCGATCCTGGGCTGCTGGCCGCCGAAAAGGCGCGTGGAGCCCTTGACGCTTTCGATTGCCCAATTGGGAGCCTCGGGCTTCATGACATCGTGGACTACCAGAGACGCAATCGTCGGCAAGGCAACATCGGAAAACCGGCTGGGCATGGCGGAATGCTGGAAGTCGGAGATCATGTGGACCTCCACCGGAACACTGTTCTCCGGAATCAGGTTGCGAATCGCCTCGACCAATTGACCGTAAGAGTTACGCGAATGGGTAGGCTCAAGCGATCGGATCGCCTCGTTCAACTCATCGCGGTCATTGGTGCGCTCGGTCGCCAGGCGAACGCCCGGGCCGCTGGCGATAATCTGGGCCAGGTCCTCGCCGGCCATGCCGCCGACGATCGATTCGGCCTGGGCGGCTGCATTCTCCCAGCGGTCTCCGAAGTTCATGCTCAGCGACGTGTCGAGGACGACTAGATGCAGCGTTGGCAGTCCGCTGAGCGCAACCCGCGGGGGACGATCCCAAACGACCCTGGCGAAGGCCAGGGCTAGCAGGAAATAGAGCAAGAGCCGGGCGGCGAGCAGCAGCAGATAGCGAAAGCGCCGCTCCATCAAGGAGCTTTGCCGCCGGCGCTCGAAGAACATCAGCGAGCTGAACTTCAACTGAATGGGGTTTTGCCGCTGCAGCAGGTGAAGCCACAGTGGCAGCGAAAGCGCCAGTCCGCCAAGCAGAAATAGGGGCGAGAGAAATGACATGCGACAACTTCGCTAGATTACTTCGCTAAAGACTAGACGTCATGGTAGAGTCGATCGCTCACTGATACTCTGGACACCGACCCGTGCTCTGTATTTATCAACACTTGGTCACACCGTACTTGGTCACACCGTACTTGGTCACACCGTCGCACGCCAGCCACCCCACCACACGCCGGCCGCCAAACCCGGGGCGCATCACTTATTGCGGCGTTCGCGAAACAACAGATATTTCCTGAGCGCGAGATCGAGCGGCTGGGAGGTATCCATGAGCCAATACTGCGCCCCGATCCCCGCGGCCTCGTCCTCGATCTTCTGCATATGCTCCTTCATCTTCTCCCGATATTCCTTGCGCGCATAGTCGCCGGAAACTTCCATGCGGTCGCCCGTCTCCATATCTTCGAGCAGCGTTGATTGTCCCAGGTCCGGCTCAATCTCGGCTGGGTCGAGGACCTGAAAGAAAACGACGTCCTGGCCCTGATAGGCCAGTGGCCGAACCGCTTCCACGATGGCGTCGGCGTCGGAGTAGAAATCTGAAATCACGGCAACCAGCCCGCGTTGCGAAGAGAACTCCTGGAAGTGTGCAAACGGGGCCTGAAAATCCGTTCCGGTCGTGGGCTCGGCATGCTCGAGTGCATGCAGGATGCTCTGCAAGTGGCCCGGGCGCGTCGACGGAGGCCGAAAGTTCGTTACCTTTTCGTCAAACACGATCAGGCCAGCCGCGTCGTGCTGGTAGATTGACAAATAAGCCAGCGAGGCGGCCAGAAAACGGGCATACTCGATTTTGCTAATGCCGTTGCTTTTATACCCCATCGACGCGCTGGCGTCGAACAGGATCATCAGGTGAGTATTGGTCTCGCCCAGGTAGCGCTTGATGTAAGTCCGGTCAGTTCGGGAAAAGACGTTCCAATCGATGAAGCGAGGGTCGTCGCCAGGGACGTAGGGCCGGTACTCGGCGAACTCGAGGCTGAATCCAAAGAATGGCGAGCGGTGCAAACCGGTTAGAAAGCCGTCCACGACGGTCCTGGCGACCAGCTCGATATTCGAGAGCCGCGCGAGGACTTTGGGATCAAGTAGTCTCTGTTCAGCCATGCGATAGAACCGGACCGCGTTGTGCCGGCTTGCGGGCAGCTACTCGTTCGGAGCCGGCCGCGACGCCACCAACTGGTTCAGAATTTCATCCGCGTCGATGCCGTCGGATTCGGCGTGAAAATTCGTCAGTACGCGATGCCGCATCACGGGCAACACGAGCGACTGGATGTCACTATAGGTCACGTGGAAGCGGCCCTCCATGAGCGCCTTCGACTTGGCGGCCATCACTAGAAATTGAGTCGCGCGTACGCTGCAGCCGTAATTCACGTACTTCTTAACCACTTCGGGAGCCAGCGGATCCTTGGGGCGCGAGGCGCGTACCAGCTCGACGGCATATTTCGCCGTATTCTCGGAGACCGGGACCTGCCGAACCATCCTTTGATAGCTCAGGATCTCTTCCGCGTTGGTGCAGACTTCGACCTCGGGCAACGGATCGCCGGTGTTCCGGCTGACGACTTCGATCTCGTCCTTGGTGTCCAAGTAATCGAGGATCACCTTGAACAGGAAACGGTCGAGCTGAGCTTCGGGAAGTGTGTAGGTCCCCTCTAGCTCGATCGGGTTCTGCGTTGCCAGCACGAAAAACGGCGGATCGAGCTGGTAGGTGTGGCCGCGGACGGTGACGCTGAGCTCTTGCATCGCCTCGAGCAGCGCGGCCTGCGTCTTGGGCGGGGTGCGGTTGACTTCGTCGGCCAGCAGCACGTTGGTAAAGATAGGCCCTTGGACAAAAGTCCACTTGCGGCGCCCGGTAGTCACGTCCTCTTCGATGATGTCGGTACCGGTGACGTCGGTCGGCATCAGATCGGGCGTAAACTGAATTCGCTTGAAGGTCAAACCCAGTGCGGTCGCCAGAGTCCGCACCAGCAGAGTCTTGGCCGTGCCCGGCATGCCGGTGATCAGGCAGTGGCCACCGACGAGCAGAGTAATCAAGAGGTGCTCGACAACCTCGTCCTGCCCAACGATGATGCGGCGCACCTGCTCACGGATCTTTGCCTGAGTTGCTTGGAAGGAGTTGACCAGTTCGCGGTAGTCAACGGTGTCAACGGCGGAAGTTGTAGGAAGACTCATAGGCGCAGTGTCGTCTGGTGAAATGGGCAGGAAATTTTATTCCTATCGGGCAATTTCAAGCAATAGTTTTTGAGCTGGACGGTAGCCGGGCGCCGTTTCGAGCGCCATCAGCAAATGCCGCCGCGTACGCCGACGGTCTTCCATTTTATGATACGCGCGCGCCAAATTGAAATGGGCCGAGGCCGGATCGACCGGCCCGAGCGCCAGCAGCGACCGGAACTCCCGCGCCGCCTCTTCAACTCGTCCCGCGTCAAATAGCAACTGCCCTAGCGGGCCGTGCAGTTCCTCATCACCGGGCGCGATATACAGCAAGCCCTCCAAGACCTCAATTGCCTCGTCGCCGCGGTCCGTTTCGGCGAGCAGCGTCGCGAGCTTCTTGATGCGCGAAGGGTTTCTGCCACCGATCGATTCGTATTGAAGCAACTGTTCGACCGCGGCCTCTTTATCGTCCAGCTCCAGGTAGGCTTCCGAGAGTACCGCGTAGGCATTGCCGCCTTCCACATACTGCGGATAGGCGTCGCGCGCTTTGGCCGCCGGCTCGATCACGTCTTCCCACTTTTTGGCGCGAGCGGCCTCAAGCGCCTGTTTCATCAGCTTGCGCCATTCGCCAAACTGCTCCACGAGTTCAGCTGTCTCCTGCTCGACGTATTCGTTGAACTGCGTGTCAAATTCCTCGCTGGGGAAGCTCAAGACGGCTGCTACGTTGTCGGCGGTCGACTTGCCTTCCCCGAATCCTCGAAGCAGCTCGACCAGTTTGCCAAAGCCCCACTTCTCGGCGATGAACTTGCAAACCAGGCCCGACTGAAAGTAAGAAATCTGAATCTGCTTTGGATAGCTGGGCCGGATGAAGCCTTTATCCAATTCCGCCACGGGCAGAAACTTCTTTTCTTTGATCGCGTCGATGACGTCGGGAGAGATGCGGTCTCCCCAGCTATCGTCGGCGGCCCATTCCTCGTAAACCGAGATCCCTTCGCTGTACCAGCGCGGCACAAGATGATTCGTCGATTCAAGCGTGACGACGTGCGCCATTTCGTGCCACAGAGTCGTACCCCAGTGGAAACTTCCCGGCGCGCGGCCCGAGGGGCTGTCCATGGCAATCAGGTAGCCGAAGGTGACGCCGAGCAGACCGACTCCGGGCATGCCCATCGTACGCACGGCGAAATCGTCGTGATCCGGGTACAGCTCGACAATCACCGGCCTCTCGGGGGTGAACTGATACTTTGCCGAGAAAGTTTCGAGGCTACGCTGGGCCAGCTCAACGACGTAGGGCCGCAGGAGTTCAGACTCTTTTTCATGCAGCCGGACGATGACTTGCGGCCGGCCGATCGGCGCCGCTAGTTGATCGGGGTCGTCGGGGAGGCGGTCGTCGGGACTCGAATAGGTCTTGAAATTTTTAAAGCTGTCGAGCAGCCGCAGCGTGTTGACGGTTTTGGCGCTGTAGGGGTCTCCCCGGAACGCCAGTTCGAGATGCCGCGCGGCCTCTTCGTCCTTTCCTTCGCGCATCAAGTTGACGGCCAGGTCGGCGTGGGCCGGCCACAACTCCATGTCAGTTTCGACGGCCTTGCGATAGAGATCCGCTGCTTCGCGATAGCGCCGTGTGATCACATAGAAATGAGCCGGATCAGCGTAGACGCTTCCGTACAGGGGATTGCGCTCCAGTGCCTTCGTCACCCATTCGCTCTCGGACGCTCCTCCGAGAAAGTCGATCGCGGCCTTCAGTGAATACGCTTCCAGCGGGGATAGTTCTTGCTCTTGGGCTATTTCGAGGGCCGTATCGAGGCTCTCATTGGCTTTTTCAAAGTCGTTCTCTTCGATGGCCATCGATGCCATCAGGACATGGGCTTCAAAGAACTCTGGGTTCGACTCGAGCACCTGGGCCATTAGCTCGCGAGCCTTGCCCTCGAAGCGCCTGGCGAAGACGCTGGCCTTGCCAAGTTTGGCCGCGGCGTGGTTCGCGTCCAGTTTCAGCGCTTCGTCGAACAGTTTTGCGGCCTCACCGGCATTGTGCGTTTCGAGGAAGAGGTAGCCCCAGCGCACGCGGACGTCCGGGTCTTCTGGTTGGGCCTTGATAGCATCGCGGAACATCTCGTTGGCCTGCTTGACGTCTCGCAAGCCCCAAAAAGCTTCCGCCTTGGTTGCCGCGTCTGCTTTGGAGCCGATCAGCCCCATGTAGCAGCCGTTGGCCTTGATCCTGCGCCCGTGATCCCAGTGCTCGTCGCAGGGACGCAGGTCCGCGCCGCGCTTGCCCCGGCCCTGCCCTTGCTGGGCGGCAGCCGTGGCGGCGGCAAGCA
>Ga0114996_10004742_pt1 | contig 16174 bp, 11 predicted proteins | sample ArcticOcean_MG_C_4_FD_87039 | JGI IMG/M metagenome (GOLD analysis project Ga0114996, IMG submission 87039) | Marine microbial communities from western Arctic Ocean - ArcticOcean_MG_CB4_134 | ecosystem: Environmental > Aquatic > Marine > Oceanic | place: Arctic Ocean: Canada Basin | collected...
CCGTTTGGCAGTTTTCAATATCTCCTGGAAACGCTTTTCTGTCTTGCGTTTGTTCTCCAAACGCATGTCCAGATCAAAATACTCCTCAGTCACGTCCTGCCCCCCCCGGTGCTCGCGTTCGATCTTGCTGGCTCGCTTCTTGAATTCAGCTAAAACCGCATCGAGTTTTTGCTGCGGCACCCGCCCTGTCAACTTGCCATGTTTGACATTCTCGTATGCCTGCTGTACCGACGAGTCGACAATATAGCCGCCGTCTTGCTCTATCAATTTGCGCGCGAATTCCAACCAGACCTTGTGGTCCTCTATCTCCACATCGAGACCGGCGCTCTTGATGACCTTGCGCTCGGCAGCAAGATTCGACATCGACGCAGCATCGACTGTGAGAGCAACCCCGCGGCTGGAGGCCTCTTGGGAAAATGCACGCTTCTGTGCTCGTCCTCCCGCAGTTGCCAGTCCCTGAGCAACAGGCGTCGACTCTACAGAAGTTTCCTCAAAAACACAACCGCCGCTGCCCAGGGCCCAAAAGCAGACTAAGCCAAACCGCCAGAATCGTCTCATATTTTCCTCACGTTTAACAGTTTAAGCCCACACATATATTTCGTTGTCATCGGGCGACATGGCAAAAAAAATTGCCAGTACAATACGCGGCTGATCCCCAGCAATATGGGGAACTTCGTGGATATTTTCGGTAAAGAAGAAATACAGATCCCCCGGTTCCAAGTGGACCTGGACGCGCTCGATGCCCTTTTCGTCTACATATTGGCGGAAGGCACCGGGCTCTAGATACAGTTCCATCTCTGGAGTCCAGGGACAATTGTAGCTGTCATTAGAGACCTTCTAATCGATAATTTGTTTCATCGTTCTCTACCAACTTGCCTACCGCATTACCTGAATCGCCTCCACTACCCTACTTGCCCCTGCTTCACTGCTTTGCGCCTGTATTTTGTAAAGATAGACTCCATTGGCCAATCCGTCTGCCAATGCCCAGGCGACCTGATTGTATCCTTGTTTACCCACCAATTTGATCTCATCTACCAATCGCCCCGCCACAGAGAAAATCTGAATGTGTACTTGATCTATCGGCTCGGAAAGAACAAAGGTAAAATGGCCGTTCTCTGTTAAAGGATTGGGATGAAACACCACCTCCGACAATTTAAGACCGCCGCCCTCGGACACCTGGAAGCGAACGTTTTGCTGCGCCCAATTATTGTACGTGTCCCACACTTCCAAAACCAGGGTGTGCTCTCCTGGCTGCAGGGTCGGCAAGGAAAACTGCACAATGCCCTCCTGGTACCCCCCCTGGGCGACGAAGAAGTCGGTGACATCAATGAGTTCCCCGTCCAAACACACCTCGATGCGGTGGCCAATCTCTCCGGTTACATTAATACCGCTCTCATCTCGTATAAGCGCTTGCAAAATGGGTTGGCCAGCGACAAAGTCGCCGTCGATAAAATCTTGGCCAGAAAAACCGATTTCGATTTCCGGCCCCTTTTCATCCACTGCGGCAGACTCATCTGTGCCCAGCAAAACGAGTTCATCCACTGAGCCAAACCCGGTCTGCATTCCATTTGAGACAAAAACGCTGACCCGCCCTTTGCGTCCGTGGTAGGTGATATCTTTGGGAACGCGGAATGCAAACGAAAAAAGCCCCGCTTCGACCGCGACTGCTCCTCTAAATAGCGTTGCTCCCGTTAGGTAATAGATTAGGTCTTCACCTTGCTCAACTTTGCGGCGTTCGGATTGCGAATCAAAAACTTGGATCTCAGCTCGCCCTGAAAAAGCCTCTTGAAACTCCCCCATAATATCCACCACCCGACCGCTCATCTGCACCTCGCTCAGCGCCTTCAGCGTATCGCCCCCATCCAGTTCAACTTTGAGCGGCGGAATGGCCAGGCGCTGGGCCGGGTCACCAAAAAGCGAATAGCGCCTGATGTTCGTGCGGTTGAGAACAGACAACGACTTTGCCTCCATTAGCGCCTGTCCCACCGGCACATGGTTGCGCTCGGTGCGGAACATGCGGTCATAGAAAAAACGAGCCAGTTCTATATTGCTCTGATGAAAGCCGACCCGCGTCGCCGCCACCATGCCGATAACACCTCCAGAAGGCAATTTCAAAAGAGCTTCGGGAATGGAATCGCGCAACGGCTCGTCGAAAATCCCCATCTGGCTGGCCGCTGCATAGAGGAAAGGTAAACGGCGACCGTTGTCGATCTCGGCCAAATCGTCTTCCAGCACAAAAATATGTTCATGAGCAAATACGTTAGAATTTCCGTGTCCAATGTAGGACAGCAGCACCGCTCCCTGATTGAATAGGCGAATGAATTCTTTGCGGGCCTGGGGTTTAAAACGGCCCTCGAGCGGAAATTCCGACAGGTATAGCTTCTCCACATCCACAGCGGCTGGCAGCAGTGAATCGGCTACGCCTTCACTATCAAAGACAAAAAAGGGCTCTACTCTGTCTGGCACATCCGCGTGGAAGGTGTCGTCGGCGACCAATAGGACGCGCCCTTGCCAACTCCCCATTTCCGGCTCTGCATCGTAAGCTATAATCTTGTCCACGACGTTTGCTGCCTCGAGCGCCGTTTGCACCGACAAACGTCCCACCGCCATATCGGGCAAGAAGTCCTTGCCGACAACCTCCACGTACCACTGATCGTATGTACTTTCCTCATCCTCGTAAGGCGGGATCCAGTTTCCCCCGCTGGTGCCCGAGTTATTCTTATAATCATAACTGCCGTCGCCCAGGAGCACGACAAAAAACGGCACTGGACTCCAGTGGTCGGCTGCGTGGCTGAGAAAATTGCGGATCGCCGCCGGATCGAAAAGCCCGCCAGCGAACTCATCATATATATCCTCAACATCCACCACCATCGACTGCAGCGGCACGGCAAAACGGTTATCGCTGGCGCGCCAGCTAGCCAATTGGTCCGCTGCCGACTTAAAGTCGGCATGGGTAATTATGATATACTCTGCTCCATTGCCATCTTGCCGCAATTGACTGGGTTCATCTAGGCGCAAAAATTGTGGCCGTTTCCAACGCGCATCTGTTAACGCTATATACTGCTGTGATGGCGCGGCAGTCTCAGCTTGAAACACCATCTGGCCGGCTGCTGAATCTTCAAAAAAGTCAACGATTTCAACCAGATCTGAGGAGATCTCAAATATGCGCGGCCGCTCGTTGGCAAACCCCTTTAGACGATACTCGACCCTACCCGAATCTAGCGGCGCAGCAAAGAACAAGATGCCATTTTCCGCTGTAAATTCGTAATCGAATTCCAGTTCGTACCAGTCCAGAAACCAGCGCGAGCCCTGCGTGTGGCGCAAATCGAGCCGATTGAGCCCGGCAGTAGGCGCCGGGGCGCTTGGCAAATCGAATTCATGCGGACCAAAGTTGCTCAAACTTAGGTTTTCCACCCGCCGACTGTTCCACCAAACGCCAAAAAGCTGATCTGACTCTGACTGACCGTGAAGCTTCAAGTGAATATGCAACGGTCCTGGACCTGGAAAGCGAATAACGTGCGTAAATTCGGCGCGATCCCCTACTTCGACCCGCTGCCAATACCATTCTTTGCCCGAGCGAATCGTGCCCGGTGCCAGCGGCACAATCTCGGCTTCTTCGTGTAAGCGCCTTCTGAAGTATTGCGGTTTTTGCACCTCGGAATCATCTGCTGCGCCATCGTGTCTTGCTGCGCGTTTGCCATCCCCTTGTCCATCGAGCAGCAGCCAGTATACATTGTCGTGGCTATAGGGATTTTGTACATAGGTGTAGCCCTTTTTCTGAGGATCGTAGACCCAGCGCGACAGTGCTTCGCCATAAAAAACGAGCGCATCAGATGGGTCAAAACGACCGTCTTCCCCGCCCTCGACCAGAATGGCTATTTCGACAAGTTCAGCCGCTGCTGCTACCGTGTCCGGCAACGGCTGCCCGCCGCTGTAAAACATGGCAAAATTGGCAGGATTGAGCTGCTCCAACTCTACTCCGGCCTGCGCTAAATCCGTTCCCGTAATCTGGTACATGCCCGATTCGCGCACCCCGACTTTGAGCATGCGTCCCTCTACTGCCTGCGCTTTGGCGGCACGCCGCTGGTTGCGCGGCCGACGCCAGGAGCGGCCTTGTGCGTAATTCAGCAACAAGCGTCGGTACAAATCCTCCCCCCACCTGTCATTGCGCGCAAAACCTGCTCTGGAAACCTCTGCAAAATGGAGGTCGACGATGATCTTTTCGCGCACCAGGCCCTCGCCTCTGGGAAAAAAAGCCACCTCCGCTACCCGCTGGTCGCGCAGAAATCCCACGCTTTGCAAACGCGCAGCAGGGGTATTCGTTTCGCCTTCTCCCATTTCCTCAATCGCCGCTCGGCTGACGATGTCGACTATCTCTAAATTCACCCCTCCTTGCAAGGGCAGGGCAATGAGGGCTTTTTCGTTCTCGGCGTTGGACGCCGTCTTATAAACCAGACGTAAGCCGGCGGGACCGCTTTGCACAATCTGAATATCTCCCCATACCCCAGTAGCACATAAAAGCGACCAGACGCCGAATACCCAGCTGCGAAAAATCATCTCCTATACCCTACCTCTCTCGCACCACGGCGAACTTACCCGACCGAGTCCGCCCACTGCGATCTACTATGAGATAGAAATAGACGCCCGATCCCACCAATTGCCCAGCGCCATTGCGCCCGTCCCAGGTCGCTGTATTGCTGCTATCTTCGCCTTCCAACTGCCGTACTAAACGTCCATCCAGGGCAAACACATTCAAGCTGGCTCCCAACGGCAATCCAGCAAAGGTTAGCGAACGTCCCGCGCCTTGCGGGTGAAAGGGATTGGGATAGACTTGGGTGCCAACGACCTCTACTCCCCCGCTCTGGCCCAATTGCAGACGCCCCAGTCCATCAAATGTGCCAACCCACAACTCTCCTTTTACGGCATCGAAATGCAGCGCTTCCACCTGATCGTCAATTAGGCCGCTATTGGCTGCGGTAAAGGTGAATTCCATCAACCCCGAGGGAGCAAATTGAATCAGTCCCTCCTTAGTCCCGACCCAGATATTGCCGTCGGCATCTTCTGCCAAGGCAGTGATGAAAGCAGATCTTAACCCATTATTTAGATTTAAGGTGCGCCAACTTTGTATCTCCAACGTGCCCACCTGCCTATTATAAGACGCTCGGATGATATGCAATCCGTTGCGCGTTCCCACCCAAACCCTATTGCTGGCATCCACCATGATAGCAGTGATTTCGTTGCTGCTCAGGCGGCTATCAAAGCCGGTATTGACGACAATCGCGCGTTCGTCACCTGCAGTAAAGGGGGTGCCCCCATCGTCGAACAAAATAAAACCATCCTGTGCGGTGGCGATCCACTTTAACCCATTGCTATCGATAGATAATTTCCCCACATCCCTGCCCGGGGTCAGGCCCAGGGCCCTCATATCGTAGAGCAAACCCCGCTGTACCGGAAAACCATCCATGACCGCCAACCCAGCCTGGACATTGGTAAGCCAAATTAACCCCTCGGCATCGCGCGCTATATCGCTTATTACAATGAAAGAGGGCGCATTGGGCTCGGTAATGCCGCGCAAGACGGAATTGCGCTGATTGAGTTGGTGCCACTGTCCCTGCGCATCTAATACGGCGACCCCATCGGCCCAGGTCCCAACCCAGAGATTGCCGTTGAGATCTGTTTCCACCGCCACGGTCTTATCCGAAGGCACCCCCGTATTGATATTGTGCACCTGCCAATCGCTGCCATTGAACTGGTAGACACCATAGGGCCGTCCTATCCTATCGTTGGGCACGCTGGCCACCCACAAATGGCCTGCTTGCCCTACTACCATGTCGAAGAAATGGTTTCCCGACGGCTCCTTGGGTATGGGCAGAAATTGATTCGTCCAATTCCTCAAACCTTCAGTTGTACCTGCCCACAGTGTATTACCAATTTGAGAAACGGCTTGCACATTGCCCACAAACCCCTCCAACTTTCTCCAATCCTGCCCCCCACTGCGCTGATAGAAATTATTGAGCTGGTGCACGGCTATAGCCTGGCCCCCGAGCACCCCCAGTGCCTTGGCCTCAAAGTTGAAGTCGGCAGACCATCTATTCTGCGTCTGGTTAAAGACCCAAATTTGCTCTTGACCGGCGCAGAAGATCTGCCCATCAAAAACCAGCAGATCTTCTACCCTCCCCGTTATCGACGTCGAAGTCCAACTGTCCGGATCCTGTAAATTGGCCGCATCTATATCTGCCCATGCGACCCCCTCTACCGTGCCGGCCCACAGACGATTATCAAATAGAGTCAAAGCCGTCACTTCGGTATCTCGGCTCAGACCGCCCAATTGTCGATAATTCTCTTTTACCCGTTCCACCTCTACGAGAAAAACGCTAATTCCCTTGTCCGTACCTACAAAAATGCGATCTAGAGCCGGCACTAACGCGTTGATGCGCAAATCTCTAAAAATCAGTATTGGCTCGTCAAAACGCCCTTCTTGGGGACGATAACGGCTCAAACCATCCCCATTTGTACCAAACCATAGGTCGCCTCTTTCGTCTATAGCAACACTGAGCACTTGATTGCCCGCCAAACCATCGAGCCGGGTGTAACGCGTATAATCTCTAGAGGCGATATCGTAGTGCAACACCCCCCCCTGCGTAGCGCTCCAAACTTCATCATCGAGTGCGAGCACATCATTTATTAGCCGCATACTGGTAAAGGCAGACCAGTCTCCTGCTTGCGCTTGCAGCGCAGCACTAACAATTATGGCTAAGAGGAAGATATTAGAACGAAATGGGGACATTTATATATGACAGAAAATAAAAAGCCCTCCACATATATGGCAGGGCTTGGCAAACTTCTTAATTGGAAACTTTAACTTCGCTGTCTTGCATAATGCACAATTAGATCTACCGCCTCTTCAATAGCCACCTTTTGCGCATTTATAGTCAGGTGGTAGAGGAGAGGATCATTCCAATCTATACTGTGGTAATTGCGCAGATACAGTTCGCGCCACTGATCATGCTCTTCGCACAGGTTGCCGGCGCGCTCCTCGTCCATTTCACGGGCCTCTACTATGGTTTGCCGCCGGTGTTCAAAGGGGGCGACGACGCGAATGTGCATAGCTTGCTGGTGGGCCGCCAATATCACCTGACTCGCCCGCCCAACCACGACGGCCTTACCTGCCTGTCCATATTCCTGCACAACGGTCGTAATCAGCAATTGATAGGTACCGCGGTCTAGGTAGGTGGCAGCCGGTTCGTTTTCCCGGTCCATCATATAGGGAAATTCTAGACCAAACTCTGGAAAATACGCCGCCGAAGAGAGCGGAAAACCGCCGGGATTTACTTCGGGGACCAGTAAACGCTTTAAAAAGTGCTTAATGCGGCCCTCCCCCTTCTCGTCGTACTTCTCTACTTCCTCTACAGAAGTATCTGTCAGCGCAGCAATTTCTTCAATTAAGCGATGGTCGATATATTCGTAGCCCAGAACTTCTGCTACTCGTGCGGCGATCATGTCGCCACCGCTGCCTATTTGGCGAGATACCGTTATAACAGTCATAGACAAACCTCTCGTATAAGGCGTGCTAGCCGATCTGAAATTAATCAAAGAAGGTATGCGATGCAACTTTCTCTAGAGCCCAAAAGCCAACAATAAACTTGTGAACTAGATCACAGAACTGGAAAAAAAGCAAGGGTATATTTATGTTTGGTAAAATGAAGCGCACGCTCGCATTTAATAGTTGACAATTTAACTGATGGAATCTACAGACCTGCGCATATTAGTCCCCTTAGAAAATCCAGGGGCTGAAGAGTCGCTAGTGCGATTGGCAGCGACCCTGGCCCAGTCGCGTAGCGGCGAACTCCACCTCACCCATATCGTCACCGACGAAGACACGCTGCCGCAAACCGAACGCCTACTACAAGAGGCCTGCGAACTCTCTGTTGCCATGGGGGTTCCCGCCATCCCCCATCTGGTAGAAGGATCGACGGTGACCGCAGGCATCCAGGACACCTTGCGCCAATGGCAATGCAATATGATGGTCATGGGCTGGTACCACGATGTCGAAGAAGATGCGGTACTCAGCGCCACCAATCGCTCCCTGACTAAGGCAGTAAATGTCGATACGCTGATCTTTAAGGATCGCGATTTCCATCCTGCGCGCCGCATCCTCGCCCCTACGGGCGGCGGCAACAATGCCCTCATGGGCATTCAGATTGGCCACGACCTGGCCCAGACTTGGGGAGCCGAGGTCGAAGTGTTGCGCATTGCCCGCGACCCCAATTGCATGCCCGAGGACCCTATTTTCAAACGCTATTGCACCCAAGTCTACGACAACACCAAACTACAGCTAGAATTGCTCGGCGTTGATCATCCCATCACCATCCTGCCCTCCCAAGACATTGTCGCTCCTATCGTCAACCGCATCAAAAAAGACGATTTGGTCGTATTAGGGGCATCTAACGATTGGCGCCAGGCCGGTTATCTGGCCGGATCTATTCCCGACGAGATTGCCAACCAAATCCCCAGTTCCGTGCTCATGGTGCGCTCCCCAACGCCCAATACGGTCCTGCTCAGCAATGTGTTCTGGGAACAGACCATACGTTTAGACCTGCGCCCCAAAGACAAGTGGGAGGCCATCACCCAATTGGTGGATGCCCTAGTCGACGAAAAGCAGGTCCCCCTATCGCAGCGCCAACTCGTCCTCGATGCTGCCCTGCAACGCGAAGACAAAAACTCGACCTCTTTGGGACATCAGACGGCCATTCCCCATGCGCCCATACCCGAGTTGCCCAATGTCATCGGCTGCTTAGGGATCTGCCCCGACGGAGTGGACTTTGGCGGTATTTACGATGAACCCGTACATTTTGTCTTCTTATTGCTCACCCCTCAACAAAACTATCGCAATTATATACCGGTACTGGCGCAAATCTCCAGCCTCATGCGCTTAGAAGAAACCCGCAAGCTTTTCACCAGTTGCCAAACCCCGGCCGAGATCATGTTTTTGCTCAAACAACAGGAAAGGCTCTAATTCGCTGTGAAACTAGGCCTAGCAGGTTTTCCCCAAACAGGTAAACGCACCCTCTTCAAATTGCTGACCGGGCAGGATGGAGCACCCGGTAGTCTGGGAGTGGCACGGGTGCGAGACCAGCGTCTCAATAATCTAGCCGCTTTGTACAACCCCGAAAAAGTAGTTCCGGCAATCATGGATTTTGTCCTGCTTCCCGATCTCGACACCGATGCGCAACATAACGCCGCCGCTCTTAAAGGCCTAGAATCGGTAGATGTCATTTGCCACTTAATACGCGCCTTTGCAGACGATACGGTCTTCCACATTTGCGGTGAGGTAGATGCCCGACGCGATGCCCACAGTTTTGCGGAGGAACTTCTACTCAACGACTTGCTCTTTGTAGAAAAACGCCTCGAGCGCCTAGAAAAAGAGCGCGGCAAGAAAGACGATGCCCGCAGCAAGGCCGAGTTGGTGCTGCTGCCCCGGGTCCAAGAACATCTCGAGGCAAATGCACCGCTATCCGCTTTTACTTTTACGGAAGAAGAGGAAAAACTCGTCTCCAGCTACCCTCTATTGACGCGCAAATCTCTGCTCATTGTGCTCAATGTCGGAGAAGACCAACTGTCCTCATCAGAGTTGCTATACCCCTTGGAAACCCATTTCGCAGAGTGGAATTTCAAGGCCTTGGCCGTCTCGGCAAAAATAGAAGAGGAACTTACCCAGCTCGACGAAGAGGAACGACGCGGATTTCTTGAAGACCTGGGATTGGACAGCCCCGCTCTCGATCGTTTAACCCAGTTATGTTACGAATCTCTGGGGCTGATTTCCTTTTTTACGGTCGGCGAGGACGAAGTTCGAGCCTGGGCCGTGCGCCGCGACGCCCTCGCCCCCGAAGCCGGACGCGCCATCCACACCGACATTGAAAAGGGGTTTATCCGCGTCGAAGTCGTCAAATACGAAGATCTAATCGAATTGGGCGATTGGCAGAAGGCCAAAGAGACCGGCAAATTGCAGCAAAAAGGTCGCGACTACGCCACCCTGGACGGGGACGTTATGCAATTCCTCTTTAAGGTCTGAGCGCTTCTTCCTCGGTTTATTGACCTCAGCTATTTGCTGGGAGCGACGCTATCGCGAAAATAATTGCACTGGGCCATAAGCGAACATTCGTCGCAAAGAGGTTTGCGCGCCTTGCAAACATAACGACCGTGTAATACGATGATCTGGCCGAATGGGGTCCAGCTCTTCTTGGGCAACAATTCCCCCAATGCATGTTCGACCTTGACCGGATCCTCTTCCTCGGTCAGCCCCAGCCGCCGACTTACCCGTCCCACATGCGTGTCCACGACAATGCCGGGGATGTCGTAAATATTGCCCAAAATCACATTGGCAGATTTGCGGCCAATTCCGGGTAGACGCGTCAAAGAATCCATATCGGCCGGCACCTCCCCAGCGTGATCTTCAACAATAATTTGCATGGCCTTGCGAATATTTTTAGCCTTTTGGCGAAAAAAACCCGTGGCGTGGATATCGTCTTCAAGTTCCTCCGCTGCAACTCGTATATAGTCCTCTGGCACACGATACTTCTGAAAAAGCACCTTGGTCACCTCGTTTACCTTAACATCGGTGCACTGTGCTGACAATACGGTTGCCACCAACAATTCGAGCGCATTGGTATAATCCAGTTCTACGCGCGGATTGGGAAAAGTTCGACTGAGTTCCTTAAATACCGCCCGCCCTTTTTTCTTTAATGCATCTTGGCTCAACTTGATATGCCCTCCTTTCTGTGCCGCTCTTGGCGCCTAAAGTAGCTCTGCCATAATAAGTCCTCAAGAAATTTTGACTCCGACCGATGAATAGAATGTAATACTACTTTACAGTCAGTGCCCATAAGTTCATTTTTCAGAGAAGCGATCCAACATGGCCAAAAGCATATTGCGCAAAGCCCTCGACGCCTTTAAGCTGGTCGATGAAAACACGGCGGATCAAAAAAGAAACGGGCACCCAGCTCCTGTAGATGATTTAGCAGTTTTGCCCACAACAGTCTCCACCGATGAAGATGAGGATGAATGCCGCGAAGTGGCAACCTTGTTTAATGTTGCCCTCGAAGCCGTGTCCTTCCATGAAGGGACCGACGCTCAAGACAACAAACCAATGTTTCGGGTCGTCTTGGTAGATCCAGCATTTAGCCTATCTCTAGCCGTACAAGCAGACTATCTGACCGCCTATCTCGTTGAATTTTCCGGTAGCAACAATAATAGCCTAGACGACATAGTCCACTTGCTCAAGTTACACGGTCTTGCCGAGTGCGATCGCGAGGCACTGGAACGAGCAATCTCCACTCTAGACTCCGTCCCCTGCCAGGCCATTGCCCACGGTCAGACGCCTATACCTGGCAGTGACGACCAAGTACACTTTCCTGTATACCCCGATAGCCGCGCCCAAAACCAAGCCCAGACTTCCTTTCCGTTTATAGCCAGCAGTTCATTCGCAGACCTACCTCAAAATAGCACCGCTATCTGGGTCCAGAAAGATGAATTGTTAGCCGAGCTCCAAACTGGCGATCCGGGCGCGCCTGGGATAGATATATTCGGCCGCACAGTGCCTACCATTCCGGGGGGGTGTCCCCCCCTAAAACCAGGCGCCAATGTAGACCTGAGTGAGGACGGATCTCAGTTCACGGCGACGTCCTGCGGATATTTCTTTATGCGCGAGGGCGCCGTATCCATTCGCCCCCCCCTGCATATATACGCCGAAGAAACCGAAGCCGTATTCGCCTATATTCCCCCGCTGGGACCCTCTGTTCCCACCGAGGAACACATTCTGCAATTGCTGCAAGACAATAATATTGTCCAGGGCCTGGCCCTCAATTCTTGCGATGAAATACTAGCATCTTTTGCCGCCTACAGCGAGCAAACTTCGCTCATTCTAATAGCTCAAGGACAATTGCCGCAACACGGCCGCGACGGGCAAATCCAACTCAATGTCGACTGCGAGCGCAAACCCGGCAAGATTTTGCCCGATGGCAGCATCGACTTTCGCGAGATTCAATTTGGCATCGACATAAATGAAGGCGCTATCTTGGCCCGCGTGTACCCCGCTACCGAAGGACAAACTGGATTTACCGTCACCGGCGCAGAACTTGCCGCTACCGACGGCAAAAATGTCAGCCTTAACGCCGGAGCCAATGTCGAAGTTGACGGCGATCTAGATGCGCTGGTCTACCGCGCCACTATCGATGGTCGGGTGCGCCTGAAAAGTGGCACCCTGCACGTTTACGAGACGCTTTCCTTTGCTGGAGATATCGATTTTCAATCCGGCAATGTAGACTTTTCCGGCGACGTATTTATTTCGGGTTCGGTGTTATCCAACTTCACGGTCAAAGCCCAGGGCAATATCTTTGTCCAGGGCATGGTTGAAACCGGAGCCCAATTGCACTCCGAAGGCGATATTATCGTATCGGGAGGCATTGTCGGCGACAGAACGCGAGCGGTTGCCCACGGCGCCCTCACGGCCAAATTTATCGCCGATGCAACCGTTCGCACCGGCGCCGATCTAGTTATAGGTAGCTATATCTTTGGAGCCAATGTTCGCAGTGAAGGTCAAGTAATTGTGCACCAGGGCGGCAGCCGGCGCTCCGGAACTATTTCTGGGGGGAAAGTACTGGCGGCCAAGGGCATCAAAGCAAGTTTTGCCGGCTCTCCCAACGGCACCTCTACCGAGCTAGTAGTGGGAGTAGATCCAGGCATTGAGGAATCGCTGCGGCGTTGTCAGCAACAACTCGTGGCCTGCCAGGAAAACCTAAAGCGCCTTAACAACCTGCTTGGTTTAGATGAAGTGACCGTACCCCGGCTCAAACACCTGCTGCAAAGCACGGCGCCACAAAAGCGTCCTCAGCTCGGTCAGCACATCCGCCAATGGCAACGGCTCAGCAAGGTGGCCGAAGCCGTCCGCGACCAGATTAAAGGCCTCAAAGAGAATCTCGCACAACCGGCCCTGCAGGCCATACTCGCGGTAGATAAAACCATCTACCCCGGTGTTAAGCTGCGCCTGGGAGAACGCACGGCCCACGTCCACCTAGAACTAAACGACACGACTTTAACGCCGGAAACCTGGTCTGAAAAATTAGCTTTGCAACCGGCTGCCTAACGTTTTTTGCCCCAGCGATGCCCCTCCCCCTTCCACTCAAACTCTCCCAAACAACCGCCGGCTCCAAACAACACAACGGCGAAGGGATGCAATAGGGTCCACAGCGGAAAAAAGCGCAATAAGTCCAAACGTCGAAAATAAATCCCACTGCGCCACATGATCGCCCCTTCTGCCAAGATTTTCGCGCCCCAGCACAGCGCCGCCCAGTCCCATCCTATCCCGCCGGCCCAAATCAACAAGGGAGTTAAAACCAATAGAACTTCCATAATAAAAGCGCATAACATATAAGCAAATAGAAGCGAGTCTAGGTGGATCTGATACGGCGCGTTGGAAGCCCAGCGCACCCGCTGATGCAAGAAGGCTCTCCAGGAAGGCGTAAATGGATGGACGGTGGCAGTCAGCTCCACCGGTGCCGTCGCAACCCTCCACTGGGTTAGGCGACGCACCAATTGCAAGAGCAATACATCGTCTCCCGAAGCGCGGCCTTTAACTCGCTCATAGCCCCCTACTTGGGAGAAAGCCTCTTTGCGATAGGCGAGATTTTGCCCGGAAGCACTGATCGGGTGGCCATGTCCTATGCCGCCAAAAGCACAACCCATCAAGGCAAGAAAATCTATCGCTTCCCACCCAGCCCTAATGCCCTGCACCTGACCAGGATGGCCAATTTGGGAAAAACCAACAACCATGCCCACATCCTCTTCAAAACAATCGACCATGCCTTGCACCCAGGTCGACTTTACGCGGCAGTCCCCATCCGTCGTTAAGATAATTTGGCCGCGGGCCTCTTCTATACCCAATGTCAGTGCAACCTTCTTAGCCCCCGTCGTTGCGCAAACATCCTTGGTTTCTATAAGCCGTATAGATACCTTTCCCCCCAACCTTGCCCGCACTCTGTCTGGCGTACCATCTTCAGACCCATCGTCTACGACGATGATCTCATAAACATCCAAGGGGTAGGTCTGGGCGCATAGATCGGCCAATAAATATTCTATATTCTCCACTTCATTGCGCACGGCTACCACAACGGAGACCAGAGGACGCTCGTTTGTCTGGACGTAGCTGCGGCGCCGCATGCCGCTGACGAACCAAAATACGCCGAGCGCATAAGACGCCGTAGTCACCCCTAGCAAAACTTCGAGATAGGGCAACACAACCTGCCAGAAATGGATCATGGGAGATACGAAAATTAGCCGCGGAACTCTTTGACCAGGGAAAACATGCCTTTATACCCTTCGGAGCAATTATTACACATGCCTACTCCGGTGCGATCGGCCAAGATTTTTTTCCTGAAGTCCATATAAGCTCGACCGCGCCAGATCTGGTCAAAAGATTGGCCATTGAAGGCCTGGCCCATGGCATAGTCGACGTCCTTGTCAAAACAACAGGGGGCCACCGCCCCGTTCCAATTGACCATGGAGCTATACCATAAAACTTTGCAGCCGCGTACGGGTTGCCCTTTGACCGCTAGCCCGCCATCGGCTTCCTCGTAGCGCCTAAAATCTTCGGCCTCGGGCAGAAAGTGGTCGGCCTCTTCCTCGGTGTAGACCTGAGCGGTCTTAATGAGGAATTTGTCCACCTGCAATTCTTGGGCGATGCGCTCGGCCTCGGCCAAATCGGCTTCGTTGTGTTTCATGACAATGAACTGCAGATTGATCAGCGGGTGTTTGGCCTGCAGTTCTTTTTTAGCCTGCACCAACAGCCGCGTCCCCTCAAAAACGCGTTCGATGCGGCCACCGACGCGGTAATGCTCATAGGTCTCTTGATCGACGCCGTCTAGGGAAATGATAATTTCATCCAGGCCCGACTCGACAACGGCCCGGGCCTGTTCCATGTCCCGTATGAAATGGCCGTTGGTGCTGGTCATGGTGGTAATTTTGCGCTCGTGGGCATAACGCACCATATCGGTAAAGCAACGATTTATGAACGGTTCGCCCTGATTCCACAACATCAAGAGCATGAGGTCATCGCTCACTTCGTCGATGAGGCGCTTGAAGTCGTCTATATCCATATTGCCGCGCGCCCGCGTCATCTGCCCGTTGCCCGAGGGACAGAGCGGGCATTTTAGATTGCAGAAATTGGTGGGTTCGACCATCATCATAAACGGCTTTCCCCAGACCACGGGCCTACGACTTATCCAAGAAAATCCCATCGAACTCATGACTTTGGAAAAATTCCAAAGTCGCCTCCAGGAAAGTACATACCCGTAACGCTCTATATAGCGAGGGATCATCTTTAACTTGGGCGAGATTAGAAAGGCCATTTCTACAAATTCCCTCTGGTAGAGAGGATTCCATCTAAGGTTTTTTTGAAACTGGGCTAATGTGCTACTTTGCTACTCTTAATATACCATAACATAAGCGCTGATAATGTTCACCGCTACCGCCGTCAGGGTTCATTCATCTTTGCCAAGCTGTGCCCACAAGCCGTCACGCCATGACAATAGACTTCCCCGATCGAATTGTTGGAAAAACTTCTGATTGTTCTGGAAGTGCGTATCTGACAGGTCGGCGAGCCATTCAAAGTGCTGCGCCGCTTGCTCCGAGTCGCCAACTCGGGCGTAGCGAATCCCCAGTTCAAAGCGCAGCCTGGCTATATTTGGCACCAAGTTGTGGAGCGCCAAAAGCGAGCTTAGGTAGGATGGATCCCGCCGCGCCTCGATAATGAGGTATTCGGCCAGCTTCGGGGCGAAGTGCCGTTTGAAGTTGGCAGGTTCGCTCTCCAAGAGCCCGAATATCTGCTGCCAGATCGCCCGGCGTTGGTCGTCATCCGGCTCCGCCTGCAGCAGCAACATGAATAGGCGCAGGTCTTTGGAAAAGGTCTTACAATGAAGGCGCACTCTTGCCAACAAGTTCGGATCGTTGGCTCGCTGCATGCAGCGCAGTTCCAGCAGCGCCAAATCGGCATCAAATTTAGGACACTGTTCGTTTGTGATCACCAATAAATCCGATAAAGTCCACATAAATCGCTTATTTACATATAATTAAATCTATGTCTAAGAATCGATTTCCTGTTGGTAGCAGAATAATATAGAGA
>Ga0114996_10004745_pt1 | contig 16169 bp, 5 predicted proteins | sample ArcticOcean_MG_C_4_FD_87039 | JGI IMG/M metagenome (GOLD analysis project Ga0114996, IMG submission 87039) | Marine microbial communities from western Arctic Ocean - ArcticOcean_MG_CB4_134 | ecosystem: Environmental > Aquatic > Marine > Oceanic | place: Arctic Ocean: Canada Basin | collected...
AGTTCCGGCCAGAAAGCATTGGCGAGAGGCGCGGTCATCATGGCGGGTCCGAGGACTGTTGGTGGTGCGATGCTGGGGTCTGGGTAGATGTTGGTAGTCGTCAACGAATTGTAAGTCACGTAATCCGGGTATATGCCCATCGCAATTGGCGCGATTGGTACACCCGTTGTTTGGTCTGGCCCCGTTGGGGATGCGCCGCCGAAACTTCCAACGATCCCGCTCCTAAGCTCGATCATGGTAAAATCGGATGCTTGGCTTGAGTATTGGTCAAACTGCATTCTGACCTCTAGCCACCTGACGAAGGGCGGCGGTGGGGGTACTGCTGCCGCAGTCACCGTCGTGGAGACAGTATTACCGTTTGATAACTCAAAGTCTACAGAACAATCTCCAGCGTTTCCGCCTGTAGCAGCACTCCTTGTTACAGTTACAGTGGTGCTCGCTCCTGTATCGAGTACAACTAAGGTAGTAGCGGGAAGGTCAAAATTACCTGGATCATTGCCACCCTTTGTAACTTTGAAGGCGGAAGGATGCGATACCGCTGTCGCGTCAACTGTAATATCTACATCCGAGTCCACATCTGCGATGCTGGCAGCAGCAGGCACCACGGGCCCGCCAGCAACTTGGGCTTCCCTAAGAATCCATGCGTTACCCGCCGCGTCAAAATATAACTCAGTCGCCATAGTAATTCCCTACGTCTTAGAAATTATGGCCCAGGACGTGGCAGTTGTGCACTGCAACGTCACCCAACTATAAGCTACGTTAATCAGAACACCACCCGCGCCGTCAATAGTATCTAAAAGATTCGGCACGATGCTTATCTTATTGGGGGTGGCAAACCCTGTATGGTCCCCGATATATAAAACCCTGCCGACCAGGGCAGCAGACGCCGCAGGCAAATGTACCTCTATAGGGTTTACCTGGGTGTCACATGCGATGGTGTAGTCTGTCGCTAGAACAGTATAGGGGCTATCCGCAGCAACCAGGGTCACCACCTTGTGGGTTACACTCCCATTAACATGGAGTGTTGCCCCCGGAGTAGTAGTATTGATGCCGAGGTTGCCACCCGTGAACCAAGAATCACTTGTTGAGTCGAGTCTTACCTTCTGATCATTTGAACTGTTGTGTATCTGTACATATCCACCCTGGCTGCCCGATTCTAGTTGGATAACTGCGGTGGAGGTATCGTGGCCAATTAGGTTTATTCCATTACCGCTGCCCCCTGCTTTGACTTCCAAAGTCTTTGCAGGGGTCGTCGTATTGACGCCTAAGATACCATCGACCCAGGAAGGCCCTGCTGAGTCGAGTCTGCATTTTTGATCATTCGAACTGTTATGGACCTGTACGTACCCGCCCTGACTGCCTGATTCTAACTGGACATACGCAGTAGCATTGTCATGGGCGATTAGGTTTATCCCATCCCCACTACCCCCCGCTTTGACTTCCAAAGTCTTTGCGGGAGTCGTTGTCCCAATACCTAGCCTTTCGGTGGCTTTGTCGTAATAGACCTCTGCGCCTTCAAACGCACCACCGTCGTTGAACTGTACTTGCGTATCTACACCACCGGGGTTGCCTACTACCGTGCCTAGAAGGGGGGCCTCACCATTGAAATACACCACTCCAGGATTAGGAACATTTACACCTGTTGCGTCCTCAGTCAGTACTTTGCCCACCACTCGTGTAGTGGTACCCGGCGTATCAGTTAGAATACCGGCGTCGGTTACGTAGATGGCGCTATCCGCAGCAAATCCTGTAGTGGTGTAATTGATAACGCCAGAAGCGAGCGCAAGCGCCTTTCCGTTCTCGGGGAGGTCCTCTAGCAGCAAGAGAAGGGGCTTTGTTGCGACCAGGGGGTCAGTCGCGTTGATAGCATCAACCATCAGTGTGAAGTTGTTATACCCATCTTTTATGGGGACCAAATCTACATTTACGTCAACTTCCGCCCCCTTCCATTGGACTAGTGTGGGGCTGCTCTCTAAAGAGACCACAGTTCCTTTAGAGGAGGTCCCGACCGTACTTTTTGAGACAGAGACGATCTTTTTGTATCCAGCCGTCTGGGATACCAAAGAGAGGAAAGCTTCAGAAGACCGGGCCCACCCCTCATTACTGTCGTACTCATTTGACTCATTGGCCGCAGGTATTGAATGGCCTGGAACCTGCGGGTCTTGCACCTCTAGGAGACAGGTAAAGACCTCAGAAATTTGTGTGTTTGTATTATCAACTGTCAGCTTTACTAAGTACCTACCGGGCACATCTGGCGTAAATGTCTGGGCTGTGGAGCCAAGCGTCCAAAGACCCGTGTCTACTCCACTTGAGACCGGCCCAAATATCTCCCAGGAGGTTGGTGTGTACGGGTCCGCGTCAAAGAGACCGCTGAACGTTACGTTCTGGATAACCCCACAGTCTTTATCCTTTGAGGCAACTGCACCATTAACAAATAAGGTAGCCATTTAGTTTACACCTCCAAACGGGCCAGTACCCCAGTTAACGCCGCCCCAGCCGCTAGGACTATGGAAATAAGCGTTTTCTATTACGCCTACATCTATATGCAACTGCTGTGCGCTTACGGACGTAACCGTGTAGGGCCTGTAATTTCTGACTATTATGTCGTAATAACCAGGAGTAAGTTGAGGTATCTCTACGATCAAAATATGGCCTGTGCTCGTCTGGTCAGGGTTATCTATCCCCAATACTGTTTTACCAGGGTTCAGGCCAGTTTCAAAGACTGGTTCAACCTGCACAGGTGTCTCTACCCCTGTGTCCGCGTTTCGGAAAAACACCCAGCACCCCCCTATAGTACCATTAAAAGTATCCGGTGTGGGAATCACTGCATTGGGCTCAGGGGCTACAAAGTAATACCCCTCGATCCGTATGTCTACAGCATCGGCTGTATACGTGACCCGATTTATATTCGGCGGGGGAATGTAGAACTCAGTAAACCCGTGGGTGTAGTGAAACCCCTTGATGCGCTTAATCTTGAAACCAACATGAATATTCTGTAAGTCACCTGCCGCAGGCACACTATCAAACTCATCTAAATTAACAGGGACGGGGATTGTAGCCACCTCACCCACATCCGTGTACCCCCATCGAAGATTATCACCTCCGGGGGTCTTATTCAGGTTGTCCCAATTACTATAAAATCCAGGACTAAAAGAAGGGACAAACTGCCTATTGTCGTCAACCGTGGAGTCGTAGGGACTCCTTTGAACTTCCCTGGAGATTCCTTCCTCCCCAAATGGAGGAGCAAGGATATTTATCGGATCGGGGTCCCGGAACGTGTTTATCTCCATGCCTCCCATAGGGACGTACTTCGTAAGTGCTACGTGTGCAGTGCTTTTGGGGCCGTGCTCTACGAGCTTGTCTAGTTGAAAGATCTTCTCTAAGAGGAAATACTTTGCGTCTGAAGCGTCTGTTCGTGAGGGTATCAAAACATCTAGCGTGGCCTTGGCTTCACTTTCTCTACCCTTCAGGTACATGGTGCCCGCCGCACCAAGACTGCCAGTGATTCGTAATTCATCGGCTAACTCAAGGGCATCCAGCCTGTTCTCATTCGCAAAACAATTCACATCTTCCCAACCGGGGTCCACGCCGTTGGCGTAGAAATCCGAAGGGTACGTCTCTTCGTTCTCAAAACCCAGAAGTAGGTACGTATAGGGGTGAGTAAGCTGGGGGGACTCCACCCCAAAGGGAATCCGTGGGTGTACGGAGGAGCCGATATGGAGAATGACGGGAGGAGAGTCGTTCCAAAGAGTAGGGACTACAGTGTTATTCTCGAAGTAGATATCTACAGCCTCTCCCGTGATGAACTCTACAAAATCCACAGGCAGTGCTGAAGTGTCTATCGTGCAGGGGACCCAGAGTCGGCTGCTCACCACATCAATATCTGATGTCAAATTATTGACCATATCGACAGTGCTGTGGCGGCGATTGAACGAGCCATCCCCAGAGTAGTCGTCTAGAACACCCTCACAATAGCCCGACTCATAGCGCTCCTTCACATCCAAGGCGGCTACAGTCCATGTGTCGGGTCCTAAGCCGTCTATCCTTGACTTCGTATCGGCTTCGGCCCAAAGAGCGGCCTCTGAGTCCACGTCGGCTGTAAGTGCAAAAAACGAAGCAGTGTGGGGAGTATCTCTTAAAATCACTGTTGGTTTGAGGAACTCCTCGTCTACGGCGTCAATACTATCGTGAATCTTCAGAGAACCTACCAAGATGAAGTTGGTATACGCAGGCTTGGCTTCCTTGAGAAAGTCCCTGACCAGTGGGAAAACCTCTGTAGACTTAACTGCGCCCAGAGGGACGTCCACTATAAACGTGTGATATTTCTTGATAATATCCTGGCCCTTTAACTGAATATCGATAAGGTCAGGGTTGCTGATGTAGTCATCAAAATTAATGAGGTCTATGAGCTTCACATACGCATCTACCAGCGAGTCTTGGTAAGTCTCTACCTCGTCTTCGGGGGCGGTCTCAGTAGGCTTGCCTGAGTACCCTTTTATTGTTCTATCCGTAGTTGGGTTTAGACCCACGGTGGCCCCTAACGGGAACCTATACACACTGGCCCTACCGGTCGCCTCTTCTACAATGAGGTGCCCCTCTTCTAAATCTGTGGGCTCCTGAATGTGCGTAACCTGTCCCGCCCTCTCGGTGTAGGGAAGGTTGAAGAAGGTCTGGAGAGCCAATTGAAGGTTGTGGAAGCTGGGCCCCGACAAGAAGGCAAACCACAAAGACCTTACAACTGATAGATAGTCTAGTTCTTTGTTCTTATCATAGAGGCGCAGAACATGCTCTGGCAGACCCACGAACAGGCCAAAGTTATTCTCTATAGTCTGTTTGTTGTCAAAGTAAGAGACCTCTGCCCAAAACTTATGGACCGTCGTCGCGTAGGCTCCGTACCTAGGAACCTCTACGTCTACAACCCCAGTATGAGCTAGCTGCTGGTCTAGAGTAAGTTCATAGAACTTAACCTCCCCCTCTTCGACCACTTCGACATTGGTTAGCGTATACACGCCTGCGTCTGCACCAGTACGGACTATTGCTGTTGTCGCCCCTAGAGCAGTTAGTGAGGAGAAGGGAGTAGACGTTGTTATCTGCGGGTGGAGGTCTATGGGCAGTTCTGCCCTGATGGTGGCTTTACCTGCAGTAGTTTTGGCACGGCAGGAAATCCAATCTTTTATGACTATTTTGTTGTCAACAACCGAGTAGTCTACATGCTGGTGCATGGACGACTTGATGGTAGATGTGCCCAGCCTGGGGACGTCGATAACCTCGTCTACGGCAAACGTCTCCTTCGCCTTGATAATACCTGTGACTGTAAAGGGAATGGCCGCCCCGTCTGGCCCAAAAGCCCCGTCTAAGGTCCACTCCGGGTCATCGGTGTCGATGCTGAGGCCCCTGGCTACGTTGAGCGCAGATATAAACGAGGTCCAGTCAACAAAGATATCCTGGTCATTAACCGCTAATATGGGCAGGCTAATCTCAATATCAGTACCCGTGTACGGATCAACAACTGTTGCGTCTATGTAGTCGCCTGTAACGCACGTGTACTCACTCAAATCCAGGGCAGGGCCTATAGTAATATAGGGGGTCTGCTCTATGGTCATGTCCTCTACAGGAACAATGTGCTGCCAAGTGTACCTTTCGTCGCTTACTGTAAAGGAGGTATCGACCCGAATTGTGTTCGGTACGGTCAGTATAGAATTCTGCTCTGTGACGACCAACTCTACGGGGAGGGTCTTATTGGGACCTGTGAACAGGCGCACGCCTTTCTTATCCTCTAGCAGGCTTCCGAGTGGGTAAACTACATTTGTGAATATATCGCTGGTCTCTGGCAGAGAGAAGACCTTCTCCGGATCTCGAACAAAGAAGCCGTTGTTATTCTCATTAAGAACGAGCACGTACGGGAACGACTCAGAGTCGGCTGTCAACGTGTTAAATACTTCAGCAAGCTCGCTAACGAACGTGCTTACGCTAACAACATTAACAACCTCGATAATAGCATTCGCTCCCCTGACCAAACACTTACCGGCTGATAATGGAGTAGAGCCTGTGATAACAGAGCTTTTGCTATGAGTGCCGTTTATATTGGGAGTTGCAATTAGGGGTGTAGGTGTAACGATGGCTTCCGGAAAAGAGATTGTTGTCGTAATCTCCGCAAAAGTCTCCTCTGTGGCCGCGTCGTACCCAGTAGAGGTCAGGTCAATCAACGTTGAGTAGTACTGCCACCTTCGCTGGTAGCGCCTAGATATGTCCCGAATAGTCTTAGAATAGTCGTTCTGCCACAGAGTTAAGAGGTCGTCTGAGAGCGCTTGCGTCAGGGCGGACCATATTGTCGTCACCTGCTCCTTGTCTTGAACAAGGTTCCAGAAGTCAGGCAGGTACTTGAAGATGTACTTAGAGTTAGGTCTATGCCCTAAAAGCTGGTTTGTAATCCCAACTGAGAACTTTACTGAAGCCTTCTCGCTGACTCGATTCCCATTGTAGACCGTCAGGCTAAAATTATAGGCCCCCAGGACATCAGGTATAAACAGTGGATTGGCTAGAGGCGAACCGGTACCGCCAGTGAGGGTGAAAGACCCCTCTGGAAGAATCCCGTCTCCGGTGGAGTCAAAGTTGGTAAGGTCAACAGAGAACAGTTCTACCGCTGCTACGTTATAGCCCGTGCTCCGTGCATCAGAGAAAGCCCTCTCCAAGTCACGAGCAGTGGAGTAAGCAACTCCCAGGGAGTCTACACCGAGAAGAATAGTAAGAGCCCCATCAATCCCCACCTCCAACTCTACCCGTAAACTGCTATTGGGCGGGCCCTTCTTAATCTCCACCGGGAGTGCGTTGGCGTAAGCAGTGGGTTTTTTGTAGGAGATAGTGACTTCGTTATTATCGACCTCCGTCCCTACAGTAATCTTCGCTCGCTCAGCCCCTTGTATGGTGGCTGTGCTTGTCTCCGGGGCTATCTCTATTTCCCAATTATACTCTAAACTCCCTGTTGCCCCAGGATCGTAGCTTCTACCGCCAAAGACAGTTATGGGGGTGCCTACCAGTGTATTCCGTACTGTGTACGCTGAGGCTATGGGCCGCGCCTCAGGTATTAGCACTGAGCTAGAAAGTCGTAGAGAGGACAGGGAGAACGCGCACTTTAGCGCAAGGTCCTCGGGGTCTGGCTTAGCGCTGGCTTGTAGCGCTAGGCCGTCTCCTATGGGGAAGAGGGAGTAAGGTCCTCCTGAAGAGTTCAAAGACGCGGGGGCGGCCAAATTGTACTTTATAGAGATATCGGCGTCATTGAACGACTCTTCATATACTTTACTGGTGTCACCAATATAAACACTTATTCGGTTGTCTTCGCCGTTAACAATAGCCCGCACTGTCATCGACTCAAGGAAGGGGTTACCCTCAACGTCGTCGTCATAAAGCAGGTCCTTAGACCCACTAAGTATAATAAAATTAGGATCTTCTGGGTACGTAGCGAGGGCGATCCCATCGTGAGAGAACAGGAACCCCGCTGTAGCGAACTGCTGGTTCACCACACCAACAAATATCCTATCCTCAGTCGTAGAGAAGGACCGAGGTAGAAAATCACTCTCTAAGTGGATATCGAATTCAAAGGTAAAGGTGTCAGGGACACCAGCGGGTAGATCAGTAAGACTGGCGAAAGCCTTGACTGTGTTAACCCCTGAGTTACTGTCGGCATCAGCCGACAAGCTAACATACCCAGCCGTTTCTACTACAGAGCCCACGCCCGTTTGAAACGTGTGCGCACGCAAAGGGTCTGTAGCATCACCGAATGACTTATCGCCAGTGTCCTCCGTGTCACCGGATCGAATATTCCAGTCGAAGAGATCAAATTTGCTAGATACAGGAAGAGCCATTACCCCACCCTATTTACAGTAACCATGCTTAGATCTTCCATAAGGTGGAAGTTATTGTCCAGCACAATGACGTTGGTGGACCTCACAACCCTCAATTTCCTGTCTTTATCATGAGTAAGCACTGCCACCTCCAACGGATAGGAAACAAAGGAGACCCTCCTTTTACTCAGAACCGTAGTGAGGTCATAAACCTCTAGAGGCCTATTCGGGTAAAGAGTGGTGAGGAACGTCTCTATAGCCCCCCTTACCTCCGAAACAGGGCTGAACCCGGCGTAGTCTAGATTAAACACAGGATACGCAGGGAAGTAGTGCCGCACCAGCGGGTTGTTGCAGACCACCCTGACAAAGGGTTGAAGGACATAGCTTTGGATGCTTTCTATATCCGGCGACCTGTCGTACGTGATCGTGGCTCCAGACCCAGGAAGTGCGAAAACCTCTTTAAAGGAATCAGCAAAATCAGGAAGCATCACGCTTGTAACTCGGACGCTAACCTTCTCACCTAAGCTGTAGGAGTAGTTGTTGTTCTCAACAACGCACTCGTAACCAAGGGAAGTGTGCCCAGAGATACTGAGTTGCTGATTCGCCTCAACAGTCTCTGTCGTGAAAGGGTCGTAGGAGGTAAGCTTGACAGTGCCCCTGAAGAACCCATCGGAATCTGTTGTAAGATCTGTTGGGTAAAGTCGTTGGTGCTTCGCCCGAGTCACCTTAATGAAGATACCGTCACCAACTGCAAGTGCTTGTGTCTTATCATTAAGTACAATACTGCTCGTACGTAAGGCTTCATCGTATCTTAGTAACTCCACTGTGCGGATGGTTATTAGGTCAGGATACTCTATGTTCGAGGTTTCTCCCCCTGGGGTGAACTTAAGGGTATTGAGAATGCCGATAGAGCCAAAGTTTTCAAAAATCACTGCGTTTCTAGAGTAGACCGCGAGGACTTTCGTATCCGGTACCACCCCATCTTCTACCGCAGTGGTCAGTTTTCCAGACAACTGCCTGTTTATCGCAGAGCTTATATCCGACAGCTTAAGGGGATTATTACCCGAAAATACGACGTTGAACACCGAGCCGTCCACTTTAACCGACAAAATAGAACCGCTGAGATTTAAGGCTTCTGCCTCTTCCTCAGTGAATTCACCTGTTTTGATAACCTTTGTAAGTATCTGAACAGTGTCTCCTGCCTCAATACCATACTTGAGCCAGTTGTCTGTTGTGGAAGAGATCGTATCCCCATCAAGTGCAGTCGTGGCAAGAACCGCCTCTGTGCTGTCCACATCAGACTGGAACAGAACAGCGGTCTCCGCTGGAGAAGGTCTGAAGTTGAAAACTTGGCCAATGGTGTCTGTAAAGGAGAACTTGGTATCTGGCCCCACCTCTATGAACGTCTTGTCCTTAAAGACCAGATCAGCCGTGCCTATAGACGGGTGCCCTATTGTGAAGGTGAGGTCTAGCAGGTCTGCCTGCAGCGTAATCTGCCTATCGAGCACCAACACATCAAATACAATATCTGTGACGTAGAAGTACTTCAGGGGGTTATCGAGATTGTCTATTCGGAGAACGCTGTTTGTGGCTACCCCTGCTGCTACTAGATCCTCCCCAGGAACAGTAAAAAAAGTTCCGCCAGCCGCTTCAGACAAAATACCCGTCTGCCCTGTATTTGAATCTGTAATGGGGTCATCATTGAGACCCGTGAAGGAACTACTTATAATGTCAATGGGGTCCTTGTACGGGACATTAAAGCCTTCCTGATCCCCAGCCAACCCAACACTCTTCACCCTCACCAAAGGCAGTGAGACCCCGGAGCCTTGCCGTGTGTACACCCTGTAGCTGACGTTTTCACCTGAAAAGGGAACGGGGTCCGCCAGCCCAAGTGTCGTGGCCGATTTGCTCGTTACTAGGTACTCACCGAAGTTGTCCCCACTGTCGATGTGTAAGAACGTGGCCCTAAGCGAGACATCGTGGTTGAACTCCACCCCGCCTAGTAAATCCACGGACAGGGAGTTTCCCAGCACTTTTAGGTCAGAGCCTTGCTGTAGGATATTCAAAGGCCGTGACAGACTCGTAGTGCTCCTCTTCAGAAGCCTGAATCTGAGATTTGTAGCAGAGTCTGGCCCCGAGAACTCTCCGTCAATCTTAACCCCACCAGTAGCAACATGGAGCACCCTGAAGAACGTTGGGGTCAGGCCTACCGGAGGCTCAATTAGTTGGATGACCAAATCATCAAGGTACTTCGGCAGTAGGCCATAATTTGAATGTATGTACGAGGATAAGTCGATGCTGGTAAAGTGCGTCTTCTGTTCGTCGTCTAGACTATTAGTAATAAGCCCGCCATCGGAAGCCTCTACCAAGACCTCCTCGGTGTCTGTTAGGGACTCTGAGCTAAAGTTGATTACCCCTGAAGTCTCGGTCTCCGACGAGGTCGGCTTCACATAGATGTCTGTCAGTCCGCCGATGTGGACTTCGTCATCATTGATAACTAGGTTCCCATCGAAGAAATCCGGAAACGGAACGGACCCAGGCATATCGGATACAGTGATACCTGTAATTGTCTCCCCTATGGACTCCAAAGAGTCGTGCACGCAAACCATCATGTTTGTGAAGGAAAATGCAGCGTCGTCGTAAGGAGCTACCTGCGTGGGCCCAAAGGGGAAGGGGATCAGGAACCCAGAATGACCCATCTGGTTATTGACAGCCCCGGCTGGCTGAGCCACAGCCATCGTTGTTTCGTCTGTCGGGTTGGTAATAGCCCTGCCCCCCGCAGTAAACGGACTGCTCACTACCGTTCTGAAATGACCAGTTAGGTTGGTAAGAGCAGTTGACTGACTGAACCTAGCTGCCGGGTAATCTACTTGGATAGCGGCTGGAGGTGCCCCATTTACTGGCTGGGGGTTTACGGTGCCAGCAAAGTCTGACGGGAGGTAAAGCTCCGCAGAAACGCATAGCTCGGACGGACTCGCTGCCAAGCTATTGTGCTTGGAAAAAAAGCTCTTGTCTAAACGAATCCACCAAGCTTTCGCCCCTGTATGCGACCCACCGAGCAGACCAGTATACCCATACGCCTGATTATAGGCAGCATCCCCCAGGTCACGAAAACCATCAACTATGGACAAAGTTTGGTTGGTCTGAGGGTCTTCATGGTCCCCAACATAGGAAAGACTAGAGACCGCCGCCACACTGCCTTGTTGCAGAATACTAAGATTCCCTTCCCCTTTATAGGCTGGTAGGAAAGTTAACTCGTCATAAGAAAGAACAAGTTTACCGTCTGGCGCGACCATCTGGCGTTCGCCCTCGAACACTGTCCAGAAAGCCCTATACTTACTTTCTAGGGGGAAGTAACTAGCTGTCCAGCTTCCCGTAACCTCAACAGTACTTGTGAGGGTGATGTAACCTGTGAGAGGATTTATGGTCCCAACATTTTGTTGTTCAAGCTGAGCTAGGCTGTTATAGGCGTCTATCTCTGACGTTGCTGTGTTGTACCTAAACTCCCATGGGGAGTTTGGGGCATCAACAGAAGCGAAGAGACTGGCCAGCAACAAAGGTACTGGTGTGAGCTTAAAAGTGAACTCTGTGTTTACTGGGGCGTTTGTAGTTAGGGGCGTGGTGGCTACATTTGCGTAGCTGTTTATGTTCGAACTTCCAAAAACACCGGGAAAGTACGATGAAAAAGTTCCCGCCCCACTACTATGTAGGGTGGCCCAGTCAAGCCCCTCAACGCGCATCCTGTGAAAATCTCCATCCCCGTTTGGGTCTATCTTTTTTATTCTGCCCCACCCATTCCAACGAATATCAGTATTAACCCCTGATAACTCACCAACAAAGGTATCGTCGAACACCGAAAGACTTATAAAATGCCCTACCTTGACTCCCCTAGCAGCCCAAGAAACGACCTGGGGGTTCAGCACGACATCACACTCTTTTACCTCCCCCGCAATCGTACCTATATCTAGAGTTTGCGCGCTATCGAATAGATCTGCCTGATACCCAGGATCTCTGCCCTCTAAAGAAACACCAGCATTTTTACTCCAATCCTCTAAAGTACTGCCGTCATAGTTAGCGGGAAAATCTTGGGTTAGGGCGGGTCCGCCGAAGTCTATAACCTGCACCCCCTCTGCTTTGCCGCTGAGGCCGATATCCGGAGAATAGACGAAGTTCTCAGCCCCCTGGTAGTTAATGCGGTCCTTGCTGGTCATGCAGGCGTCTATCCGTTCAACCCCAATCTTGTGGTCAGGATATAACCTGCTAATAGGGAACAGCTTTAGTTGCGCAGGGACATGGTACTCGTTAAGTGCGTTCGTTGCCTCACCCTGATAGTCAAGCTCATATGTGTCATCCGCCCGAACGACGACCAAAAAGTCCTGCCCAGGTATGGCCGCTGCGGGCTTGTCGAGTATGGAATCAGCGTCAACGTAGTCAGTAAACGGCAGAGGAGCACCAAGTATGACCTCTACTGCATTCGGATCAGGGTCGATCACCCCGCTTCCTATCAAAGAATAAGCACTGCCCTGGGTGGCGAACTTATTGAATCCCCATTCGTCACCGTTGGTAAATATGTCTTGAGAGAAGCTCTTCTTCGGAATAGTCGGTGAGCTTGGTGAGGGGTAGACAGTAAAGTCTGTAGTTTGCACCAAAAGGTCGTCACCGGCCACGGTGACAGTGCCGACGGTGCGAACTCTGTTAAGGAGAAAGGCCGAGAAATCTTCACCCGCACCGATTATACGGATGTACTTCGCGCTCTTTATAAGACCCGCTTCCGGTGATATATTCGCATCAATCAGTCGAATAGTGTTCGTAAAGGGGATTAGAAAATCCAGAGCGTTGGCGGAGTCTGGGTGGGAAAAGACCGACTCCGACCTAAACGAAGACGCTGTATAGAGAAGAGGCCCAAGTACTTCATCGGCGGACAGAGTAGCACGGCCTTTTAAGATGTCCCTCTGCATCAAGGACTCGCCGTACCCTATAACCTCCAAGGAGGTAATGCCTGAGAAGTTGTTGAGGATATTGGTCTCTATTCCTCGCCGGGTGTTCAGGGACCTCTCAGAGAGGCTCCTTTCAGCCCTCTCTATAAACTCCTCACCGGTTTCTTCTGAGACACCGCCGCTAAAAGAAGTTCGGTTAGTAACTCGAACAACCCCTTCAAGGCCGTTGGCGAACCTGACAGTGCCCTTGGGGACATTGGCGACTACGGTTGCTTCGTTAGAACGGACAGGTATATCTATGTAGAATAGGTTTCCCGACCTCGTCATCTCAGAAGCACGGAAAGTCTTTATCGTCTCTGAAACAAAGGCAATCCCATCTGACGTGGAGAACACAATAGAGCCGTCTATTGCCACCGCCTGTGGGGCGCTAAAGAACACGCGCACAGAGCCACGGGAGTGCTCACCTATGTTTCTAGACGAGAATAGATTTGAGAGAAGCGCGTCTAGCTCGTCCGTGGCAAGGATCTCAAAGTCCGCAACAGAAAGCTGAGTCTTCAGGAAGTTGATCTCGCGCCTGATAGGTTCGAGGAGAAGAACCAGGGGGGAGATAAGAAGGTCTCTCAGAACTGAGCCGGGGGAAGAAACGTCGAGTCCTGGTAGTTCATCGGACAGTCTGCTGACAAGAAAGGTCTCGATATCTACCGTCTTTGGATCTGTGCCTAACCGAGAAACCAGCGGGTTGATCACTTTGCTGTAAATCTCGGACCCCTGCTCGTCAGACAAGGTTGGGTCCAAGTCAATCAGCCTTTCGACCATAAATCTTTTTAAGGCTTCGTAGGCCATAACTACCCCGTTAGTGTACTACTTACGCTCGCAACTACACTATCTATTGAATCTAGGCCCAGCCCAAACAGTATATTCTCTTGGGAGGCCATGACTAGCTTTAAGCTTATAGACATCTTAGTTGGATCCTCAGAATCAAAACTAATCCCTAACACTTGAATTCTGCTTACTCTCTCATCTGGAGGGACTCCTGACAACAACTGAAGCGCGGAGAACTTCGCCCCTGTACTAACAATAGTTAAGACAGTTTTGGTAATAAGCGCCTGCGGATTATTTAATGGGTTGCGCCCACCGACCCAGTTTTGAAGATTACCCCCTATATCCTTATTGAAGATATCCGTCCCCGGTGTCGTCATCAGGATCTTCAAGAACTGGCTCAGGGCTTTAAAGGGGCCGCTCACTTGCTTCGGATTATCGGTTAATAAATAAGAGAAGAAGGTTTTTCTATTTAGGGTCGAGGAGGAGACTATAGCGTCAACCGACTCTATAGTTGCGGCATTCTCTGGAAATTGAACTAGGGCAGTCGTTGTGTTCGAAAGAGTAAACGGCATGGACCGACCATTCACCCTAATCTCAACTAGCTTGGAGAGGTCATGTGCGGAGACCTTCAGTATATTAAGATACCCCACCACCTGTCCAGTTTCCCTGAATGTCCCCTCTGCAGTAGGTTGCCGTATTCCAGAAGACTTAAAGGTCTCTGCGAACTCTGTCCCGTCACTTGCAGACGTGCCGCTTACTACGTTTATGACCTCCCCTACCGTAAAAGTGGACCCGTCGCCGTCAGTCACCTTCCGCAGAACACGTATCGTCCCAATATCTAGAAAAGACCTGCCCTCGGGGAGACCCACTAAAAGCTCGTCACCTACTAACATGTAGGGGGCGGGGGCGTTATCAGCAGTGACTCCGGCAAAGTTAGCAGGGTCTACATTGACAACCTTCAACATAACTGCGAGATCAATAGCAGTAAGCTCTACTAAATTGCGTATGTAGACAACCTGAAGGTCAAACATAATCAGAACCCACGTTGTTCTGTATCAACAACCATTTCGACCTCTCCTACGTTTTCCAGGGATTCGATGGCTTTTTCTATCGTCTCTACCAGAGTCTCTTCCAAGAAAGTCAACTCGGCTAGAAGAGTTCTTCTTCTCACATTAAAAGAATTTGAACCGCTGTCATCTCCACCAATCTGGGCCAACCTCTCAGTGATTACTTCAGAGAGACTGTACCCCGTAAAAAAGTCCTTGTTCCTAACGGCGGTTGCTAGATAGTCAAGAGCTTCCACCATGGCCTCAGCCATCTTAATACGAGATACCGCCTCTTGGGAAGAAGTGTTAAGAAGCAGCCCAACTTCCTCGGTGTCTTGTGGAAGCCCTGGAATCGCGTTTTCAAATATACTTTTAGCCATAATTAGTCCGAGGCTGGAAAGTCTGAGAGGTCGCCGTCCCCTCGTGTAAAGAAGTCTCCTAGTCGGCTATCACCCTCCACCATCTCTACGTAGCTAATATTACCACCAAGAGTGGTACTTAGCTCTTCCAGGAGATTTTCTACCGAAGATTGCTTTGAAACCTCCTCGGCAACTATAGTGCTTACCGACTCAAAATCTAGATTTCTCAAGTAAGATAGAACTAAAGTGAGCTTCTCCTCGTTTAATGTCCTCACAAGAGCATCCACCTCACTAACACTATTGGCTTCATAGTCGTCATACGCGGTCTTTAAGTCTGTGATCGCCGTACGAAGTTCGCTTAAAGACCGTAGGTGGTGCGCTACCCCTGCTCCTGAATGAACAAAAGCCCCTATGTTCTTTGGGTATTCACCAGCCTCTACCAATTTTGTTGCCGCCAAGGCAGCATTCTGAACCGGGGTTCTTTGGGCATAGTACGAAGCCTTCCCCAAGCTCTCTATACGCAGGTCTGTGAATGGGTAGCCGTAGCTGACACCCAGGTCTATATTTAACTTCACAGCCGTGCCAGAGCTACTAGACACGGAACCTATCTTTGTGGTGCCCTCAAAGACATGATCTCCTGCACGTATAGGTTTGTCTGCGGAAACAGAAGTTAATGTTACTTCTTTGGGGGTGCCTAGGGCGATACCGCTAAAACCAAAGCCGCCCTTTTGGGGAAGTGTTGCCTCAATGCTACTGTACGCACTGGTATCACTGGATAATACTTGGGCCTTGTTTCTTGTTACATCGAAAGTAATAGACGTGCCAGCAAGAACCTCCCCATCTGGGACCCCAGCGGGGTTGAAATTCAGGGCTATAACCGGGTCAACCTCTATAACAGTAGAAGACGTGATAGCCGTAATCTTCGTAGTGCCTCTATACGGGAAGGTTATTTCAAGAGTATCGCCAACTAAGCACAAAAACGTGTCCGCAACTGTTACTTCGTCGTCATCGGCTACAGTAGCAACCCCACTTATACCTCTGGCTACAGTTGAAATGGTAGACGTCAAGGTTAACTTACCAGCCAGTGCAGGACCTACTGTAAGGTCAGTAAGCTGTATATCTTTCCCATGCGCAGGCGGGTAGGCACTGTTTATGATAGAAAGC
>Ga0114996_10004746_pt1 | contig 16166 bp, 20 predicted proteins | sample ArcticOcean_MG_C_4_FD_87039 | JGI IMG/M metagenome (GOLD analysis project Ga0114996, IMG submission 87039) | Marine microbial communities from western Arctic Ocean - ArcticOcean_MG_CB4_134 | ecosystem: Environmental > Aquatic > Marine > Oceanic | place: Arctic Ocean: Canada Basin | collected...
TTGTTTAAGTTAATACTAAGAATCAGTGAGGGTAAGGATGAAGCTCATAGCGGCTAATAGTGAGATGCCTGCTACATTAGCATAGAACATCTTCTTTACCACTACAATATTTATCTCTTGATGTGTAGCAATATCTACTAGCAATAGATAGTTAGTATCTATCAATGATACAATACTGAACATCAATAGTAGATTGATAAGAAGTTTACAATTCAATTTATTTATATACATTCCTGAAGGATTTAATTACTACAAAAGGCCGGGGGATACTTTCCCATCTCAAAACTAAGTGGGGGTAAATATAGACTACCCTACATTCTTACTTTTCTTACTTTTCTTATTTTTTCTTACTTTTCTTACATTCTTATTTTTCTCACTTTTTTAATTTCCCCCCCCAAAAAAAAATTAATTATAGCCCCGACCCAGAGAGGAGAAAAACCTAAAAAAGAAAAGAACCAAAAGAAAAACCTAAAAAGAAAAAGAACCAAAAAAGAAAAAAATAAAACAAAAAAATAAAAGATGTTATATTAGGGCGGGTGGTATATCCTGCCCCCCTTTTGTTCCCCCCAAGTTAAGACTTTATTTTTAATAGTACAAATATTTCTCTTTCTTTTTATTTTAATAAAAATATGAAAGTCTTAATATTATTTATTACATTTGAGAATGGATAAAGGATATTACACACCAACAATAGAAGAGTTCCATGTAGGGTTTGAAATAGAAGAGTGGGACATCAAGGAAGAAGAAGATTGGGTAAAGATCACAGTTTCTTCTGAGGGTTATAAGAAACATCCCCATTGTGAGATTAGAGTTAAATACCTAGACCAAGAAGATATGGAGGAGTTAGGGTTTAAGTTTATAGAAACTTCACATGAAAACAGTAAATGGTTTCAATCTGAAACAGCTTTAACTATTGTAGAGGATAAAGGTAAATATGGAATTTTCTACATGTATAGGCCAAGACACACAAACCTATTTAATGGAACAATCAAAAACAAGTCAGAACTTAAACGAGTATTAAAACAGATAGGATATGAGTCTAATAAAGAAAACAGTTAAACTGGAGAGTAAAGAGGAGTACCTAAAACTCCATTTCTTTATAATAAATCCTATGTTTCCTGTACAACTTTCTAACAAGGAAGCAGAAATACTAGCATCTTTTCTCTCTTTAGATAAGTCTTTAATAGAAGAAGAAGTATTTAATCCTTTAACAAGGAAGAGGGTTATGGAAAGTAAATTATTATCCCCTGGGGCCTTAGGTAATCACTTAAAGACAATGCTAAGTAAAGGATTCTTAACTAGGAATGAAGTAACTAATAAAATTAGTGTCAATCCTATGTGCTTACCTTCTTACCCAAGTCAAGACTATAATTTTAAATTAACTTTACTAAAATGAAGTTTAAAAGTCTATCTTTACTGAGGGTCTTTAGAGAGAAAACTAAAGATGAATACCCAGACCTGACTTATCAACAACTAAAGGAAGTATGCTTTACTCCTTCTGTGTTCTTTAAAAAAGAAATTCAAAAAGGAGAATTAAAATCAATGAGATTTACAGGGTTAGGATCAATTAGACCTTACTGTGAAGATACTTTAATGTTTAGGTATCATAAATTACCTTCTGATGAAAGAGGTATATTCGAGAGGAAATTTAAAAGTGAAGGGTACACAGAAGAAGAAATAGCTATAATTAAGAAAACAGGTTATAATCCTAGAAAAGATGAGAAAAAAATTTAATGAGGCTTGGGATTACTTCCTGGGGAATTATAGGTACAGTATAAGAGGTACCAAATTACAATTCTTGATAAGAGGTCATATAGAAGATCAAATAACAATGCGAATAAACTCTATGGACAACAAGTGTTATATTGATGGGGAATGTAAGTTGTGTGGATGCTTAACTACTGCTCTTCAAATGGCTAATAAACCTTGTGATGGAGATTGTTACCCAAAAATGTTAAGTTCAAAGAAGTTATTGAAATTGATGTGCGAAGGGGTAGACCTAAAAGTATGGTACATTAAGGATTCTAAATTTGTTAGGTATGAAATGGGTAAGTAAAGACATAGCAGTCACTGTAAAAGTAAATACTTCAACTGAAGTTGTATTTGAAGCTTATACTACGTTACCTGCCGGAACTACAGCCCTAGGGAGTTGTTCTTGTATAAAACCTAAGGTAAAAGGTAATAAGGTTATAGTTAGGTTCAGTCCTAATTTCCCTAGGCATTTACCAGGTAAAGTTTACGATACTAAAAAAAGTATATTAGTTTCTTATAAGGATGGAACTCAAGATGTACTTATAATAAGAGGTCAAATAATAAAAAAATAATAAAGAAATGAGTGAATTAACATTAGGACAGAAAAGAGTGCATGCAGGTTTTAATCCAGATAAAAATGGAGTAGTAGATCAGATTAAAAATAAAGCTGCTGAACTTATAGATTTAATAGAGGCAGAAAAATGGCCTTCCTCAAATCCCAGTGCAGACGAGAGTGAAAAAAGAAGAGTGTTGTGTATAGCTCAGACTGAAATAGAAACAGGATGTATGTATGCAGTGAAAGGTTTGTTTAAATAATTATAATGCCAGTATTTGATTATAAATGTAGTTGTGGGAAAACACAAGACAATAAGATAGTGAAATCCTACAAGGATGTAATTATATGTGAGTGCCAGAAAGAAATGGTAAAACTTATCTATGCCCCCAGTCTAGGAGGAATGAATAATTTAGGACAGTCTAAAAAAGAAGATTAATGAAATACTATTTAGATACAGAATTTCACGAGTATAAGAAACAACCTAAAGTATTAGGAATTAATGTTGGTAAACCGATTGACACTATAGAGTTAATCTCTATAGGCATGATTGCAGAAGATGATAGAGAGTATTATGCTATATGTAATGAGTTCAATGTAAAAGCTGCTTGGGATAATGAGTGGTTAAGAGAGAATGTTCTTAGAAATATATTCGTAGAAGATTTACTTACAATGCAGGAAGATTCTGGTGGTAAATTAGGGACTAAGTACATTTTTACAAGAAAGAACTTTAAACACTTCTTAAGTATTCATGGTAAGTCGAGAAAGGAAATAGAAGAGGGAATTAAGGAGTTCTGCACTCTTGATGAGAGCTATTTTCATAAAAAGTTAACGGCAGGGGAGTCCGTAATAGATATCAACCCTAAACCTGAGTTCTACGCTTACTATGCTGACTATGATTGGGTTGTATTCTGTTGGTTGTTTGGTCGTATGATGGACTTACCTAAGGGCTTTCCTATGTATTGTAAGGATCTTAAGCAGATGAAAGACGATCTTTATATCTCTGATGGTAAACAAGTCCAATCTAATATTACAGATGAAGATTCTAGAGACAGGTTCTTACTTGAGGTTGGTTACCCTAAGCAAACCAACGAACACAATGCTCTAGCAGATGCTAAGTGGAATAAAGAATTACACAAGTTTATAGAATCAATTTAATATGTATTTTAAAACCCCACTAGAAATAAAAGTACTTTATAAATCTGAAGCTAGTGTTCAACTAGAAGAGTTAGAATTAGATGTCCCTATAACACAGTTAGACATTATGTTAGTCACTCTTTACAGTATTAATGTAATTATGCCTACTACATCAGATGATGACAAAGCTTGTGTAGATTCTGGAGGAGAAACATTTTATACACCGTATAGTTATGAGGAATTAAAAGAAATTGTTAGATTACATTGTGAAAAAGAAAATTAAATATGTTAATTATAGATCCAACAGAAACTAGAAGTAAAGTAAATAATGTAGATTATCAACAGGGGTTTTTTGAACGTATAATAATACTGACAGAAAAAGATTTAGATAATTTGCCTGCAGTCTTGTGTGGACAAGATGTAGATTTAGTAATAGTTCCAAGAGACTTATCTAAAGTGGAACATAGTGAAGTACTTATTTCAACATTATCACGGAATGGACAAGTATTAAAATTAAAATAAATATGAAAAATTACATAGGAACAAAACAGATTAAAGGTCGTCCAATGACTAGAGCAGAGTACAACACTTACAGAGGTTGGGAATTACCTGCTGATGAGGATGGGACAGAAGAGGTATATTTAGTGGAGTACCCAGTAGATGTAAATTCTAAACCTAATCATCCAGACCATGAGGGATATATTACAATGTCACCAAAACATGTATTTGATGAGGCATATAAAGAATCTGGAGAAATGACATTTGGTCATGCTGTAGAATTGCTTAAAGCTGGACATAAGGTAGCAAGAAGTGGTTGGAATGGGAAAAGTATGTGGTTGAAATTAGTTGAGGGTAGGTTTATAGCTAACACCCCTGATGCAGATTTCAAGAATCAAGTAGGTAATCTTGATATTTGTTCACATATAGATATGTTTTCAGCAGATCAAAAGCAAGTTGTTGGATGGTTAGCATCTCAAACAGATGTATTAGCAGAAGATTGGGGTGTAGTATAAATTGAAAATAAAATTTAAAGAATGGCTTATTTATTTGAAATAAAAGATAGATCAGTATATCCTTACCCCGAAGTTCTATTAGTATCACCTTTTAAAGAGATTTGGAATAGAGATAGGTCTCAAAAGAAAGAAAGGGCACTAGAAGAGTTTGCTTACATTGAGTTCTTAACCTCTAAGTTGAAAAGTAACCCTTATAAGGGTTACCCTGATGGAGTAAGGGCGAGTAAGATAGTACTAGATATAATGAAGAGTAAGGATTGGAAACCTGACTCTAAAGTTAAAGAGGGGATTAAAGTTGTGGAGGGGTTTCAAAAAGAAGCTTCTCCTACCTTAAGTTATTTCCTTGCTGTAAGTAAAGTAACAGAGAACTTAAAACAGTTTTTTGATACTGTTGACATAAGCGAGAAGAATGAGAAAACAGGTAACCCTTTGTATAAACCAAAGGATATAACCTCTGCTGTGAATGACTCTTCCAAGAATATTACTGAGTTAAACTCTTTGAAGAAAAAAGTAGAAGAAGAGTTATTTGATGCAGTTAAGACTAAAGCAGGAAAAACAATATCAGCATTTGCTAAACTAAACAGTTTTAATTAATGAGTAAATTAAATTCCATAAGAAACCCAGATGGGATCTGGATAAATACCTCAGTCTTTATGGAGACTGGGGCTTATTTTGTTGCTAATGGTTACTACTGTCCTGATCCAGAAGAGTCTCCTGATTGGTACGCCTTTTGGAGAGAGGAAAGAAAAAGGATCATGGGAGGCTATACTTGTGGAGGAGTAAAGATTACTGGTACTCACTACTACTATCTCAATTTTTGTCAGATAGAAAAGGCCAAAGATATAGGTGGAGGACTGACTAAAAAGTTCACAGCCTTCCCAGATTTCTGGGATGGAGATTTTAATTACTTCTGGGTAAGAGAGGTAGCTAGGTTTGGGGCCTCATCTATTCTTGACACAGAAGAGCAAAAGATGAAACTGTTTTCTTTAGGGGATATAGATAGGGACATAGAGAATGTAAAGTTATACAACTCTTTAAAACTTGAAATTAAGATTGACAAAAAGGACTTATTTGGTAATCATAACTTAATTGTAGGTAAAGCTAGAAGAAGGGGGTACTCTTTAAAGGCTGCAGCCGTAGCATCAAGAAATTTTTATACTCAACCTAATAAGCTAACAATCTTTGCTGCGTATGAAAAGAAATACTTATACCCAGAAGGTATATTCTCTTTTGCTGATGCAAACAAGGATTTTATGAACTCTAAGACAGCATTTAGAACTCCTTCAGATTATATCAATAGGCCCGCACAAGGTCACATAAGAGCTTCTTATAAAGAGATTACTAATGGAATAGAGACAGAAGAAGGGTTAAAGAGTGATATAATGGCTTTGTCCTTTAAAGATAATGCAGATGCAGCTAGGGGAAAGGATGCACTTGACTTTTTCTTTGAAGAGTCAGGGGCTTTTGGACCTCCTGGACTACTTCAGAAGTCATATTTTGCATCTCAAGATTGTGTAAGAGCTGGATTGAAGAAGACTGGTATGATAACTATTTTTGGGACTTCTGGTGACTTGGAAAGTGGTACAGCTGATTATGCAGATATGTTTGAAAGGCCTGCTGCTTTTGGTTTACTTCCAATGAAAAACATATGGGATCAAGATTCAGAAGATCAAAATTGTGGATTTTTTCATCCTATTAATTGGAACTTGGAAGGGTTCTATGATAAGAACGGAAATTCAGATAAGAATGCAGCAAAAGCTGCAATTATAGCAGAGAGGGATGAAAAGATAGCAGCTGGAGCAACATCAGCAGAACTTCAAAAGAAGCTACAGGAGCTACCATTAGGCCCTAAGGAGGCCTTTGGAGCAGTCTCTATAAATAACTTCCCTACCCTAGAATTAAAATTAAGAAGGTCAGAAGTAAAAGCTAAAAACTTACAAAACATAATGGCTACTCCTATTGAATTCTACTATGATAAAGGTGTAGCTACAGCTAAGGTGCTATTAAAGAATGAGGCTATACCTATTACATCTTTGACTAATCTCCCTAGTAATAAGCAAGGTTGTCCAATTATCTATGAATTTCCTATTTCTAATTCTGAAAAAGGATTATATAAAATAGGTTATGATCCTGTACGACAAGATAATGGGACATCTTTGGCTGCTATTGTGGTGTATAAAGGTAATCACAGAGGAAGTTCATCTAATAATATAATCGTTGCTGAGTACATAGGCAGAAAGAATACTACAGAAGATATAGATCAAATAGCTGTTTTCTTCGCTGAGTACTATAATACTAGAGTAATGTATGAAAATGAAGTGCCAGGATTTAAGAATTTTTGCAGAAGACACAAGAAAATGCACTTACTTGCCGCTCAACCTGATGCTGTTATAAGTAAAAACATAAAAAACAGTAAAACACAAAGGGTTGTTGGGTGCCACATGAATACTCAACTTAAAGATGCTGGTGAAAGATATACTAAGGACTGGCTATTAACTGTTTTAGATTATGATATGAATCAGAAACCAATTACTGTTATAGATAAAATATTCTCTATAAGAATGTTGGACGAATGTATATCTTATAGTCCTAAAGGTAACTTCGATTTAATTTCTGCTTTCTTTATGTGCATCTTTCAAGTCCAAGAAGAATCTTTAAATAAAGAGTACTCTAATAAAAAAAGAGGCAGCAGATTTGTAGAGCTTAGGGATACACTAAGAAATTAAAAGAAAAAGTAGTATCTTTATAGGATAATCCAAAAAAATGTCAGACACACAAAGAAATATAAAGGATAAGCTTAGTAGAGCTGAGAAGCATAAAAATAAAAAACAATGGTTTAAGGATAAATCCAATTGTTATGATATAAACTCTGAAAGTTCTACAATTTCTAATTCATATCATCAAACTATGAAAGAGAAGATGCAAGTAAGCTACAATCTAAAGAATAATATCTTGGATATGGAGTTATACAATAGTGTCTGTAAACCTTTTGGGGATCTAGGTGATGAAGCCAGTGGAGGAAGTTTATCTGCTGTACTAACTAACAGAGATATTATTAATCCTAAGTTTAAAGCTGTATTAAGTTTAGCAACTAAAAGGCCTTTTGGATTGAATTTGTTAGCTGTTAATAAGGAGGCCACAACAAGGAGGGAAGTAGAAACAGTAAGACAAATGAAAGAGTTTGTAGTTTCTAATATAATGGATCCAATAAAACAAAGTATTGAAGAAGAGTTTCAAGAAGAGATGCAAGGGGAGTTATCTCCAGAGCAAAAACAAGAAATACAACAAAAGATAGCTGAAGAAGAGAAAAAAAGAACTCCAGAAGAAGTCATTAAATACATGTCCAGGGAACATCAAGATCCTGCTGAAATACTTTTCAATCAAATATTAAACTATCAAAAAGAGGATCAAAGACTACAATATAAGTTCGGCAAAGCATTTGAGCATGGATTAACCTCTGCTGTGCAAGTTATGTACGTAGGAGAATTAGGAGGTAAACTTAGAACATGGAATATAAATTCTTTAGATTTCACTTATGATTGTAATAGTGACTTAGATAACATCCAAGATGGGGACTACGCTACTTGCAGGTATAAAATGAGTGTCCCAAGAATAGTAGAACTCTTTGGTGAGTACCTGTCAGACTCTGATATAGATACTGTACAAGATAAGATGCAAGCTGTTGCATCAGAAAGAATGGACACTCTTTCTTTTGATTTTAAAACTCCAGCACAGAAGTATGAAAGATCATCTTCTAATACTGTAACTGTAGTACACACAGTATTTACATCATTACGTAAATTAAAATTCTTAACAAGAGAAGAAGAAGGGGAAGAATTACTAGAGGTTGTAGATGAAACTTATACTATAGATAAGGACGCAGGAGATATTAAATTGGAAAGTAAATGGTTTCCAGCTAAGTATGAAACCTGGAAAATAGGAGAGGACTTATGGCCTGTTATGAGACTGCTTCCTGGACAATTTGAGGACTTGGATAATCTAGGAAGTTTCCCTTTACCTTATATTGGTGCAATACATGATAATACTAATACTTACCCTGTCTCTTTTATAGAGAGGCTTAAAGATTATCAATTTGATATTAATGTTATCTACTTCAAATTAGACAACCTAATAAATTCTGATGAAGGTAAGAAAGTCTTAATGAATATTAATGCTGTTCCAGATAGTGCTAATATGTCAATGAAGGAATGGCAGTACTTTGCTAAAACTACACCTTATATGTGGTTTGACCCTAGTGAAGAAGGTTCAACATATCATGATGTTAACACAGTAGCAAAACAACTAGACATGTCTCTTATGTCTGATATTTCTAAGTATCTAGAAATAGCAGAAAACATAAGACATCAAGCAGGAAGAAGTGTAGGTGTAACAGATAGTGTAGAAGGGCAAACAACAGCAAGAGAGGCTGTAAGTAATAACCAGCAAAATTTAATACAGACTTCTAATATACTTGAGCCTTATTTTAACTTGCATACTCAATTCAAAAAAGATGTTGTTCAACAAGTCTTAGATGTATGTAAAGTTATCTATAGGGACTCCCCTCCTGAATCTTTAGCTTATTACTTAGATGATATGTCAATTGGACTATTAAGTATGGATGAGGACCTTCTTAATACAACTAAAATTGGACTATTTGTATCGGACTCTAATAAAGCTTTTGAAACTAAAGAGCTTCTTTCCCAACTTTCTCATGCTGCTATGCAGAATCAGACATTGGAGATGTCAGATATAATTGAGATGCATGAACAAGAAAGTTTAGCTGAAGCAAAAGATAGGTTAAGGGTTGCAGAATCTAGGCAAGCTGAAAAAGCCCAACAACAACAACAAGCAGCAGCAGAAGCAGAAAAAGAACAAGCACAAAAATCTGAGGAGTACGCACAGAAGGCTCATGAAAGGGAGAAGGAGTTAATCATTCTTAAAGAAGAAGAGAATAGAAAAACTGAGATTATGAAAGCTTCATTAATGGCTGCATCATTTAACCCTGATATAGATAAAGATAGTGATGGAGAGAATGACTTTATTGAGTTAGGAAAGTCTGAATTAGCAGCTGATATAGCTAAAGATAAAAACAACAGAGAGATAGATAAGTTAAATCATCAGAAGGTAGTAGACAAAGAGAAGCTTAGCATAGAAAGATTAAAAGCTAAAAATGTTGGATAGTGTTATGAGACACTATCTTCAAATACTTAATGTTTAAAGTTAAAATAAATAAATAAATAAACTAATTTAGTACAATGGAAGAAGGAACTATACATGAATTTTCAGGGTGGGATGATAATCCAGTAGAAGATATAGGAGATGTAATATTAGCTTCTGTTGAAGCTCCCACAAGTCCTGAGCCGGAGAAGACAGAACCTAAAAATGAGAATAAGAAAGAGAAAGAAGAATTAGAACTGGAAGATACTTTTAAGACTTTTGCAGAAGATGCAGATTCTACAGAAGGTGCCCCAGCACCAGAGGAAACAGAGGATACAGATGGTACAGAGGCCACAGGTGAAACAGATAACTCTTTTAGCTTACTAGATAGCTTAAAGAAAAAAGGTTTAATAGAGTTTGAACTAGAAGAGGGGCAAGAAATGACACCTGAGTTAGAAGATCAACTTATATCAAAATCTTTTGACACTAAAGTAGAAGAAAGCATAGAAGAAATATTTTCTGAGATGTCTCCGTACTTACAAAGGCTAAACAAATTTGCTTTAGCCGGTGGAGACCCTAAGGCATTTGTAGACAGTACTGCCAGTGAAGTTGATCCAAGTTTAGATTTATCAATAGAAAGTAATCAAATTAAAATTTTAACTGCTCAACTTCAAAAGGATGGGGAGAGTCAAGAGGAGATTGATTCACAAATAGAATTTTATAAAGACTCTGGAAAATTAGAGAGATTAGCAACACTTAAGTATAACAGGCAACTACAAGATCAAGAGGAAGCTCAATCAGCTCTTATAGAGAATCAAAAAAATACTAAAAAGGATAATGCAGCTAAAGCAGCAAAATACAGATCTGACATGGACAACTATGTTAAGGGTACTGAGTCTGTACTTGGCATGAAATTAAACAGGCAAGAGAAAAAGGATCTTCCTTCTTTTATGTATGACAGCACAGTAAAACTTAAGGGTGGAGGGACAGCAACTAAAATGCAGGTTCAACTACATGCTGCATTACAAAATGAAGAAAAGGCACTAGCTATAGCTAAATTATTGAATTCAGATTTTGATTTCAGTTCTTTGACATCAGGAAAAGAACAAAAAATATTAAGAAGGGTAAAGGATAATCTTGAAGGAAAAGGTGTTAAAGCCCCAGAACCTACAAAGAGGACTAAGAATTTCGCACACTATTTTAATAAATAAGAGTTTTACAAATAAATAAATAAATAACTATGGCTGCGACTACGCAAAATAAGTTTCAAACTAAAGCTATGAAACAACACAGTAATATGACTGCGTTGAATCATTTAGGTTTAGGTTTGAATGCTAGACCTACAGTGTTGAAAGGCACAATGGATCAAATCTTTTCAAGTAAAAACTTGTACTCTGATAATCCACTTTCTGCTAAACTTATGGGAAGTAAGATTACAGAAGAGACTATAGGTACATTGAATTGGGAATGGGAAATGAAAGGTGCAAACCTTAGACCTCTTGTTTCATTAGAAAATATAAATCCTATAGGGCAAGTTAAACTAGGACAGTTCAAAAGAAATTTTAAACTTAAGCTAGATGAGTCTTTTTATGTCCCAGGTGATATTGTTTCTCCAGGTGACTCAGGTAAAAAATTACAGTGTAGAGTCCAAGAAGGTCCTAAAAGACAAGGTGATGGATATGTGTATGATGTTCAAATAATGACTGATTCCAGTTCTGCATTTGTTCCTGCTTCATATCTTAACCCAGGTGTTAAATGGGGTAAACTGTACTCTCAATATGAAGAGGGTAATAATCAAAGAGGTAGTACTCAGTACTCTAGTCCTTTAGCTTTCGCCAATAAAATGACGAAGATTGCAAAGAAACATGAGGTAACTGATTATGCATCTACGGAGGTTTTAGCTGTTGCAATTCCAGATTCAAATGGTAAAATGCACGAATCTTGGATGAGATATGCTGATGTAGAATTCTGGAAGCAGTACTACAGAGAAAAAGAGAGACATTTCTGGTACGGAAGATCTACAAGTTCTGTTATTGGTTCAACAGGAAGGACTGTACAAGCTGGTGCAGGTGTTCAAGAACAACTTGAAGACTCTAATATCCACAGATATAATCAATTGACTACTAAAGGTATTGAAGAGTACTTAATGGATATTTTTTACTCAAGGACTTCTCCTTCAGCAAGAAAAACTTTAGCTTGTTATACTGGGCAGTTCGGATTGAATGAGTTTAACAGAGTTGTTACTGATTGGGCAAGTAAAAGAGGTTTCACCTTAAATGTTGAGAGATTTATTGATAATGTGAAGTCAGACTTCCATACTAATTCACTACAAGCTGGATTCCAATTTACTAAATACAATATGTCTAACAACATATCTATTGAATTGCACCACAATCCATTGTATGATGATGTAGAAATTAACTTTGAATTGGATCCTATTACAGGCTACCCTGTAGAATCAATGAGATTTACTTTCTTAGATTTTAGTGGAGAGAATAGTAGCTCTAACATTAAAATCATGAACAAGAAAGATTCATTTGCTTCAGGGTACTATGAAGGTCTTTATGGTCCTTTAGGTCCACAACAAAGAGGTAAAATGTCTCATGAGGGATCTTCTTATTCTATGCATGCAGAGGAGACTTGTGGTTTGCATATTAAGGATATAACTTTATGTGGAGAGATGATCTTGACTAGAGCATAACAAAATAAAAGGTGAGGAATTTCGTCTCCTCACCTTTTTTTATTATTTTTATAGAAGAAAGAAAGAAATAAAGAAATTATGAAAATAGAAGTAAGACCAATAGAGGTAAGTAAATGGCATGGTAAATCAGGTAAACACAGTTTTTCTGCTCCAAAAGTAATAAAAGCTTTTGTTAATGGTTTACAAAGAAAATACAATACCGGTCTAAGTGTAGAAGATATAAAAAAACTAAAAGGGAGAGGTTGTAAGTATAACCTTTCAGATAGTTTTGATGCTAATGAACCTCATGAATTTTGGGATACTAAGACAGCAGAAATTAGACTGGAAAATAATACTGTAATGTTTTACAGTGATAATGATTTAGACTTCATAAAAATTAAAATAATGAAGGCTAGTAGATTTGTAGCTAATTCTTTAGAGGAGGCAGAAAATGGAGCATGCCCTGATGCAACTCATTACATTTTTAGTGAAGGAGAAGAAGTAGAAGCAGTAGCTACTAGAGTAGAAAAGAAAAATAAAGCTGGGGTTGTACTTAATAAACTTTCCAAAGAAAGAAAGCTACAACTCGCACTTATAATCACTAAGAAGAATTTAAGAGGTAAATCTGATGCTGCATTAGTTGTTGAGATGGATAACATTGTTACAAATTATATCGAGGAATTCTTAGATATAGCTGAAAAGGATAAAGCTATGACACAACTAGAGGCTTTAGTATTAGAGGCTATTCTTGAAGGTGTCTTGTCTGAGTCTGGACATAAAATAATGTATGCTGATTCAACATTAGGTACTACAGCAGAAGAGGTTGCTTTATACTTACAAGAGCCGGAAAACCAAGAGTTAAAAATAACTTTAATGGACCGTGTTAAAAACCTAAAATAATGAATATTAAAGAGATGCAGTATGATTTAAAAGTCAAACTTAATAAAGTTGACTCTCAACAATACAGGAACCTATTGATTCCGGAGTTAGATTGGGCATTAAATTCTGCTGAGGAACTTTTTATAAAAATGATCTCAAAACCTAGGTTAAAAAATCATCTAGGTTTTGAGACTAGTCAAAGAACTATAGATGATATCAGAGTTATAGTGGAAGAGCCACTATCAATTCCTATAGTTAACAATTTCTTAAGTCTTCCTGATAACTACTGGCACTATATTTCTAGTGAAGTGTTAATGGATAAAGGAGGCTGCACAGGTGTTATTGGTAAGGTAAGAATACAGCAACATGATGATGAATTTAAGGGTAACCCTTTCGAGGAAAGTTCTTTTGAGTGGAGAGAAGTCAATGCCAATTTTGTTGGTAATACATTAAAATTCTACACAGAAGGTTTTACTGTCACTGCTTTAAATCTAGTTCATCTTCGTAGGCCTCTATTCATGCATAATGCTGAAGATTTTAGAGGGGGAGAGTACAATAAACTTTCTGGTGGAGTTCTAACTGGAAAACAAGATTGTGAACTTCCAGACCATACACATAGAGAGATTGTTGATATCGCAGTTTTATTGATAACTGGTGAGCTTCAAGCTGCTGACTATCAACTTAAACAAGCTAAAATTAGCTTGAATGAAATAAAATAATACTATTACTATGAGTTTCACTAACGAAACCAATCAGGTTCTTATTCCTAAGGGGAATGCAGCATTAATTGCAGCAGGTCAAAACATTGAAGATTTAGCTGTCGATCAGTTAGGTGTATTTGATTCTAATACAAATCTATCCATAGATGGGACTTCTCCTACTAAGAACTTTTTCTTGGCTGTAGGGAAAGACACAGACGGAGGTGGAATTGTAAATGATGCACATCTTTCTGCTGGGCAGTCTATTCAAGCTAAAAATATTGAAGATTTTACATTTAAGCCTCACACAGCTGCAAGACCACAAATAGTTGAAGTAACAGACTTTAAAGCTGTCTGTGATACTGATTATGCACTTAAGGTTCAGTTTACTAACATGGAGATACTAAGCTCACAAAGCTCTGTACCTTTTATGAAGACTTATGTGGCTAAGAGTACTTGCTGTGAAGATTGTACTCCATGTGCAGCTGGGCAAAGTGCTAAGCTTGTTCAATCTTTTATTACAGCTATCAATATTGATACTTTTGATTTAATTGGTGCTGAAGCTATTGCAGTAAGTACAGTTACAATTGCTACTCATAGTACAGCAGCTAATTATGTTTCTGGAGATGTTATTTCTGATGCTGACGTAAATGCTATAATTGTATGGAATGAAGCACAAACTGATGAGGCATTAAAAGTGTTCATTGGATTAAGATTGACAACCATCCCTACTGCAATTAAGAAGTATTGTGATATTAACTTGAACTACTTCAAAGGTAGATCAACCACAATTAATGTATCTTTAGTAGATGGTTTTAGTTGTTCAGGAACAGTTATTACCACACAAGAAGCTGCTTATGAACAAGGTAACGCGACAGACATTAAGCAAAAAGAGTATATTGCAGGTGGATGGAATGGCAGACCTGGACCATACAGAGTTTCTTCTGTCACAGGATTAGGTAGTTCTGACATTGAGTACTTTGCAGTTAATGGAACAACTTATGACCAGTATAATTTACTTTATACATTTAAGTCGCAAGGGGCAACAGATATTGGATCAGCTAATATTAGTACAACAATTGCTATTTCAGACAAAGATACAATAACTAGAAACTCTTTAGCTACTGTGCTAGATGCTATTCTAGCACCGTATGGTTTTGATGCTTTAGCAGATGATGTAGCTTTAGCTAACACAGATGAAACTGTTGTCGAGGGATCTGGTGATACAGATAATCCTGATGAGGATGGGTTAGCATAACTTTTCTTTTTTTCTTCCTAAAAGGTTACCTGTAATGGGTAACCTTTTGTTTTTATTTTGTATTTTTATATTATGAGGGATACTACAAAAAAATTAAAAAGAAAGACAGATTGTCTTATCTATCAACTTTCCTTGCCAAGGATAAACTTTTAACAGCAGTAGCTTAAGATATGAGAGAAGAAATTGAAAAACTAAAAAAATCTGTAAGAAGCCTCCATTGTAAAGTTGGAGACTTAGAAACAACAGAAGTTACTCCCACTCCTTTGAATGCAGCGGAAATATTTGAACAAAGAAGATATTTAGCTTCAAATATAAATATGCCTGTTACAACTTCGGGATTTGTTACTGAAATTACTCAAATTAATGAAATTACAGTTCCTAATTCTGGGTCATATCTTTGTAGGGTTGTACTACCTTTTGCAGGTGTTTCTGATTCCTCATGGGTTATTCGTGTAGGGGTTGCAGTCAAATCAATAGGAGAAACTGTTTATACTCAACATAGCTCAGAGCGTTTACAAACTTCTGTTCCTAATTTTAACGGTATTGCAAATTTTGATAAATCTATAAACCTAGAAGCAGGTGATAAAATAATTGCTACAGTTATTTGTAACGCTGAGGATCCATGGAATATTGCATCTACAAGTGAAGGGTGTTATTTAGATGTTAGACAATTACCGACACATACAGTTGCTGATTACTCAAACGGTATAGGAATAACATCTACTCAATCAGATGAAATATTAGCTAATACAATTCACAGACTATCTTCATCTAATGGATCAACTTCTGTAGATGTACATGGTTATTATGGTTTACTTTCTGATTTTTACTTTGGCGGCAATGCTACTGAAACAACTATAGATTTAGCTGACATTAATACGTGGGTAGATGTAGAATTAAATGTAAATGCTAACGGGTTGTTTGACAATAGACCTACTTTGATGAAGTCAGCACAAAGTAATGGTCATACAGGTAACGGATCAAATAACAACCCTATAATTTTTGACTTGGAAGGATTAACGACTACAGCGTTCGCAAA
>Ga0114996_10004747_pt1 | contig 16158 bp, 10 predicted proteins | sample ArcticOcean_MG_C_4_FD_87039 | JGI IMG/M metagenome (GOLD analysis project Ga0114996, IMG submission 87039) | Marine microbial communities from western Arctic Ocean - ArcticOcean_MG_CB4_134 | ecosystem: Environmental > Aquatic > Marine > Oceanic | place: Arctic Ocean: Canada Basin | collected...
CGGGTGATTGTTGCAGATGAACAAGCTGAAATGGGCGGCGACCTGCTCTCGAGTACGCAGCATGTGTCGGGCGCCTGTCCATGGATGTTTCTGGATAATCTGGTAAAGGAACTGTCCTTGATGGACAACGTGATGCTGTTGCCTAGAAGCACTGTCTCAGGTTATTACGATTACAACTTTTTGGTGATCAACCAACGACGGACCGATCACCAGGCTGGCATCGGCGACATTGTTTCCAGAGAACGCAATTGGCGGGTCCGAGCTCGCCAGGTCGTACTGGCTACCGGGGCGATAGAACGGGGCTTGGTGTTCGCTGACAATGACCGTCCGGGGATCATGCTTTCCTCGGCGGTTCGAACCTACATCAATCGTTATGCTGTTCGACCCGGCCGTACCGGGGCTGTATTTACGAACAATGATTCTGCCTATCAAACTGCTGTCGAGATGCACGGTGCCGGTATGGAGGTAAAAGGAGTCATAGACGTCCGGCAGAGACCATCCCAGGAACGACTCTTGCAAATGGATGCACTGGGCATTCCGGTTTATTCGGGCCATGGGGTTGGTGGCACGAGAAGTAGCCGACAAGGTTTGAGGGCTGTGGAATTATGTCGACTATCAGCGGATGGTCGGGACGTGCTGACGCAAAAGGGATCTCTTGACTGTCAAGTGCTCGCGATCTCTGGGGGCTGGAATCCTGCGATTCACCTACATTGTCAGTCGGGTGGTCGACCCAAATACGATGATGATCAGGCCTGTTTTGTACCAGACAAGTCTGTGCAATCCGAACGATCTGCTGGATCGGCCCGGGGCATTTTTCAGCTGGGTAACTGTCTGAGCGACGGGATCGATGCCGGGGTACATGCAGTGCGGAAGACAGGTTATGCGTCCGCACATATTGATATTCCCTATGCTTCAGACAGAACCGGTTCAGCCATAGAACCAATGTGGAACGTTCCAGATGGTGTATTGCCAGGCCGTGGGGGCAAGAAATTTGTCGACTACCAGAACGATACAACGGCTGCAGATATAGCGCTCGCAGCACGAGAGGGCTACCGCTCTATTGAGCATGTTAAGCGATATACCGCTTTAGGTTTTGGTACCGATCAGGGTAAGACCGGAAACATCAATGGGTTGGCGATACTTGCGGAACACTTGGGACAGTCTATCCCAGCGACTGGGACCACCACGTTCAGACCCAACTACACCCCGGTTACTTTCGGGGCCATAGCAGGTCGTGAATTGGGGACTGTATTTTTCGATCCAGTCAGAAAAACACCTATGCATGACTGGCATGTCGCTCACGGTGCAGTTTTTGAAGACGTCGGGCAGTGGAAGCGGCCGTGGTATTACCCTAAAGGCGGTGAAACTATGGAGAGCGCTGTACGCCGTGAGTGCCTCGCTACACGTAAAAGCATCGGTCTGTTGGATGCCTCGACGCTCGGAAAGATCGAAGTTCGCGGTCGGGATTCGGCAGAATTTCTTAATAGGATTTACACCAATGCTTGGTCGAAGCTCGAAATTAACCGATGTCGCTATGGGTTAATGCTCGGAGAAGATGGAATGGTGATGGACGACGGTGTCAGCTCCCAGCTTGGTGATAATCATTATTATATGACCACTACGACTGGCGGCGCGGCCCACGTTCTCGGGTGGTTGGAAAGATGGCACCAGACCGAATGGCCAGAGTTGGAGGTGTTTTTTACCTCGGTTACTGACCGCTGGGCTGTCGCTAGTATCGCCGGGCCTAATAGCCGTTCACTGCTGGGTCGGCTTTGTTCAGATATTGATTTGTCTGCGGGCGCTTTTCCATTTATGAGTCTGCGCGAGGGTTCCGTAGCCGGTATCAGTGCGCGGCTTTTCAGGATCAGCTTCAGCGGGGAATTGGCTTTTGAGATTAACGTGTGTGCGGACGACGGGGTTGCTCTATGGGAATTGTTGATGGAGGCTGGCGGCGGGTATGGCATTACACCCTACGGCACGGAAACGATGCATGTTCTGCGGGCTGAGAAGGGATATGTCATCGTTGGGCAGGATACCGACGGCTCTGTGACACCGGCTGACCTTGGTATGGACTGGATAGTTTCAAAAACAAAAGACTTCATTGGGAAGCGGTCACTTGTTCGGTCGGACATGTTGAGAGAGAACCGAAAACAATTGGTGGGACTTGTGACTGAACAGCCGGAGACGGTTCTACCTGAAGGCACACAACTGGTCAACGAACCATCAACAGACTATCCGGTACCAATGACGGGGCATGTAACCTCGAGTTACTACAGTTCTACCTTAGGTCATTCGATTGCCTTGGCACTGATCAAAGGCGGCCACACTCGGATGGGAGCTTCTGTCTATGCGCCGACATTGGACGGTCAGTGCATCAAAGCGATCATTTCAAGCCCGGTGTTTTATGACCCGGAAAATAAGCTGCATAAGACATAGAACAGATCTACGCATGGTTTGTCAGGGAACTTACACGGAGAGCCAGGCAAATGAATTCTAGTGACGGAGTGGTGATAGGTCATGACTATATCCGGTAGTAAGCATTCTCAATTCGTAGGAATCGATTTGGATGCATCTTTTAAGGGTATTGCCGGTGACTATGGTGTCTGGTTCAATGAAATCAGCGTCACTGAGTTTGTCAATCTGCGTGGTGACAGTACTCATTCTGGTTTTTTGACTGGAGTCCAGCGAGTAACTGGAGTTGAGTTACCAGTGATCCCGAACACTGTAGTCAGGTCAGGTGGTTTGAGTTGTCATTGGTTGGGCCCAGACGAGTGGCTAATGACGCTTAAAAAACCGGAAGTCTCAATAATGCAAGATCTTGAGGACGGCCTGTCAGGACTGCACATCGCGGTTACTGATCTGACCGGTGGTCAATCGCTGCTCGGAGTCGGTGGCCGTCAGTCCCGGGATGTGCTGTCGGCTGCGTGTACATTGGACCTGCACGCCGACGCGTTTGCGCAGGGGAGCTGTGCGCAGACTATTCTGGCACATTCGAATGTTCTGATTACGCCGGCTTTTCAGAGTTCAGGCGATTGTGTTTTCGAAGTACTGGTTCGACGCAGTTACGCCGATCACCTCATTCGGTGGCTGATGGACGCGGCACATGAAGATGGATTCGAGTTTCGGTTGGATGATAACTCAGGGCTAGATTAGTCATGACTCAGCTAACCGGGCTGAATGGTAAGCGTGTGCTGGTAACCGCAGCTGCAAGCGGTATAGGCCTCTCTATCGCTGCATCATTTTCCATGGCGGGAGCAAAGGTGTGTGTCTGTGACAACGATGCCACTGTAGTGGCTGGATTGAAAGAAGAGCATGCCGACCTACATGCCTGTGTCACGGACGTTTCACAGCCAGCTCAAGTCGAAGATTTATTTAATGAGATTGAATCCCGGTTCGGGGGCTTAGATATACTTGTCAATAATGCAGGTATTGGCGGACCTGTGGGTCGGTTAGAGACAGTGCTGGAGTCGGAATGGGTCAAAACCATTGAGGTTAACCTTTTGGCGGCCTACTACTGTTGCCGACATGCGATACCACTGCTTGAAATGGCTGCGGGGGGCTCCATCGTTAATCTCTCGTCGAGTGCCGGTCTTTACGGTCCGCCGAACCGCACGCCCTATGTGTCTTCCAAGTGGGGATTGATCGGGCTGACTAAATCACTGGCTGCTGAGCTCGGCGGAAGAAATATTCGAGTCAACGCAATTTGTCCGGGCTCGGTCGAAGGAGAGCGAATTGATCGTATTATTGCCGCTGAAGCCGGTTTACGAGGTGTTGATCAAAATACGGTTAAAGAAGAATTTGTGGACAGTAGTTCGATGAAGGTATTTATTGATAAAGAAGACGTAGCTGCTCTGGTTATATTCTTGTGTTCGGAACAAGGCCGCTACATCTCTGGGCAGGCTATTGGTCTGGATGGCAATACGGAGGTGAAATGGTGAACTATTTTATCCAGTCAAGGATTGGTCAGTGCTAAAATAAGGGTGACAGAACACTAAACCTATCAGGGGAATGGACACATGCGCGAGTATCTTCACATCGATCTGAATAGTCGGACGGTAGATCGAAATGAGCTTCACGGAGAAGCCATTGCCCGGAGTGGTCGTTATTTAATAGCAAAGACATTGGTCGAATGTGGAGCTGCTACAGTCGATCCTTTGTCGCCGGAAAATCCTCTAATTTTCTCTGCTGGGCCATTCGCTGGCACTAACTTCTCCAATGCGAATCGTCTAAGTATCGGATGTAAGAGCCCTTTGACAGGTGGTATCAAGGAAGCTAACGCGGGCGGTACCTTTGGCTTCGCATTAGGTCAGCTTGGTATGGCTGGCTTAACTCTGCACGGCGTTTCAGATGATTGGATAGTGATTCATATATCGAAAGAGGGTGAAATAGTTTATGACTCGGCCGAACCTTATATGGGGTTGGGTAACTTTGCAGCCGCTTCCCGACTGCACGAGCGGTATGGCAACAAGGTCAGTATAGGCTTGTGTGGTCCAGTCGGTGAGTACGGTGGATTGCTGTCAGGGATCTCCTTCAGCGATACTGATCTGCGTCCTTCTCGACTTGCAGCGCGGGGTGGTGTCGGCGCTGTCATGGGGAGTAAGCGTGTTAAGGCAGTGGTTGTGGATCTAAATCGCATGCCCAAACTGCATGATCGGAAGAAGGTGATGGGGTCTGTGAAGGCTTATAACGCCATGCTTAGCGAAGATGAAATTGCTCAGAACATGGCGACTTATGGAACCGCATTAATGGCCGACGTCCAAAATTATCTAGGTGGTTTGCCTGTGCGTAACTTCAGTGAGGGACGAATTGTTGAAGATGATGAGACGATGACTATGGGCGGGCAGCACATTCGGGAGCTGCAATTGGAACGAGGTGGTCAAACCGCACATGCCTGTATGCCCGGTTGTACCATCGAGTGCAGCAATGTCTATGTCGATAAGGATGGTAACGAACTAACGTCTCCTGTTGAATACGAAACACTGGGTTTGCTGGGCACCAACTGTGGCTTGAAAGATCCGGATGACCTGGCTCGTTTGAACTTCATTGCAAATGATCTGGGGATAGACACAATAGAAACAGGGGCAATGATCGCGGTACTGATGGATGCTGGCCTGGGTGAATTTGGCGATGTTGAGTTTATGAAAGAAGTGCTTGAAGAGATTAGGACGGGTTCTGAAAACGGACGACTGTGGGCGCAGGGAACCGGGCGCGTTGGGACGCACTACAAGCTCGAGAGAGTCCCCGTGATAAAGCAACAGGCGATCAGCGCCTATGACCCACGTGTTGTCGAAGCAACTGGTATAACCATGATGGTAACTGCGCAGGGTGCCGACCATACAGCAGGCAATGTACCGAAGTTGGACTGTACCGATATGACCGTCGACGAGGTTGTCGCCGCCAGTTTGGAATCTCAGTTGGTAATGGCCAGTTCAGATTCTTTGGGGTTATGTATTTTTGGGCGAGGGGTGACGGATACCAACGTCGAATTCGTAGTCAACGCCATTAACGACGCGCACGGTACGGATTTGACGGAAGAGTTTTACACTGAATTGGGTAAAGAAACGCTTGCACTTGAGCATCAATTTAACCGTGATGCTGGTTTTACCGACGCCGATGACGAATTGCCGGCGTTTTTCTACACCGAACCGCTGTCTCCGACCGGTAAGGTCGCTCGATTCCACGCGCCTGAGGTTAATCGGTCACTGGGTCACTAGTAAAGAACGAAACGGAAACAACTGAGGATTTATAATTCAGATACCTACGATGGGTTGTATACGAGAGCCATCGCTGAATCTCGTAAATCTAAACGGTGTCGGATCAACGAGAGGCTCAGAGGCGGTGGCAACATCTGCAGCCAGTTGACCTGCAGCGGGGCCGATGCCAAATCCATGCCCCGACAACCCAGTTGCCAGAAAGAAGCCCGGCAGGCTGTCGACAGGAGAAATGACAGGTACGGCGTCGGGTGTTGCATCAATCAGTCCTCCCCAACTCTCCACGACTTCAATATCCTGAAACGCCGGAAAAGCATGAATTAGGTTTCGCTTGCTTTTTTCCAGCGTGCTTTGAATGGGCATCGGGTCCAGGGTTCGGATCTGTTCAAAAGGGCTCTGTTCATCGAGTGACCATCTTTTTTTCTGCTGCCACTCGGTTTTAAAGCGACCCGTCCAGGTGGGGCGTAGAATCTTTCGAGCCATCCAGGCCAACGGTAGAAAGTCCTTCAGGAAACGAAAAGAATCTGGGACGATATCAAAACTGGAAATGCTCCCATGGGAAACGGTGTAACCTCCATCCAACCGTTTTCGAATTGCGAATCCGGCGCCGCTAACGGATCTTTCAGGTGCATCGTTCAGGGGTGCAGTACGAAAAACAGATCCAATCGTCATCAGCAAAGGCAGACGTAGATCCAGACTCCGGCAAAACGTGCTAGACCAGGCACCGCCAGCCAGAATTATAGTACTGCATCGCACTGAGCCATTTTCAGTGATAACGCCCGATATCCGTCCCCCGCTTGTTTCTATACCTCGTACAGCAGTCTGGGTGAAAATTCTTGCCCCCAGTTGGCGTGCTGCCCGAGCCATCGCGGGCGCTGCAATGGTCGGTTCGGCTCGGCCGTCGGTCGGCGTATAGAGTCCACCGGCCCACTGTGCGTTGGAACCCGGAAGCAGCTCATTAATTTCTTTGCTGGAGACCATTCTGGATTCAACGCCATATGCGAGACCATGCTGTAGCCATGCTTCACGGTCTGCAACGTCTTTGGATGTATTGGCCAGGTAAAGAATGCCGCATTGCCTGAATCCAACATCACAACGAGTGCGTTGATGAATCTTGCGCCATAGTGCGAGCGACTCGATGATTAAAGGCAGTTCCCGTGGGTCCCGACCTTGCTGACGGCACCAGCCCCAGTTTCGCGACGACTGTTCTCCGGCAATATGCCCTTTTTCGAATAAAGCAACGGGTATTCCACGTTCAGCCAGTGTCAGGGCAGCTGAAACACCGATAATACCGCCGCCAATGATAGCTACTTCAGTTGAATTGGGCAGTTGTTGGTCGGATGGTACTGGGTCTACCAGGGGGGGCATTGTCGGTGTTCCATTAAATCAAAATGACACTGATATTATCTTACTGTCGTCCTTTCAGCACGATAACCACCGCTATAACAGAGATCATTTGCAGTATTGGGTTCATTACAAACACAAAATATTTGTGCCATTGAGTTAATTCCGTGATGACTTCTGTGCCATAAATAGGCTGAATACGCCAATCAAAGCTAGTGTGCCAGTCACTTTAATTACGGTATTGTAATCAGTGACACTCCATATTAGACCCGAGAGGGCTGGTCCAAATGCAAAACCGAGCATGTGGGCAATGGACACCATGGCTGAGATTGCACCAAAGTTTGCGCTACCTAATAGGTCGGCTGTGACAGTCGGTTTGGCAATACTGCCAATACCTGCAGACCCACCTTGGAGACACACGAACAGGCAAAGTATGATTGTTGCCGTACCGGCGAAAGCCAGATTAACACTGGCAAGCGACAGACCGATAAAAGAACACATGGAAATTAGAAGCATGGATAGGCGACGTTCTACCGTGATAAGAACAAGCCGGCCGAGCACCTGGGCCACACCGATGGATGATGCTGCGATCACTGCATAGTTTGCAGAGACACCCTGGCTGTCCAGCAGCGGCAAAATGTGACTGATGATCATACTGTGATTCAGCGAAAAACAGGCAAATGCGACAACTAGACACCAAAAGGTCGGAGACCGCAGTAATGGGGTAACAATTGTCGTGAGAGGAGTCGGACCAGTAGTTGGTGGAGAATGTTTCTGAGCAGGTGTTGTAGACGCACCGTACCAGAACAACGGAACCGCAAGCCCACAGACCAGGACTGAAAAAACCCACACCGCTGCTTGCCAATGTATGTAATTGGTGATGACGCTGGACAGCGGAAAGCACAAAGTCCCGGCAAACCCTGCGACTAGGGTGACAATGATAATGGGTCGTTTTGACTTGGGATAATAAACGTGTGTCAGAAAGGCAAAACAGGGTTCGTACAGGCAGCCAGCCATGGTAAACCCAATCAGCAACCAGATGAGATAAAACTGCCAGAGGTGCTGGAGCAGGGGGAGCATTGCAATCAGCAGCCCCCCCGTGAAAGCGCTCACAGTCATTAAAGTCCGACCATGTCCCCGATCGATCAAGCGGCCGGCAAAAATACCTGTTCCCGCGGAGATAATCAGTGCACCGGTAAATCCAAAGGTGAGTTCGACCCGAGACCAGCCAAAGTAAGCTTCCCAGCGCATCAGCATTGCCGGGAACAGATAGAAGATGCCCGCCCAAGTAATGGTTTCAGCAATAGCGAGGCTCCAAACCTTAGGATTCTTCCACATGTCGATTTGTTTGGTCGTATGAAGTTGTGTGATTGTAGTCCTGAGCAGGTGGCTGATGTACAGTCTGCACCGCAGTGGCTATCCTGGCTGAGCGTGCGCCTGAGAGTTTCTCACTAAATTCTTTGAAAGAAACGCAAGGTCGTTTGGTCGAGGCTGAATGACAAAAGGCTATCTTTTATGACAGTAAATCATCTTCAGTCACAGTCCGGAGATTATCGAGGCTATGACTTTCGAGCATCGACTGAAATTAACGAAGAGCTGGTCCGCGTAGGGCCTGGTACACCTTGCGGTGAATACCTGCGTCGATTCTGGCATCCTTTTTTTCTATCTTCTGAACTCGCAGAGCGTCCTGTCGTTGTTAGGATGTTGGGTGAAGAGTTGGTGCTGTTCAGAGATAAATCCAGGCGTTTAGGGCTCGTCCACAAGCGTTGCCCACATCGCCAAGCATCACTTGAGTTCGGCCGTTGTGAAGACAAAGGTATACGCTGTTGTTATCACGGCTGGCAATTTGATATCGATGGCGCTCTTCTGGATGCCCCAGGCCAGTCGCTAACGCTTAACCGGCGTTTGAAGGATAGGGTGCGACTCGGTGCTTACCCAACAGTCGAGCATCAAGGACTGATTTTCGCTTACCTCGGACCACCGACTCAGCAGCCGGAATTCCCAATCTTTGATGCCATGACATTCGAAAAAATGGAGCGTGTGCCGTACGCGGCACCGTTTCGTTGTAACTGGCTTCAAGTTCTCGATGCAATCCTGGATCCCCTACATACGAGCTTTCTCCATTCCTCAATTGGGCGTGTCCAGTTTTCCGACGGATTTGGCGAAGTGGGGCAAATAGACTTCTTTGATCGAAACGCATGGCTGCTGGGTGTAAATACTCGGCGGGTAGGCGATAACGTTTGGCTGCGAGTCAATGAGTTGGTGTTGCCTAACGTTACTCAGGCAGGCAGCGCATTTGCAGCAGATGGTACAGAGGTCCGTTACTATGGCCGCAGTTCGTTTACACGTTGGGTTGTTCCGCTGGATGACGAAAATACCACCTGCTTCGCCTGGGCGAATTTCGGGGAGCGCGGTGACCCGCCCGAGTGGAACACACCGGAAGGCCCGGAACTTATCGAGCAAGGTGAGGCGTTTGACCGGTCCTATGAGGAAAAGCAGAGATCTCCGGCTGATGTTGAGGCAGTAGAAGGAATGGGCCCGATCACAATCCATGCCAATGAAAATCTGGTCGTCAGTGACAAGGGTATTGCTGTAATGCGTAAGCGACTTCAGGATGAGATCAAAAAGATCAGCAATGGAGGACAGCCGTTGAGGGCAAACAAGAACTCAGACGGTGTCGTGCCTACTTATGGGGGTGATACGGTGCTGGCGATGCCTCGTCAGAGTCTAGGCGATGAGGCGACGCATCTCAGTCGTTTGGCACATACATTTATGGCAATTCAGTTCGACACTGCCGGTGAATCCGATCTTGATCGGCAAGCTAAAGTTATTAAAGAACTCCAAAGGCTAGAACAATCAGGGCTAGGCGAGTTCGTTGATGACCAGTGATAATTCTTAATGCGAACGTGACAGGAGTGCATTATGTGTAGCGACAAACTGCGTGTACATGTTAAGAATAATCACGCGTCACCGGAAACGTTCCCACCTACAAAAGAGGGCGAGGCGGTTTTTACAATCACTGACGCTAGATTTCAGGCAGCCTGCGATAAGTACCCTGATATAGCCAGACAGATTGAGGTGCTTATAGATTGGGATCTGGATCGATTTTCGGAATCTATGCAATCGGCGGATGTGCTTGTGACCTGGGATCTACCTACTCACGACCTGGCCAGGGTTGCGCCCAATCTCCAGTGGATTCATATCATTGGTGCAGGCGTAGAACACCTGTGCCCAATGAACTGGCTTCCGGACGGGGTTACAGTCGTCAACAACCGAGGTACTCATGCCGCAAAAGGAGGTGAATTTGGTCTGATGTCCATCCTGATGCTGCACAGCCGTTTGCCCGCAATTATCAATAATCAGAAAATGGCCGCTTGGACTTCGTTGTTTTCTGGGTCAATTGTCGATAAGACCGTCGTGATCATCGGTATTGGACATATCGGCGCAACTATCGCCCGCCGCTGCAAGATGCTGGAAATGAACGTTATTGGAATCAGTCGTCATGGCCGACCGGTGTTCGGAATAGATTCTGTGTGTACCTCTAAGGATTTGGATTCAGTGTTGCCGGCTGCGGATTTTGTAGTCCTAGCGGCGCCTCTCACTGTTGAAACTCGGAATCTCTTCGACCGTCGGCTACAGGCTCTGACTAAACCCGGCGCGGGTATTGTTAACATCGGCAGAGCAGCGACCATGGATTACCGGGCGCTGGTCGAAAACTTACAATCTGGTCATTTTTCAGGTGCTATTCTAGATGTGTTTGACGAAGAGCCTCTACCTGAGGGCTCTAGCCTGTGGCATACACCCAATCTTATCGTGACGCCACATATTTCAGCCGATGATGGCAACACGTACGTCGAAATGACACTGGATTTGGTATTTGGAAATCTGAAAAAGCATCTAGGTGGAAAACCGCTGAATAACGTCGTCGATCCAGCGTTGGGTTACTGAGGACTGCGAGTCTACCCAATGGTGTCGGTGCCACGTAAACAATTGGATTACGGAAGTACCTTACCGGGGTTCATGATATTGGAGGGATCAACTGCTTGTTTTATTGTGCGCATGACTGACAGCCCGGCCGGGTCTTTATACGAAGACATTTCTTCCAGTTTAAGCAGGCCGATACCATGTTCGGCACTAAACGACCCGCCATATTCGTGAACTAAATCGAATATCAGTTCATCAAACTCGGGCAAGCGAGATCGAAAAACTGTACCGTCGACATCATCCGGCTGGAATAGGCTTAGATGAATGTTGCCGTCACCAACGTGGCCAAAGGCGTAGGGACGAATTCCTGTCATTTTCGACTGAGCGAGCATGCCGGCCCGTTCTATAAATTCAGGAACCTGTGAGATCTTCACGGATACATCGTAGGTGTAGCGTTCTCCGGCCATCTGCTGTGCCTCGACCAAACCTTCACGAATTTTCCAGATCTGTGCGGTCTGTGATTCACTGGCTGAAATGACAGCATCGCTAATAATCGCATTGTCCAGTGCGTTCTCCAACGTATTTTCTAATGCCAGGCGTAGATCCGTACCATTAGCAGTACTGCTGTAGACCATGATGATGTGCCAGTCGCTGGAAGTCGACAAAGGGTTTCGGCAACCTGGCACGTGTTTTTCCGCCAGTTCTATACCAAGTTTTGGTATGAGTTCAAAGCTAGATAGTGTTCCGCCGCTGTCCATTCGCGCAGTTGTAAGCAGTTTTAGAGAAGACTCTAGATCTCTCAAGGCTACGAATGCGGTTTCGACCTGGCGTGGCTGGGGGTAAAGTTTCAGGACCGCTGCTGTGATAACACCCAGAGTTCCCTCGGAACCTACCAGCAGGTTGCGTAGATCGTAGCCCGTATTATTCTTTCTCAGTTCGTTCAGGTCACTCCAGATTTGTCCATCTGGTAATACGGCTTGAAGGCCTAAAACTTGTTCGCGGGCATTGCCATAGCGCAGCACGTTGATGCCCCCAGCATTTGTCGACAGGTTGCCTCCGATCTGGCAACTGCCTTCTGCACCTAGGCTCAGAGGAAAATAGCGGTCGGCGTTACTTGCCGCCTGCTGGATATCAGCGAGGATACAGCCGGCTTCCACAGTCATAGTGTCATTGATCGGATCTACGTCAGTAATCCGATTTAAACGCTTAAGGTTGAGTACGATCTGACCGCGCTTTGAAACGGCACCGCCGCACAGGCCGGTGTTACCACCCTGCGGAACAATCGGCATATGTCTGTCGGCACACATTTTCACAACCGAGGCAACTTCGGTTGAGTTAGCCGGGAGAACGATAGCCTCGGCCTCACCAACGTAGTTACCTCGTCGTTCTATTAGATATTCAGCCATCACGTCGGTTTCGCTCAAGACGTATTTCGTCCCGACGATATTGGAGATATCGCTTAAAAAATTCTGAATATTGTCGGCTGGCACTGACTTAAATTGGAAGTGAGTCTGAATCGGTAAGCTAGGTGATTATAGTCAGGTTATACGGATATCTGTTACGGTGTGCCAAATTAAGATAAATTGCTGGGTTAAAGTATGTGGGTTAGATGCAACCATTGTAGAGGTACACTGTAAATGCACTTGGTAATCCGAATTTTCTGTTACTGATCTTTAGTGGAGCACGACACATGAATAAGCCTATTCTCTATAGTGCCTGCCCGCATGATTGCCCATCCACCTGCGCACTTGAAGTTGAGTTAGATCAGGAAGGTCGTATTGATCGGGTACGCGGAGCCATTGAAAATTCTTACACCAATGGAGTTATCTGCAGCAAGGTCGCCCGTTACAGGGAACGCATTCATCATCCTGACCGGTTGACAACGCCTTTACGGCGCAAGGGGGGAAAACAATCGGGAGATTTTGAACCGATCAGTTGGGAAAACGCACTTGATGAGACAGCAGAGCGGTTATTGAAAGCGGAGCAGCACTATGGTTCAGAAACCGTGTGGCCGTATTTCTTTGCAGGCACTATGGGGTTGGTCATGCGCGATGGTATCAATCGATTGCGTCACGCGAAGCATTACTCCGGACAACACAAGACCATTTGTACAACACCCTCATTCAACGGCTTCATTGCGGGCACTGGGAAACTGGCCGGAGTTGACCCCCGGGAGATGGCCGACTCCGACCAGGTGATTCTATGGGGTACGAACGCCGCCAGCACTCAGGTCAACGTGATGAGCCATGTGCTTAAAGGTAGGCAGCAACGTGGCGCGTGCCTGGTGGTTGTTGATACCTACAATAATGCCACAGCCAAACAAGCAGATCTGTTTGTTTGTGTACGACCAGGCACAGATGGTGCCCTGGCTTGTGCCATTATGCATGTGTTGTTCAGGGATGGCTTTGCCAATTGGGAGTATCTGAACCAATACACCGACGATCCTGAAGGGTTAGAACAACATCTTAAATCGAGAACACCCGAATGGGCTTCGGCGATCAGTGGTGTCGATGTAAAGACCATAGAGAAGTTTGCTCATATGATTGGCGCCACACCCAGAACTTATTTTCGGTTGGGCTACGGCTTCGCGCGACAACGCAACGGTGCGTTTAACATGCATGCTGTCACTTCAATCGCTGCCGTCGCAGGTTCTTGGTTGAATCAAGGTGGTGGCGCATTGCACAATAATGGGGATATTTATCACTGGGACAAAACCCTTATTGAAGGCCTGGACGTTTGTGATTCCAAAATCCGGGTTTTAGATATGTCACGCATTGGCGCCATTCTTACGGGCGACAATCAAGCTCTCAGTGAGGGCCCACCGGTCACAGCGCTGTTTATTCAAAACACCAATCCAATGTCAGTTGCGCCAGACCTGAACAAGGTGCATGAGGGATTTTTGCGGGAAGATCTATTTACGTGTGTTCATGAGCAGTTCATGACTGAGACTGCTATGGTGGCTGATATCGTACTGCCGGCGACGATGTTTTTGGAACACGATGACGTATACCAGGGTGGTGGTCACCAGCACATTATTTTGGGTCCGAAAATTATTGAACCTTTAGACGACTGCCGCTCAAATCACGAAGTTATCTGTGAGCTTGCCCACAGGCTGGGAGCTGAGCATCGGGGATTTCACATGACTGCTCGCGAAATAATCGATCAAACTTTACAGGACTCCGGTTGGGGTACCCTAGAACATCTTGAAAGCGTACATTGGATTGACTGCCAGCCGGCGTTTGATGAGTCCCATTACGTTAACGGGTTTGCACACAAGAACAAAAGATTTCATTTCTCGCCCAACTGGTCTGAACTCGAGCCGCAGGGTTTTGGCCCGGAAGATAGTGTCATTCCAAAATTTCCTGATCATGTGCCGGTAATTGAGGAATCGACCGCTGATATGCCCTTTCGTTTGGTGACGGCTCCAGCACGCCACTACCTTAACTCCTCGTTTAATGAAACACCCACTTCAATACGTCGAGAAAAGCAGCCGACTGTCATGGTTCATCCTGATGACGTGGGTTCACTCGGCGTACACCATGGGGACGAGGTACGTATTGGGAATTCGCGTGGAGAATTGACGATTGTTGTTCAGCAATTTGATGGTGTGCAAAAGGGTGTGGTCATTGTCGAGAGTATCTGGCCAAACAAGGCCTTCAAGGAAGGCAAGGGCATCAATGTCTTGACAGGTGCTGACCCAATCGCACCAAACGGTGGTGCGGCGTTCCACGATAACCGTATATGGATTCGTCCGGTTTAAGGACTAATCATCCACTGACCCTTCAAAGGAGAGAAAAATGACAATCGAGAGCCAAACATTGTCTTACACAGCCGGTGAGGATGAGCTAAAGGGATACATGGCATACGACGATAAAAGTGGTAGCCCTAGGCCGGGCGTGATAGTTGTTCATGAATGGTGGGGGTTGGATGACTACATTCGCACGCGCGCGGATAAGCTGGCCGAGCTTGGGTATGCTGCATTGTCGATCGACATGTACGGTAACGGTGCTACTGCGGATAGTCCGGATGAAGCCGGCGCAATGATGAATGCGGTACTGGGCAATATGGAAATTGGCACATCCCGACTGAGAGCCGCTCACGAAGTCCTGTGCGCTCAACCGATGGTCGATGAAAAACGCACAGCCGCGATCGGTTATTGTTTTGGAGGCGCTATGGTTTTGCATATGGCTAGAATTGGCATGCCGCTTAAAGCTGTGGTCAGTTTTCATGGTGCGCTGGGGTCATTCCATGCCCCAACACCAGGAGAGATTAAATCTAGAATTTTGGTTTGTCATGGTGCTAAAGACAGCCTGGTTCCGGAAAGCGATATAGAGTCGTTCAACGCGGAGATGGCGAGCGCTCAAGCGAATGTCCAATTCGAATCCTACGAGGGAGCTCTACATGGGTTTACTAATCCAGACGCTACCGAGCGCGGACAAACCTACGGTCTGCCTTTGGCCTATGATCAACGTGCTGACGAGGCATCGTGGTCTGAGATGAAGGCTCTATTTAACGAGGTATTCTGACGACCGAGTCTGACCCCATCCGGCGTCAGGGTCACGTAAAAGACGTTTTGCGTATTTCCCGTTATGTCAGGTTCATTTTTTGCGTACTAAGCCTGCCTCTTGTGTTGTTGCTCTTAGGGTGCGAAACCGATCTTGAAAAGCTTAAAGATGGTAATAATTGTGTTCGGTGTTATCTAAAGGGTGTTGATCTGACAGGAGCTGAACTGAAAGGTGCTAACCTTAACTGGAGCTTTTTAGAACAAGCACATCTAGATCGAGCCAATCTGGCTAATGCTAACTTAAACGGTGCCCGACTTGCAGGCGTCAGCTTGCAAAGAACCGTTATGACCGGCGCGGATATTCGAAAAGCCACCCTGATCAAGGCGGTGATGAACAATGCGGATCTTCGTCAAGCTGATCTAAGCGAATCAGTCCTGAGTTATGCCCAGATGACTAGAGCCGCTCTTGATGGGGCCAACCTGACAGCAGTTGTGTTGGATCACGCCGATCTAAGTCGAGCTAGTTTAAGAGGTGCCATTCTGTTCCAGGCTGATCTAACAGGTGCTAATTTGCACCAGGCGGATCTGAGTCGCGCGAACCTACGCTGGGCCGTGCTTGAGCTGGCCAATTTGCGGGGTGCCAACCTATCGTATGCAGATCTTAATCATTCGAAA
>Ga0114996_10004748_pt1 | contig 16157 bp, 17 predicted proteins | sample ArcticOcean_MG_C_4_FD_87039 | JGI IMG/M metagenome (GOLD analysis project Ga0114996, IMG submission 87039) | Marine microbial communities from western Arctic Ocean - ArcticOcean_MG_CB4_134 | ecosystem: Environmental > Aquatic > Marine > Oceanic | place: Arctic Ocean: Canada Basin | collected...
CAGATAATTTACTATAAAGCCTATAAGTAAAAACCAGCTTAATAAAGCAGGTATTATAGAAATTAGATATGATTTATAATCTTTATCATTTCTAACCATAGCAGCTCCCCAATGAACGGCTCCCGTAAATGATAGAATTAATACTGAATAATTTATTAAATTATACAAGGCAATCAATTTTAATTCATATGTACAAACCCATATTCCTAAAGATAAAAAAATGAAGGGAAGTGCTCCACCTATTCCAAATAATAATGGAAATGAAGGTATATTCTGTAAATTAAATAAAGAAAGAAATTTTTGCATTATATTCTATTTTCCATCTATAAATTCTTGGTCCATATAAATCGCTATTAAAAAATCTTTTTTAGAAAGCCCAGAAACATCATGGGTAGACAAATTAACATCTACTTTATTATATACATTACTCCACTCGGGGTGATGGTTTAAAGTTTCAGCTTCTACTGATACATTAGTCATCCATGAAAAGGCCTCTCTAAAGTCTTTAAAAATAAAAGTTTTAGATATAGACAAATAGTCATCTTTTAAAAACCATCCATTTATTAATTGGAGGTGCTTATTTATTTCTTTTTTTGTTAATTTTTTAACAATATTTTTTTCCATTAATATTAACCTAATTTAAAAGAGTAGGGTTTGATTATAATTTTAAAAGATATATTTATAGCTTGTAAAATATAGATTTTTTCCAATATATAATATATTATATATTTATAAACATAATCTTAAACAAATGCATATGCTTTGTTTATTAAACGGAGTTTTTATTATGAAAATTGGACACTTTAGTTCTAACCCTCAAACACAATCTAAGGCAGCTGCTTTAAGCTCTGAAGATTTAGGGTTAAGAGCTTATATGCAAAAAATATATGGGTATATGACTGTAGGTTTAGCAATAACAGGATTAGTAGCATGGTTAGTTTCTGGCGCTGCAATTGATAATAATGGACAATATACGTCTCTTGGAAAAGCTTTATTTGCTTCTCCTCTTGGTTTTATATTTATGCTGGCACCTTTAGGATTGGTTATGATGCTATCATTTAGAATACAGAAAATGAAAGCTTCTACCGCTCAAACAATGTTTTGGGTTTTATCTGGTTGTTATGGTATATCTTTAGCCTCAATATTCCTTGCCTATACAGGTGAGTCTGTTGCTCGCGTATTTTTTATATCATCATCTACATTTTTAGCTGCAAGTATATATGGCTATACTACAAAAAAATCATTGGCAAATTTTGGCTCTTTTTTAATGATGGGTTTAATAGGTATTATTATTGCAATGGTAGTAAATATATTTATGCAATCTACTATGATGCAGTTCATTATTAGTGTAGCAGGTGTTTTAATATTTACAGGTTTGACAGCTTATGACACGCAGACTTTAAAAGAGATGTATGTTGAAGGTGAAAATGGTGAAACACAGGTCAAAAAAGCTGTTATGGGTGCCTTGAAACTATATCTAGATTTTCTTAATCTTTTTATTATGCTCCTTATGTTATTAGGTAACAGGCGCTAATATAGTTTAAGGTAAATATTTAAGGCGCTAACTATAAAAAGTAGCGCCTTTTTTTATTCTGCTTATTAGAGAAAGATAATTTATGTCATACGATGAGGAATATAATAAGTGGAAAAACAACCCTAATTCATTTTGGGAAAATAAAGCTAATAATATTCATTGGATTAAAAAATGGGACAAAGTTTTAGAAAGTACAGAAACACATTCATGGAATTGGTTTCCAGGTGGACAGCTTAATACCTGCTATAATTGCTTGGATATTCATATTGAAAACGGGAATGGTAACAAAAAAGCACTAATATACGATAGTCCAGTAACCGGTTTAAAAAAATCTTATACATATAATGAATTGCTACATAAAACCACAAAAATTGCAGGGGCTTTAAAGCAACATGGCGTTAATAAAGGAGATAGAGTTCTAATCTATATGCCTATGATACCAGAAGCAGTTGCATCAATGCTTGCCTGTGCAAGAATAGGAGCTATACATGTTGTCGTATTTGGAGGTTTTGCGCCAAATGAATTAGCCACTAGAATTAATGATTCCAAACCTAAAGTTATTATAGCTGGCTCTTGTGGTATAGAACCAGGAAAAATTATTGAATATAAGCCTATGCTTGATAAAGCAATTGAATTGGCTAAATTTAAAGTAAACATATGCTTTATTTATCAAAGATCTATTTGTGAGGCAAAATTAATATATGGCAGAGATTTTAATCTTCAAAATTTAATAGATAGCTCTAATTCTATAGAACCAGTTGCAGTAAAATCTACAGATCCTCTCTATATTCTTTATACCTCAGGAACCACAGGTGATCCAAAAGGTATGGTAAGGGAAAACGGTGGACATGCTGTAGCATTAAAAGCAAGTATGGAAATGGTTTATGGAATTAAACCGGGAGAAGTCTTTTGGGCAGCTTCAGATATAGGATGGGTAGTTGGTCATTCTTATATTGTTTATGGGCCTCTTTTAAATGGATGTACTTCAGTACTGTATGAAGGCAAACCTACAGGAACTCCTGATGCAGGGTCTTTTTGGAGGGTAATTAGCGAACATAATGTCTCTGTAATGTTTACTGCCCCTACGGCCTTAAGAGCTATCAAAAGAGATGATCCAAATGGTGAAGAAATAAAAAAATATAATTTAGAAAAATTTAGAATGCAATTTCTTGCTGGAGAACGGGCGGACCCTACAACAATAGAATGGACTGAAAAACACTTAAATGTTCCAGTAATTGATCATTGGTGGCAAACAGAAACTGGTTGGGCTATCGCCGGAAATTTTGCAGGTCTAGGATTATTTAAAGTTAAGCCTGGATCTACTGGTAAACCCTCTCCAGGTTTTGAAGTTGTTTGTTTAGATAATAATAACAAAGAAAAGCCTAATGGAGAAATCGGTTCTCTAGCTATAAAGTTACCTCTTCCTCCAAGTTGTAGCTCTACTTTATGGCAAGATAAAGAAAGATATAAAACTTCTTATTTAAATGAATTTCCAGGCTATTATTCTAGTGCTGATGCTGGATATATAGATCAAGATGGATATATATCTGTTATGGCAAGAACAGATGATATAATTAATTGTGCGGGCCATAGGCTTTCTACTGGTGCAATGGAAGAAGTATTATCAAAGCATAATGATATTGCCGAATGTGCAGTAGTTGGAGTTGATGACGAATTAAAAGGACAAATTCCTATTGGATTTATTGTTGTAAACTCTGGCACAGTAACTTCTAATGAAATAATAATAAAAGAAACAATTCATATGGTAAGAAATGAAATAGGACCTGTTGCTTCTTTTAGAAAAGCAATTATTGTTAAAAGACTACCTAAAACTAGATCAGGAAAAATATTAAGGAATACTATAGCTTCAATTTTTGATAATAAGCCTTTTAAAATACCTGGCACTATTGATGACCCAAATATTCTTGTCGAAATTAAAGATTCAATAAATAAGTAATATATTATGAATAAAAATATAAGGTCCTATGGGTTAATTATTTATCAAAAAAAAATATTAGTCACTAATGAAATTATAAATGATTATCACGCAACCAAATTTCCTGGAGGAGGAGTAGAAAGGAACGAAACTCCTGAAGAAGCATTAAAGAGAGAACTTTATGAAGAGCTAAGATTGAAAAGTGATATAAAGCTGCTTCTTAATGCTCCAGGAACACTTCTATCTCCATGGAATAATAAACTATATACTCCCTTATATTATTATGTAGAAACTTCAGGAAAACCCTCAATCCCAGATAATGAAAAATTAACAATTGATTACTTACTACCAGAAGAAATTTTAATTAAAGATAATGTGGCTAGACCAGAAAAAGTTGCAGTACAAAATTTAATAAAAAATAATTTGATATAGCTACTTTAGGTTGATGCTTGTTTAATTAAATTTTTAAACATAATGAATATTAATAATAGAGATACTCCACCAATTATATATGGACTATTTTTTCCTAATAATTCAAAGAAAATCCCTGCAGTTGCGGGTCCTATTATTCTTGCCAAAGAAGAAACTGATTGACTTACACCTAGAACCCATCCCCTTCTTTGTTCCGAAACAATGTTAACTAACAAAGTAGATATTGTAGGCATAAAAAAACCTAAGCCAAATGCAATTAATGCCATAGATAAATAAGCATGGAACTGCATATATGAAAGAGCAACAGATATCATACCTAAAGAAATTAATAAAATGCCAAAACGACATAAAAATGATTCACCAAAATGTTTAACTAATCTTGATATTAAAAAACCTTGAACTATAACGCCACAAACTCCAGCAAAAGCAAAAATATAACCATTCTGTTTTGGACCCCAATTATAAGTTCTTTCTGACCATAAAGAAAATGTTGATTCCATAGAGGCAAATACCACAGTTACAATAAAAGATAGTAAAATTAACTGGCTTAAATTTGGCGCTTTTAATGCTTCTAATAAACTAGTAATTCGTTTATTACTATTTGGCTTTATTAAGGACCTTGTATCTTTAAGTAAAAATAATGCTAATAACAAAGCTATAAAAGATAAAATTGCTGCAGAAATTGGAGGCAAAAATACATTAGGGTTTTTAGGATCCGCACCAGCTAATATACCTCCTAAGGCAGGACCTAAAATAAACCCTATACCAAAAGCTGCTCCAAAAAAACCCATAACCTTAGCTCTGTTTTCCTTTGTTGTTATATCTGTTAAATAAGCCTGAGCTGTAGAAATGTTTCCAGCCATAAATCCAGCGAAAGCCCTTGCAATGAACAGGCCATATAAAGTATGCGAATAAGCCAACAATACATATGCTAACATGGACCCAGCTAATGTAATCCATATTATTAATCTTCTTCCATATTTATCGCTTAAACCTCCCCAAATAGGCGCAGCAATAAATTGTGCTATGGAAAATACTACCATTAACATAGTTACTTTTTGAGGAGAGGCTCCAAAAGTTTCAGCATAGAATGGTAAAAGGGGGATTATAATTCCAAAACCAATTAAATCAATAACAACAACTAGTAATAAAGGAATCAACTTATATATCTCAGAAGGTCAAGTATATCATTTTAATAAACGACCATACTTTAAAAATTTTTCTTGCCTGTCTTTTATTAATTGTTCTTCAGTATAACCTTTTATTTCATTTAAAGCATTTTTTAAGGCTTCTTCTACATTTTTAATAGATAAAATATGATCTCTATGTGCCCCTCCAATAGGCTCCGAGATTACTTCTTCTATTATACTTTTTTCTTTAAGAAAATTTGCTGTTATACCTAATGAATCTGCAGCTAATTCTGCCTTATTATTATCTCTCCACAATATAGAAGCACATCCTTCTGGGGATATAACTGAATATATAGCATTTTGTAACATTAAGACTTTATTTGCTGAAGCTAAAGCAATTGCTCCGCCCGATCCACCTTCTCCAATAATGACACTTATGAAAGGAACCTTAATTTCTAAAGAATCTTGTATGCATGAAGCAATTGCTTCTGCTTGTCCCCTTTCTTCAGCACCTACTCCAGGATAAGCTCCAGCAGTATCTACAAAAGTTATTAGGGGCATATTAAACTTGTCAGCTAATTTCATTAAGCGAGAAACTTTTCTATATCCTTCAGGTTTAGCCATTCCAAAATTATGTTTTACACGAGAATCCGTATCAAAACCTTTTTCTTGGCCAATAACCATGACAGATTGGCTATTAAAAGAACCAATACCAGAAATAATAGCATTATCATCAGCAAAACTTCTATCACCAGATAAAGTTTGAAAATCTTTTATAAGGGCATTTATATAGTTACTGGCATGAGGTCTATCAGGATGTCTTGCAACCTGGGCAATTTGCCATGGTGAAAGCTTGCTATACGTTTTTTCAAGAAAACTATTTACATCCCTTTTTAGAGAAAATATTTCCTTGCTTGCAGTATCTAAAAGAGATAAATCTCTAATTTTAGCTTCAAGTTCAATTATAGGCTGCTCAAAATCTAAAAAATGCATAAATATATCCTTTTAAATATAAACACTTTATAAAATATAATACTTATACCAGTCAATTCTATTATTAAATAACAAAAATTTATAAGTTTATATTATTTTCTAAAGGGTGAAAAGCTAATGCTATTTTTTTTCTATCTTCTACAATGTGTGTATATATTTGTACTGTAGAAATATCTGCATGACCTAAAATTTCTTGTAAAACTCTTAGATCTGCGCCTCCTGATAACATATGCGTTGCAAAACTATGTCTTAAAATATGTGGAGAAATGGAAAAGTATGATAAACCTGCTTTTATAGAACTTTCTTTAAGTAACTGTGAGAACCTCCTAGCTGTCAGATAACCTTTCTTGCCTACTGACGGAAACATAAATGAAGAATTATTTTTATTTTTTATAAAATATTCTCTAACATTTATATAGTTTATTATTGCCTTTAAAGCATGTTTTCCAAATGGAACAATTCTTTCTCTTCCTCCCTTTCCTTTAACAAAAATAGATTGATTTTCATAATTTATTGAATTTAAAGAAAGACTGACTAACTCCTCTACTCTCATACCAGTTGAGTACATTATTTCAATTAATGCCAATAATCTAATAGAATTTGGATTATTTTCTGGTTGAATAGTTTCAATTATTTTTTGTATCTGTCTAATAGTCAACACTTTAGGAATATTATGTACTTTTTTAGGTGCTTCAATTTCCTTAGCTGGATTTGATGTAATTAATCCATCTGAATACAAAAAACTATAAAATTCTTTTATTGAAGAAACTTTTCTTAAATAACTATTTCTAGCAATGGCATTATTTGAGAGAGATCTAAACCAGCTAGAAATTATCGTACTGTCTACATTTAGCACAGACAAATTATACTTAACATGAATGAAATTCATATACGCATTGATATCAGTTTTGTAAGCTCTTCGTGTATTATGAGATAATTGTTTTTCAGATAATAGCATTTCATCAAACAATAATAAAATGTTATCATCTGCTCTCATCAAATTAATTTACATAAGAAATTGCAGCTTCAATAGCTATAGCTCTCGCATCTGCTTCTAAACCAATTTCTCTTAGTGCTCTAATTACTGCATTAAGGGCAACTAAGCCTGATTTACTTGGTCCTTCCGACCCTAGCATAATCAAACTTATTGAAACAACTTCTGCAATTCTATTATTTTTTGCCGCATCAAGTAATTGATATCTTAAGGCAGTAGCAGGAATATTTTCCATCTCAAATATATTTTTAGAACTAATTACATTTTTCCATGCCCCAGCCCTAGGTTCTATGCCCATTGCACTTAATAAAACTAATAGCCTACTGGCTCTTTTTTCTTTATCTTCTCTGCTAAAATTATCTGATAAGCCCGACCATACATCTGTTGCTTGTTCTTCACTAAAAGGTTTTGGTAAAGGTTGTCCAGCTATAGCTATTAAGGGAAGAAGCCTTAATAAACTTCCAGAAGCTTCGTAATCTAAATCCAAAGTTTTAGCTAATACTGCTAACCATTCTGAAGCTAATATATAATTGCCTCCTGCAATAGAAGCTCTAGTTGCAGATGATGCAAACCAGATAAGGTCATGTCTAGGTTTAATAGTTAATAAAATTGGCATAATTACAGAAGCATAAACCTGAAATATTTCATCACTATCAGCACTATCCAATAAAAGCCTTAAAAATCTTGCTCTTTCTATAAAAGAAGTATTTAAAGCTGCTGCTTTTAATAATAACGCTCGTGCCATAAACCCTTCCATAGATTTACTTTCTGATGCAGCTCTTGAAAATATATTCTCTTCAAATTTAAACTGTGTTGCCAACTCCCCCAAATATATACTTGATAATGAACCTGCTAAGACTGCTTTTTCAGCAGCTAGCATTCTTATTTTCCAAGATAAATTACTATTTTTAGCAACTACACTTAATCCTGAAGGATCCAAATTTAAACGATGTTTATCTAACTCTTTCCCAGGCAAAACGGCAATTAAAATTTTAAAATAAATACTATTTTTGTCAAATTCAATTTGATTAGTCTCATCCGCTAAAGTATAAATAAGTTTGGAAAATTTATCTTCACTATCTAACTCAGCTAACAATAATTCTAAACTTAATAAAGCATCATCTCTATTACCTAATATTAATTGGCAAACTATAAGTGCTTTTCTCCAATATGATTCATTAGTTCTTTTAGCAAGTTCAATTACTTCATCACAAACTTTATTTGTCTCACCTGATAATAAGCGCGCATATATTGCTTCTTTAGCAAGTACTCCTAACATATCCTCAGTTGGAACCAAATTACCTAATTCTATTAATTCATTTTTTGCTCCTAAACTTGCTAATTTAGCAAAACGTAATGGCAAAAATGTAGCCTCTTGATCTTCACTTATTATGGGTTTTCCGCTTGGGCTAATTGCTTGTAAACCCTTTTCTTCTTTTTTACTTGGTTGAAAAGCATCACTTAATAATAACCTTTTGGCTAAATTTCGCATGGCAGGTGATGGTGCATTTACAGGTAAAAGTTTTAATATAGTTAGTGCAAATGTTGAATCTGTGCCTTTCCACATCTCTAAGCCTAGTCCGCCATCTTTCTTACCTAAATTACCTATCCACCTTATATTGGTAATAGGCAATTCTGTAATCATTACCTCATTGTTTTTATTTATAGCTTGTGGATAGTCAATTTCTTCTTTTTCTTTAAAAGCATCAGGGACTATATTTTGAGGTTGAGTATAGATATCAGATATATCTTCTTGAGCAGATACATTTCTAATGAAAATAAAAATTATAATTAATAAATTAACAAAAAATTTTTTATAACTATAAACGATCATTCTCTATTACCTTTTCTATTGTATAAGATGTTACTGGAACTCCTTTATACATAATAACAATAATACCACCAATGATAGTTAAAAAGAATATCAATAAAAATATTCTAAAAAATTTACCCATATAAATTATTTTCCTTTATAATAATTCTAATATAAACTTGTAAAAAATTCATATTGTTGAGATTAAATAATATACTATCTTATATCTACAATATAGTTATTAGTCTAACCTTCTAGGTATTCAATGCAAGGACGACATAGATACTATGAATAAAATATTATATAAAAATAACATTGTAAATATAGATGAGGTAGCAAATTATATAAATAACACCCTTCTAAAAAAACCTATAATTATAGTTGGTATGATGGGTGCTGGTAAAAGCTCTATAGGTAGAATGTTAGCTAGAAGCCTTAATAGGGAATTCTATGATATAGATGAAAATATTGAAAAAAAATATAATATGAAAATATCTGAAATTTTTGAAAATTATGGAGAACAAAAATTTAGAGATATTGAACATGAAGTCATCAAAGGTATAAATAAAGGATCTAATGATATAATAGCTGCTGGAGGAGGAGCTTTTATTTACGAAAGAAATATTAATATTTTTAATAAAATTGGTTTAACCCTATGGTTAAACGCTAGCCCATTAATAATAATTGAACGGTTAAAAAAATATACTAATAATAGGCCTCTTTTAAAAGAAGTTAATTTAGAATCATATATTAAGAATTTATTAATAAAAAGAAATCCCTTCTATGCAAAAGCCCATTTAACAATAACTTCAAGTAAAATTTCTAAGAATGCAATGAAAAATAAAATCTTATTAAAAATACAAAAATATTTAATGGACAATAAAAATGACTAAAATAATTAATGTAAACATCAAAAAGAATTCATACAAAATTATTATTGGATCTAATATTATAGACGATATAGAGAGTTTGCATAAAAAATATTTTGGTCATAGGCCAAAAATAGTAATTTTTGATAAAAAACTTTCTAAATCAATATATCTGAAATCATTAGTTACTAAATTAGGAAAAGAAACTAAAAGCATATCAGTACCCTCTGGAGAAAAAAGTAAATCTCTTAATTCTCTAAATAATCTATACAATAAACTTTTTTCTAATAATATTGATAGAAGCACAGTTATTTATACTTTAGGGGGAGGAGTAATTGGAGACCTATCTGGATTTGCGGCTGCTACATATATGAGGGGTATAGATTATGTTCAAGTACCAACCACCCTATTATCACAAATTGATTCTTCAGTTGGAGGGAAAACAGCTATTAATAGCACATATGGGAAAAATTTAATTGGGGCATTCTACCAACCTAAATTAGTATTAATAGATATTAAGACTTTAAATAGCTTGCCAAAAAAACAAATGCTATCTGGTTATGCGGAAATGGTTAAATATGGATTAATAAATGATGTTAATTTTTTTTCATGGTTAGAAAAGAATGGAGAAAGTGTTTTAAAAAAGGATAAAAAGGCTCTGGAGTATGCTATAGCAATTTGTTGTAAAGCAAAATCAAAAATAGTGGCTCAAGATGAAAAAGAGAAAGGTATTAGAGCTTTATTAAATTTGGGGCATACTTTTGGACACGCATTTGAAAAAATATCAAATTTTAAATATTTTACCCATGGAGAAGCAGTATCAGTAGGAATTATGCTTGCATTTAAATTTTCTAATGAATTAAAATGTTGTCATATTGATGATGTAACTAGAGTAGCTATGCACTTTAAAAAAATTAGTTTGCCTACACATATAACTGATTTATTTCAAAAAAATATTAAATCAAAAGATGTAATTAAGGCAATGAAATTGGATAAAAAAACTGTTGATAATATAATCAAACTCATATTGGTAAAAGGCATAGGAAAAGCTTTCATTTATGATACAGTAGAAGAAAGAAAGCTTAATATATTTTTAAAAAATAATAGTTTTATATAAAGTTTTAGAATATACATATTAAATTATAAAGAAACGGTTTTTTTAAATAAATGATAATTGAAATCATAGTAATATTTTTTCTTCTTTTACTTTCAGCTTTTTTTTCTTCTTCTGAAACAGCAATAACAAGAATATCTGATGCAAAGATTCATCAATGGGATGAGAAAAAGAATAAAAGAATAAAAAAAGCTAAGCACCTTCTAAGTAAGAGAGAAAAAGTAATTGGAACATTACTATTAGGGAACAATATAGTAAATATTCTTGCATCAGCATTAGCCACTAGTATTTTAATAAATTTATTTGGAGATAAAGGAATAATATATGCAACTATTATAATGACCTCTCTAATATTTATATTTGCAGAAGTTTTGCCTAAAACATACGCAATAAGAGAATCTGAAAAATTAGTTATATATTCTGCACCAATCATAATATTTTTTACAAAAATCCTATCTCCTATTAATATTCTAGTACAAATTTTAATCAGTTTTCTTCTAAAATTAGCAAATAAAGAAAATAATAATAATGATTGGAAGCAAAATTTAAAAGGAGCCATATTATTAGCAAATAATCAAGGCAACGTTAGAAAATATGATAGAATCATGTTGGAAAGCATATTAGATCTTCACGAAGTAAAAGTTAGCGAAATAATGACCCACCGAAAAAATATAGAAAGTCTTAATATAGTAGAAAATATAGATAATATTATCTCTTTAGCTTTAAAAAGTAGGTTTACCCGGCTTCCTTTATGGAGAGACAACCCAGACAATATTATTGGTACACTACATATTAAGGATCTGCTAAGAGCCAAAAATATTAATAATAATATTGATATAAATAATTTGATGCAAAGACCCCTATTTATATCAGAAAATACATCTTTATCTGAACAATTGAACAAATTTAAAAAAGAAACTAATCAAATGGCTTTTGTAATTGATGAGTATGGTGATTTGCAAGGATTAATTACTTTAGAGGACGTACTAGAGGAAATAGTAGGTGAAATTTTTGATGAATTTGATAAGCAAACATTAGTTCCAAAAATTTTAAATGATAAAAGTGTCTCTGTTGATGGAACAATGACAATAAGAGATTTAAACCGCTTAACTGATTGGAATCTTCCAGATGATGACGCTGCAACAATAGCTGGCCTAGTAATTGATGTAGCACAAAAATTACCTGAGATTAATGAAACAGTTAAAATAGAGAATTTTTATTTTAAAGTACTGGAAAGACAAAGAACTAGAATCACAAAAATTAACATTAAACCATTTGATATAGAAGCTTAATTTATTATGATTAATACTTTTATTCAGCTATTTCCAATCATCGTGCCTACAGTATTAATTGTATTTCTAGGATACATATGGAATAGAATAGGTAATAATGTAGAACAATCAGAAATAACTAATATTATTACTTGGGTTGGAGCTCCATGCTTAATATTTAATACTCTGATAAAGCTAAAATCTTCAATATATGTAGTACAAGACATAATCATAGCAGCAATTTTAATGATATCAATAATGTTTATATGCTCTTTCGTTATATTGAAATTAATAAAATTTCCTATAAGGGCTTTAGTTAACCCAATGACTTTCTCAAATAGTGGTAACTTAGGAATGACTATTGCCTTATTTGCTTTTGGATCTCTAGGCTTAGAATTGGCAGTCATATATTTTATGATAACCTCTTTACTCCATTTTACCGTAGGGCAGTCAATTTGGTCAGGAAAATGGTCTATAAAGATTTTGCTAAAAACTCCTGTACTATTAGCAGTAATAGCAGGACTTCTTGTGAACTTTAGTGATATAGGGCTTCCTCAGACATTAACTAATACTACATCTATCCTTGCAGGAATAACTATTCCTTTGCTACTTTTTACTATGGGAATATCTATTAATAAAATTCAATTTAAGATTGAACCTAAAATAATTATTTTAATTATTATTAGAATTATTATTGCAAGTTCTTTAGCTTATATAATATGTAGTATACTAGATATTAATGGTATAGCCAAAAACATAATACTTCTTCAAGGAGTTCTTCCCGCACCAATATTTACTTATTTATTTGCTTCAAAGTTTAATGTTCATCCTCATGTAGTTGCAAATTATTTAATGACATCAACATTTATATCTTTATTTACTATTACTATATTTTTAACTTTAATTTTATAAAACTATCTTGGAAAACTAATGACTTTATCAACAACATATAAAAGAAAAAAAATTCATAATAGAAGAGTTCATTGTGAAGGCTTTAAAAGAGAAGATGGCTTGTGGGATATAGAAGGACACCTAAAAGATACAAAAACATATGATTTTAAAAGTGATTCTAGGGGTAATGTTAATGCTGGTATGGCAATTCATGACATGACTTTAAGGCTTACACTAGATGACAACTTAAAAATACTGGATATTATTGTTGTGATGGATGATCATCCATATAATATTTGCCCAGCGATTATTCCTAATTTTAAAAATTTAATTGGGATAACTGTTGGAAAAGGTTTTAGAAAAAATGTCTACTCTAAAGTAGGAGGTATAGCAGGATGTACACATTTGGTTGAACTATTGTTTCCTATTGCTACTACAGCTTTTCAAACAATATATTCTTATAAAGCTTTCAAAAAACAAAATAATAAACCTCAGAATGATGAACCTCCTCCATTAATAAACTCTTGTCATAGTTGGAATGAGAATAATGAAATAATAAAAAAATATTTTCCAAAATTTTATAAGGGTACTATTTAATTATTACGAATCACTTAATTTTAATGATAGAGCATGTAAGCCTGTTTTAAACTCTTGATCTAAAATTTTATAAACCATTCTTTCTCTTTCTATTCTATTTTTTCCTAAAAAGTATTTACTTATAATAACAACATTGTAATGACTTTCTCCAGATTCAGGTGCACTTTTATGCCCTTGATGACTTTTACTATCATCTACTACCTCTAAGAAACTAGGATTAAAATGTTCTTTAATTACTTGTTCTATGCGATTTTTTCGTTCATCTTTACTCATAAATAATACCTTTCAAGAAAGAAATAATTATAATATAAATACTATAAAATGAAATATTCTGAAAATAATATAAAAAATATATATAAAAGAAATAATTCTGAATCTCTTCAGATAGTAAAGTATTGTGAATGGAATGAGTGTAATAACAAAGGTATCCATAGAGCACCCAAAAATAGAGAGTATTTAAGAGAGTTTAGATGGTTTTGTCTGAAACATGTTCGAGAATATAATAAAAAATGGAACTATTTTTCAGGTTTATCTCAAATAGAAATAGAAAAAGAACTAAAAGCTGACTTTACATGGCACTTACCAACATGGCCAATAAGTGAAAATCTTAATAAAAATAATATAAAAGATGAATTTGATATTCTAAATTCTACAAATTCTACAAAAAGAAATGATAAAATAACTAATTCAAAGGATAATGAAATTATACAGGCCCTAAGAAAATTAAATTTACCTCTAGATTCTTCCTTGCAAGATGTTAAAAGACGGTATAAAATTTTGGTCAAGAAACACCATCCCGATACAAACATAAATAAGAAAAAATCTAATAATATATTAATTGAAATTAATGAAGCATATAAAATACTTTTAAATAACTATTAAATTATAAATCAGGAATACTAGTATGAATAAAAATGAGAATAAAGTGAATATTCGTAATGAACCCAATATTATAATAGACACAAAAAAAACTTTTGGCCTTAGTGTCAATATGGAAATACCAGGTTATTCAGAACCTGATAAACATGTTCCTGAAATTGATAAAAATTATCATTTTGATGAAGAAACTACATTAGCAATTTTAGCTGGTTTTAAACATAATAGAAGAGTTTTAGTTCAAGGTTTACATGGTACTGGTAAATCTACTCATATTGAACAAATAGCAGCGAGATTAAACTGGAGATGTGTCAGAATTAATTTAGATAGTCACATAAGTAGAATAGATTTAATAGGAAAAGATGCGATAGTTCTAGAGGAGGGGAAACAAATTACAACCTTTAAAGAAGGTATCCTTCCATGGGCTGTTCAATCAGCTACGGCATTAGTATTTGATGAATATGATGCTGGAAGACCAGATGTGATGTTCGTGATACAAAGAATATTGGAGACAGATGGTAAATTAACACTATTAGACCAAAGCAAAGTAATAAGTCCCCATAAATATTTTAGGTTATTTGGCACATCTAATACAATTGGTTTAGGAGATACGACTGGACTTTACCATGGTACTCAGCAAATAAACCAAGGACAGATGGATAGGTGGAATGTGGTTACTTCATTAAATTATCTATCAGAAAATGTTGAATCTAAAATTATATTTTCTAAAATTTCTAGTTTAGATGAAAAATTTATAGATAAGAATAATATTAATAACATGGTTAAACTAGCTAATCTTACTAGAAATGGTTTTAAAAATGGTGATCTATCTACAGTAATGTCTCCAAGAACTGTAATAACTTGGGCAGAAAATAGTGTTATATTTAAAGATATTTCCTATGCATTTAAAATTTCATTTTTGAATAAATGTGATGAAATTGAAAGAAGTACATTAAGTGAATATTATCAAAGGTGCTTTGGCGAATTACTGCCAGAAGAATGGTTATCTGCCATTATTGAAAATAAAATAACCATAGAATCTAAATAATGTCTGATAAAAAAGACCAAATTAATAATTTTAAAAAAGCAATATCTTCTACTTTAAGAGCTATTTCAAAGAAGAAAGATATTGATATTAATTTTGGTACGGATGCTTACGTAGATTCTAACTCTGTAACGCTTCCTTTACCTAGTATTAAACTTGAAGATTTAGAAAAAAGAGAAATTAGAGGTGTCGCAGATAGTATTGCACTTAAATTTAAATACCATAATAGAAAAACTCATGAATCTTTAAAACCTAAGTCTAAAGTAGCAAATAAAATTTTTGATTCTATAGAAGATGCTAGATATGAATCTCTTGGCATTATAGAATATTCTGGGATTAAAAATAACTTAGAAAAAAATATGGAGGCTAAATATAAAAATAATCACATTAATAAATTAATTAATAGAAATGAAATTGCAATAGAGGATGCAGCCAAGCTAATAATTCAAGAAAAATTAACTAATAAAAAATTATCAAAAGATTTATTAGACATTACTAATACCTGGAGAAAGGATTTAGAACCTATAATTCAACAAAGTATAGATGACTTAAAATTTAATATATTAAAACAAAAAGACTTTTCTACTATTTCTCTTAAGCTATCAAAAGAACTTCAATCTATCCAAGCTGAAGCAGATATAGATCAAGATAATAAAGATGAG
>Ga0114996_10004749_pt1 | contig 16154 bp, 15 predicted proteins | sample ArcticOcean_MG_C_4_FD_87039 | JGI IMG/M metagenome (GOLD analysis project Ga0114996, IMG submission 87039) | Marine microbial communities from western Arctic Ocean - ArcticOcean_MG_CB4_134 | ecosystem: Environmental > Aquatic > Marine > Oceanic | place: Arctic Ocean: Canada Basin | collected...
AAGCCGCCCCAATTGCCTGGTTTCGGCAAATCTCTGGATTCCTGACAAACTCGAAGCGCCAGCGCCCGGCATCATCCATCCCTGTGGCCATAGCCAAGAGGGGAAACTCGAACCCGCCTATCAGGCCTCCTGCCAGCGTCTAGTGCGGGCCGGTTTTGTCGCGCTCATCTACGACCCCTTCAACCAGGGCGAACGCGACCAGTACTGGCACCTCGACGAGCGCGCCGAGGTAACCAATTGCTGCCATGCCCACAATATGATGGGCAAGCAACTCGAACTTGTCGGCGAGTGGTTTGGCATGTGGCGCGCCTGGGATGGCATTCGCGCCCTCGACTACTTGCTAAGCCGGCCCGAAGTTGATGCCGACCACATCGGCCTGACCGGCAATTCGGGCGGCGGCACTATGACCACCTGGATGTGGGCTATAGAACCGCGCTTTACCATGGCGGCACCCAGCTGCTTTGTCACCACCTTCCTGGCCAATCTAGAAAACGAACTGCCTGCAGACTGCGAGCAATACCCCCCCGGAGTTATTGGTGCCGGCCTGGAACTAGCCGACTTCATCATCGCCCGTGCCCCCGACCCCACCCTGCTCCTGGGACAGAATTACGACTTCTTCGACCGCCGCGGCCTGCGCGAGGCCTTCGACGAGGTGCGGCGCTTCTACGACATTTTGGGCGCTCCAAAGGAAAACACCGATCTCTTTATCGGCCCGCAGACACACGGTTTCTCGGCCCATAACCAAGAGGCTATGGTCAAATTTTTTGCCCGCCACGCCAATATCGATTTCCGCCCAATGCGCCGTACCGCCGCCCTCAATACTGATGTGCTAAGGGTCACTCCTCAGGGCAATACTGTGGCTGCTGGCGCCACCCCCATCTACGAACTGATCGGCGCACGCGCCCTCCAACTCCAGTCTAGACGGCCTCGGCCAACGGCGGCAGATCTGAAAAAAAAGCTGGCGACACTGCTCCAGCTTCCCACACGCCACACTATCCCCCACTACCGTGCCTTGCGCGCTACTTCCTGCGACGGCGTCGCCATCGCTCGTTATGCCGTGGAAACCGAAGGAAATATACGAGCCATCCTGCGCAAACGCCTAGAAATAGCAGGCCACAGCCATACCCTGGACGCCGAACGCGAAATCCATCTCTACCTGCCCCATGTAGCTGCCGAAGACGATCTGGCCGACGAGCCCATGGCCGTTGCCCTGCGCCGCAAATACCCACTCTATGCCCTCGACGTGCGCGGCCTAGGCGAATCCCGCCCCGACGAGATCCGCGACTTCTTCCACCCCTACGGCATGGACTACCTCTTCCATGGCCACGGCCTGCTCCTGGGCCAGAGTTATCTGGGCCGCCGTGTCTACGATACACTCGCCACCATGGACCTGCTCGTCGATGCGGGCACCCGCCGCATCCGCCTCTACGGCCGTGGCCAGGGCGCCCTGATTGCCCTCTTCGCTGCGCTGCTCCACGACCAGGTTACCACCGTCACACTCAAAAATGCCCCGCTCTCTTACCATGACCTTACCCAGGTCCCCTTGGTGGCCTGGACGGCGGCCAGCTTCATCCCCAAAATACTGCACCACTTTGACTTACCCGACTGCTACCGTGCTCTGGGACGACGTCTGCGCCTGATCCAGCCCTGGGGGCCCGACATGCGCCCACTGGCCGGCAGATCATTAAAAGCTGCGCTTGAGCGACATAACCTGGCCAATTCCCTAGTCAAAAGCAAAATAGATTGAACGAGGACCTTTAGAGCCAATCGCTATGACATCAAAAACAGCTGCACACAGCCTCTTCTGCTGCCTTCTCGGACTCTGTTTTACAACATCGGCACAATCCGAAATCGAAGTACCTTACCAACTATCTAAAATAGATGAAGGCGTTGCCTGGGTCAGCTCCTACTGGGGGTATAACACACCCAAATTGGTCTACGATGGCGACTCCTATTATACAGTGGCGCTATGGGGCGCCGAGCAGGCCACCGGCGCCGGCGTTCTCTATAAATTTCAGGACGGCAAATGGCGTCGAGGTTATAGCTGGGACGATCTAAACTACCAGCCTGGCATGCTCCTGCTCGACAACCAACGCCACCTCATTCTCATCTATCCCCGCATAAATGACTCGCCCGTAATACTGCGCTCAATAGCGCCGGGAGATATCGACCACTTTGAAGCCATTCCGGTGCCCGCCGCCATCAATAAAGCCGGCTATATGGGCGTCGGCATCCACGACGACCGCATCGTCCTCGGCTATATTGGCGATCCCGACACTTTCAGTTTTACCGTCGCCTGGTTCGATCTGGCGACCCAGACCTGGTCGGGGCCGCACGTCATTGCCCCTGCCCAACGCCAGCAGGAACCCTGGACCACCTGGCTTTACCCCATTGTCCAGCCCGATGCCGCAGGCATCCATCTGGCGGTGAGCAATAACGCCGACCTCAGTTCCTACTATGATCGCATCCTCTACATGTACATTCCCTACGACCGTCCCGACGATGTCCAGGTCGAACAGGTCGCTCGCGTCGACCCCTGGACCAGCAATGTTTCCTTTGGCGAGGCCATGTGGCGCGACCCCGACGGCGCGGTCTACATCACTGGCCAATTCAAACCCCAGGACGCAACCAGCCAACTCCACCTCTACCAGCGCGACCCGCAGACGCAGATCTGGAGCGACCAGTCTATCAGCAGCGTACAAATAGCCGCTGTCTTCCACCACCCCGGCACAGCCCGCTTATGGATGCCCAGTACCTACGGCAGTGCCTTGCGCCTCTACACTTCCGGCGACGATGGACAAACCTGGGAACAGGCTATCCTGGCCGACTTTGCCGCCTACGACCTCGTCTCCACTTTCTTCTTGCACGGCATTACCCCATCTAGCGGCAGCTCAATGCCCGAGGTGCCCACCATCGTGTTTAGCGCCGGCCCCCACCCAAATTACCAGCTATGGTTCGCCCAATTTGATACTCGTCCTGTCAGCACCGCCGTGCTGACCGATCAGGCCGTGCTGCCGACCCATCTTTCCCTAAAACAAAACTACCCCAACCCCTTCAATAGCAACACGGCGATTCGCTTTACTCTAGCCACCGCTACCGACATCGACCTCTCCATCCACAATCTGAACGGCCAGCACGTCGTTAACTTAGCCACAGGATCGCGTCGCCCGGGTGAGCACGTCGTGCGCTGGGATGGTCGCGACAGCGATGGTCATCTGCTTTCCACCGGTATCTACTTTTACCGGCTGAGTAGCGGTAGTAAAACGACGACGCGCAAACTTCTCCTACTTCAGTAGTCGACCAAAATTATTTAACCAAACTAATCTCTCATAAGGAGCTAAATCATGAACGAACGAGATATGCTGGAAGAATTGCGCAACTTCGATACCCCTTCTATTACCAATGTCGTTGCCACCTATCCCGACCACCCTCTCTGTCTGGGACTCTACAATCCCTGGAGCGAAAACTGGTACACCGACCAGTCTATCCGCTGCATGTTTCCCGAATTGGGCCGCACCGTCGGTTACGCGGTAACCTGCGTATTTGGTGTGCCCGACCCCGCCTACTCGCGCCTGACCTTCATGGATGTGCTGGACGCGATGGAAGCGTCACCACAACCCACCATTCTCGTCTTTCAGCAAAAATTTCCCCCTGAGATCGCCGCCAAGGTAGGGTTAGCAGGCGGAAACATGACCGCTGCTATGCAGGCCGTGGGCGCCGTGGGTGCTATTTCCAATGGCCCCTCCAGAGACATGGATGAAATACGCCCCACCAAGTTCCAGTACATGCTCAGCGGCGTCACTGCCGGCCACGGCGGCATGGCCGTACACGCGCTCAATGTGCCGGTTAGCGTTGGCGGTATGGACGTGGCTCCCGGCGAGATCATTCACATGGACGAAAATGGGGCCTGCAAATTCCCCGCCGTTCAACTCGAAGCGGTATTGACCAATGTGCGCGCCCTGCAAAAAGAGGAAGAGGTCCGCATTACCCAGCTGCGCCAGGCCAAAACAGCCGCCGAAGTCAGAGCGATCTTCAGCGGCCATTCCTATGGCAGTGAAGAAGAAAAAGACAGTTAGACCGACTATGAATAAAGACATGCTCATGTTGACCTGGATTGCCCTATTGGCTAGTCCGCTTCTGTGGCTGCCCATCGCGCGTGCTGAATGGCACAAGCGGCGCGCCGGGTCCCCCTTGTTAACGCTGGCTAAAGCTAGACCGAAGGGCATGCTCTTCCTCGCCCTCTTTGTCCTCATTATCGCCGGCGGCGTGCTCATCCGCCTAGGCCATATTCTGGCCGGCGCTGCCGAACTCAATATAGGCTTGTACTTCCTGGCCCTGAACATGCGCCACTCGCAGGTTAGGCAACAGGGCTTGATCGTCGCACCGACGCGTGGTTTCGTACCCTGGGAATCGATCCAGAGCTATGTATGGCTCGACGACAGTGTCAGCCTCTTTCTGCAACCAGAACCCTCACCCTGGAATCGCAAAATGCGCCAACCCGTCATCATCTTGCAATGCATCGCCGCCCAACAGGAAGAATTCGACAAATTGTTGAACCACCACCTCGGCGCCATTCCAAATAAGGATGCCTAATCTTTCTATCCAGGTGTGTAGTTGTCAGATGACACAACAGATAGAGAACTTATTAGAAATACATTTGCAAACAATATAAGGAGAATAAATCTTGAGATTTAAAGATAAGATCACACTGGTCACCGGTGGCGCCACTGGTATCGGCGGCGCCACTGCCGAACTTTTTGGCGCCGAAGGCGCTACTAGCCTTATCCTCGACTACAATGGCGAAGAAGGTCAGGCCAACACCAACCGCATTATCGCCGCCGGTGGGCAAGCCGCCTTCTACCAAGCGGACATCAGTTCCGCAGCTTCTGTCGCTACCGCCTGCAAATCCATCGCCGCAGATTACGGCCGCCTCGACGTGGTCGTGTGCAGTGCCGGCGTGCTCACGGGCGCTTATAGGACCATCGAAGAACTACCTGAAGAAGAATGGGATACAACCATCGACACCAACCTCAAGGGCACGTACCTGACCTGCAAATACACTGCTGCTCTCATGGAAAAAGCCGGCAGCTCCGTACTCCTACTCATCGCTTCGGGCGCCGGTGTGCGCGGCAGCAGTTCCTCCTACGCCTACGCCGCCAGCAAGGCAGGCATGCACGGCATGCACTACAAACTGCAAAGCGAACTGGGCCCCCGCGGTGTGCGCCTGCACGTCGTCTGCCCCGGCAGTATCGCCACACCGCTCAAGCTCGACAATATCGCTCAGGCCGCTACACTGGCCGGGGAGGACCCCGAAGCAGCCAGGGAGCAAGCGCGCCAATCCCTGGGCGATCCTATGGGCATCGCCAAAGTGCTGGCCTTCCTCTCCTCCGAGGACGGTTCCTACATCAACGGCACGGTCTTCACCCGTTAGGCAGCACTTCTTTGGCAATCACGGCGCGCGTGGTCACCGGAAATTCACCCGGCTCACAGCACTGGCAGATCTGCACGTCCACTGCCCCGCTCATAATCATATAGGCCTCTTCAAAAGAGAGGCCGCCTTTTTCTTGCATGAGTTGCACCATCTCCTCGGCAGCCATGCGTGCCGCCGCCCCCAAGTCGTCGTGCTCACCTGTAGTCACCCAGCAATCCGCTGTCTCGATCAGCGGTCGGCGGATTGTTGCCCCCTTAACCAGGTCGACTTTCACCCGGACCTCGGCACAAATCTCCAACCCGATAAAAGTAATTTCACCGTCGCCCATAGCCCCGTGTACATCCCCAATCCCCAACAGCGCTCCGGGATGGGCCACGGGCAAATAGACCTTACTGCCTACAATAGCGTATTTATTGTCCATATTACCGCCGTGAGGACCGGCAAAACCAGTGCTCAGGCCCTCTCCGGCCGGTGCCGTGCCGATGACCCCAATCATAGGATGAGTAGGAAAGGAGATGCGCTCATCAAAGTGCACTCGATCCCCTCGGATCTCGACAATTCGAGTCGCGTACTTATCTGCCATATGCGCCAGCAAACCTTCACCCGCTTTGACGGCGAGAAAGCCCCTATCCGCCAATTTGATTTCCACTATCTCAACACACAGTCCATCTCCCGGCTCCGCCCCGCGCACAAAGACCGGACCGGTCGCCGGATTGGACCCGGCTGGGTTCGGGTGCTCAAGTAAATCCTCGTCCTTCTGTATGGTTCCAGTGCGCGCATCGTAGGTTTCTAATACGACTTCGTCTCCTGAATCGATTTCCAAAACTGGAGGGTGTGCCTTGTCCAAGCTATAAACGATGTGGTCGCGGGTGATGTGGTGTGTTGCCACGATAAAGCTCCTTTGTTGCAGTTTCTCAATTCGACGTATCGCAATCTACTAAATTTGCCATCTCTCATCCAACGTTTTAAACTTACTGCTGCAAAAATTCACCGCCAAACATGTCATTAAGGCGTCAAGAAAACCCTTGCACCAACTAATATAGAAACGAGCAACCCATGGCAACCGACATAGACCATCGCGACATCGACCGCGATATCTGGGAAAAAGAATTAGAAGACTTTGTCCCCTCCACCGTCTACGATATGCATGTCCACATGTGGTCCGACGCCCACCGCGGCAGTAACGAGAGTCCGCCCGGCGGCCTGCGCCTGGAAATCGACTACCAGGACCACCTCGACTGGGCCGCCCAACTCTATCCCAATCGCAAAATACATTACCTCGTCCTAGCTACTCCCCTCGTCGGACTGGACGCCGAAGGACACAATAATTGGATGGCCGCACAGATGAAAGCCGATCCCAAGTCGGCAGTCAATATGCTGGTCACCCCCGACATGACGCCCGAGTACGTGGCCGAACAGGCGAAAAAACACAAATTCTTCGGTCTTAAACCCTACCGCTCCTTTGCCCCAGATCCCAACAACGGCCGCATTCGCGACTATCTGCCCGAATCCCTTATCGAAGTAGCACACGACTTAGGCCTGGCCATCACCTTGCATATGAGCAAGAAAACTGGTCCAGCCGACCCCGAAAACCAGCAGGACTTGCGCGAGTACACCAGCAAATACCCCCGCGCCAAGTGGATTCTGGCACACTGTGCCCGCGCCTTCAACGCTTTTATGATGCAGGAGGCCATCCACTTCCTGGTCGATCTGCCCAACATTTGGTACGACACTTCGGCGGTGAACGACCTCTACTCACACTTTTTGCTGATGAAACACGAAGACCGCAAACGCGTCATGTTTGGCTCCGACAACATCGTCGCCGGTTGTATGCGCGGCAAATATGTCACCTGGGGCAAGGCCTGGTACCAGTTCGAGGGTTTTCCCAACTTGACACACTGCGACCCCACCCCGACCCTGGTCATCTATGAGCAATTGCGTCAAGAGCGCCAGGTCGCCGATATGCTGGACCTGACACCTGGCGAAATTGAAGACCACTTCTGCGGCAATGCTGAACGTTTTATCGAAATGGTACGGGGACAGCAGCAATAAAAAAATCCCCCTGGACGGCATAATCCAGAGGGACCACAGGGCAATACTAACTTGAATAGCGCGCCCCCAAGGTGGGGACTTTTCAGATCTGTCCTGCTGTTGCCAAGCTGGGAGCGTAGGAGCAAACAGTGGGACAGCGATCTGAACACTTAATTACTTGCAAGTAACGTGCCAGGCGGACATAATACTAATTAAATATCTATTTTTAATAAAGTTAAATTAATAATAAGCCATTAATTATTTATCTGTAAAAATGACTCCTTTTCGCAACACTTTTTAAAAAATTTAACTTTAACATATTTGTTAACAATAGTTTATATTTGAATGTTTCCTTTTCGCAACACTGATTCTAAATAGAATCATTTTATTTACCCCTAAAAGCTCCTGCCTCCAGGCCGTACTTCTTTATCAACCGCTGAAAAGACGAGCGATGTAAACCCGCCTGCTGCGCCGCCCGCGTGACATTGCCACCGTATTCCTGCAGTAACTGCCCTAAATACTCGCTCTCAAATGACTTCCTGGCACCCACAAAAGATAGATGGGTATCGATGGCAAAGGGCGCTTCACCGCCCTGTTGCACCAGAGTGGCCGGCAGTACTTCCGGCCCAATAATACCGGATTCGGTCAGCAGAAATGCTCTTTCAACCACGTTCTGCAACTCCCGTACATTGCCCGGCCAGGCATAATTCTGCAATAACTCTAGCGTCTCCTGGGCGACGCCGCCAATCTGCTTATCCCCCTTCTGATTTAATCCTTCGAGAAAGTGTTCGACCAGTAGTGGAATATCTTCGAGTCGCTCGCGCAGCGGCGGTAAAACGATGGTAATGACATTGAGTCGATAATAGAGATCGCGGCGAAAATGCCCCTGCTCAATGATCTTTTCCAGGCTCTCATTAGTCGCCGAAACCACTCGGATATCGATGTCGATGAATTCATTCCCCCCAACGCGGCGCAACTTGCGCTCTTGCAGAACGCGCAACATTTTTACTTGTAGGTCTAAACTCAGAGTCGAGATTTCATCAAGGAAAACCGTGCCGCCCTGAGCCGCCTGCAACAGACCGACTTTGCGGGCATAGGCGCCCGTAAACGCACCGCGCTCGTGTCCAAAAAGCTCACTCTCCAGCAAATGTTCGGGCAAGGCACCGCAATTAATGGGCAAAAAAGGAGCGTTCCGGCGCGAACTATTGTGGTGCAGGCTCCCGGCAATCAATTCCTTGCCCGTGCCGGTCTCCCCTTCGATCACCACGCTGCTGGCGCTGTCGGCGATCTGCTCCACCAGATCCATAACTTGCTCCATGCCCTTGCTGCGGGCGACGATACCCGAAAACCCGGGGCGAATACGGAGCGCCTGGCGCAAGCGGATATTCTCCTCCTCGGCGCGCCGGTACTGGGTGATGTCGAGTACCACGGCAACGGTCCCCTCAAAACTGCCATCCAATGCCGTCAGTGGCGAAGCATAGATCAGCACATTGAGTGACTGCCCGTCCTTGCGATAAAGCCTGCTCTCGTAATAATTGCGCAACCCCTGCAAGCGTTGCTGTGTCAAATCTCGATAGCGCCCAAATTCCTCCATATCGGCCAACTCCGACAGATTCATGCCCACCAGTTCGTCTTCGCCATAACCCAACATCTCCACCATAGCTGGATTGACAAAGGTGAGATTTTCGTGGGAATCCGTCAGACTAATACCGGCAAAAGCCATTTCGACCAAAACGCGATAGCGCTCCTGGCTCATGCGCAGCGCCTCCTCCACCTGCAAACGCTCCTCTTTCGACACCTGGAACTGCGCCACCTCCTGCCGCAAGTAAACTAATTCCTCCAATAACTCTTCCCTACTCCTGTTATCCTCTTTCATTATCCACCCTTCAAAGACGGATTGAATCAGTGTAGCTAAAAACTACCATCCCAGTTCAATATATCCCCGCGCCCCTTTCTACTCAAGCAATCTGCCCACCCATCCACCCATTGCCTCTCCGTTTTCTCCCTGAATACGCTTGATCGAACCTTTTGTAACCCTTAACTTTGTAGTTCAAGAAGGAATATCATTAGAGGGCCCAGACCACGGGAGATCAGCGTTGGAAAAAAGGCATCCAGGAACCAGAGCTTGGTACGCAGGTAAAAATCCTCCGCCCCCCGAACTGGTGAGCCAAGTCGAAGCAGCGGACGAAAGCCAAGTACTTTACGACCATGTCAATCACGATATGGAGGGAGAGTATGTGGACATCATGAAGTCCGTCTACAACGAGATGGACACTCTTAAACGCAATCCCTCTGACTTCCGCACCTGGACGCCAGAAGACGGCAACGAGACATTTCTGAAAGTCATATTCGACTTTACCTCGCCAGATCTACGCGAGCGCGTTCAGATCCTTCAACAACTGGGCACCTTTAAGTTTCGCAGCATGGACGGTCCGGACGAAAAAAAGACGAAGATCGCCGCAATCTTCGCCGAACCCGATACAAAAGACTACGCCACCAATCTGGGCAACCAGGCCAGACGATTGGGCGCTATCTGGACGCCCAAAGAAGAATCGCTGCTGTATTTCATCATCAATCAACCGGCCCAGGTCGGCCGCATGCTGGCTGAGCGCCTCAGCCCGACCAATACGACGCCGTTTAAATTGGTCGGACACCCCTTTGCCGATATCCATACCAAAATCCTCAAACCCCTGACCGAAACCAAGACCGTGGCGTATTCGCGCGACTCGGAGATCCACCTGGTTATGGACGTGCGCACTGTTCTCGAGGCATGGGATCAGGATTCCGAAGTCACCGGCGGGTGCGAACAATTCAACCTCCTCGAAACCCTGCTACTGCACGAAATCGTCGAATTGGTGCTCATTGAGACCGATCCAGAAATCCCACCCCTGTACGCCCATATCATCGCCTGTACTTTCGAGCGCTATCTCAAGGATACGCTCCTCAGCGTCGCGGTAGAAGACTTCTTCCTTAGCTGGCCTCAGCCTTCCAATCAGGAACTCGAGGCGGAATACAGAATCCAGATACAGCAGCAAATGGCCCAAATCAACGCGCTCTTAGGAGAGGATGAGATGCCTGATGATGAGGAGGACGACAATCTCGACGACCTGCCCTTAGACGACGCCGTGCCTCTTCCCAAGAAGAAGAAAAAGAAAAAATTGGTGAAAAAGAAGGTTTTAAAAAAGAAAAGGCCCCCTGAATAACAAAATCTATTTGGGAGCCGTGCATTTATTAAAAAATAGAGCGCGTTGTAGCGCACGCTGTTTTTCTATTCTAGTTCTTCTGCTTCTTCCTCTCCTCTTTGGCTGACCAGTTCCTTCTGCAGCTCATCCAAGGCACTTTTCCTGGCTTGGAGTTCCTCTTCGAGCGTGCCGATGCGCTCGTAGAGTTCCTGCACTTTCTCGTTCTGCACCAGATCGAAGCCACCTTCAGCTTTCAATCGTTGATAGACCTCAGTGCCAAGTTCGGCCTGACAGCGGTAAATCTTGCTCTTTAGCGCTGCAATATCTAAACGGACCCGCCCCAGGCGAGTCAATTCATCGGCCCGACCTAGCGCCGTGGCGGCGCCGTCCTGCAATCCCCGTACTAAATTCTCCCAGAGACGTTCCACTGGCCTTACTCCTCTTGCCGAAGGCGTTCGAGTTCGGCAATAAGCGTTTGTTTATTGGCGCGCGACACCTGTCGACCTTTGAGGTGAGCCCTCGGCGCTTGCCGTACCAATTGACGCAATTCACTTACTGACATGGTATGCAATTCTTCATTGACAGGACGCTCAGTCGCTCCCGGAGCCGCAGCGCGAAAATTGGGCCGGCCGCCGTTCTCCAGTAACTCGAGGAGATCGCTGTGCGGACGGGCGATAATGTGGTGGCTGACCACTTCGCTGACGCGTTGGGCTGCTGCTACGCCGGCCTCGACTGCCGTCTGCACCGAGGCTACGTCGCCGTAGAAACGCAACGCAACTAATCCCCCCCCAATGCGCTCAAAATCGACCAAACGCACATGGGCCGCTTTGGCCGCAGCGTCAGCCGCTTCAATCACGCCGACCATACCGCGCGTTTCGATCAGTCCTAGGGCCGACTGCATGGCATATTAGAATTTAGACGGCCAACCGGGCTGGCCTATCTAGAATCGTCCATTGTATAAGGAAGCAATGCCAGATAACGCGCCCGCTTGATCGACTGGACCACGTGGGACTGCTGCTTGCGCGTGGCACCGGTGCGCCGGGCAGCTTCGATCTTGCCGGTCGGCGTCAAGAACATGGTCAGGGTGCTGAGACGTTTGTAATCGATGTCCTCAAGCTTTAGCTTGACAATGGCTTCTCTACGGCTTCTCTGGTTGATAATGACTGCTCCTGTTTCACATATTATAATTAAAGAGATGGAAGGGAAAAATTAGGCTCTAGGAGACGTAATGTCAATATCCGCAACGACGGGTAGATTATGCACAGCCGCCCGACGCACCCTGGCAATCATACTGCTCTCGAGCGGACTGGCTATGTTCGGCGCCCACCCCACTCTCTTTGATCGCAGCACAACCTATGCCTTGGCTATTTCCGCGCTGGCTGCCGCGTGGGGGGGTTTCCTGCTCACTTGCCGCAACGTCCGGACATCGGCCTTGCCGCCCACTGCCCTATTGGGGCCAAGTAGCGTACTCATCGGCAGCGCCGCGCTCTCCATCTTATTCAACGCGGATGCTGCCTGGAGCAATATTTTGCCATTGGTAGCACAGTTGCTACTACTGTGGCTGGGATGGTGGCTGGCCGCGGAAAATGGATCGCTCTCCCTACTCGGAGGCGGCCTGTTGGCTGGCACTGTGCTTATCGGCCTCCATGCCCTCCTGCAACACTGGAATCTAGACCCCCTGCCGCCTCTTGCCTATTTCGATGACCGCATTCTCTCCGTCTTTGCCAATCCAAACCACCTAGGCAATTTCGCCGCCTGCACCCTACCTCTAGCATTAGCCTTCTTTTTTTACCGTTCCACGGCCTCTTTATCGACTTATATTCCCGTCGGACTCTCTTATGCCGCCCTCCTCCTGTCGGCTAGTCGCGGCGCCTGGGTGGCGGGATTGGGGGGATGCCTGGTAGTCGGAAGCGGATATATCTTTGCCGTGCGCAGCCAAAAAGCGCCATGGCGACCTGTAGCGCTGCTCTTCTTAGGCCTCTTATTTGTTGGGCTTACTGCCTTGCTCTCCCAACGGCCGGCTATCCACGGCCCCCAAGGCCCTATCTCTATAAGCGAGCGCGCCCTCAGTGCCACAAATATTATTGGCAGCGGCACTATCGAGGATTCCGCCCCCCAAGGCACCACTGCCCAAGATCCCACCATTGAGGATTCCACCATCAACCACCGCTACTTTCTCTGGCAGGTAACCTGGCAGATGGTGCGCGACCACCCCATCTTGGGCTTGGGATACGGCAATTATCAGATCCGTTTTCCCCATTATCGCAATGCCCATAAAAATAGTGCGCGCTTCGCTCACATGACCCCGTCTCAGCGCCTCGAACAAACGCCCTATGCCCACAATGAATACCTGCACTTACTGGCCGAAACCGGTCCACTAGGGCTGTTGGCTTTTCTCGTCTTGGTTGGCAGTGGTCTATGGGCCGGAGTCCGCACTGCTTATAATGCGGGCAATCTACTCATCTGGGGAGCAATCGGCTTTATTATCGCTATGCTCATTCACAGTCTAGTTAGCTATCCTCTGAGGTTACCATTTAATGGAATGTCTTTTTGGATACTACTTGGTATCATATACAAAAAGAAAATACATTTATTTTAAGTACATAAATCATTTAAAAAATTATATGTTACATTAGCTTATTGAATATACAGCATTTTTTCGTTAAAGAATCCTTTCCAACGTCCGATAGTATGATTAGAAACTATTTGATACTAAATTGCAGGCTTGAACCTCCTGCTTCCCGATCGATCAAATAGTCTTTATGGGACCTAAAAGTCCCCTCCGGAGTTTACCCACTCTGGAATCTTCCGCCTTCGGAGTCCCCACTCTGATTTGCGGATCGCAAACATGGCTTTTTGCCCTGTCGCCCTAAAAGGCAATAGGGCATTAGCTTTTTAGCGTACTTAGTCAGATGCAGTGGCTGCCAAACTCGCGGTACTCTCGCACTGGAAGTTGGCGATATTGGCGCACCAATTTTTCTAGCCGTTCGCACACTAGAGAAAAAATCCGCTCGCCTTTTTCGGCACTAGCTGCAAACGCATCGCCCATAATGCCTGTGTCATTCAATGTATCGCGGCGGCGCTCAGCAAATACGGCAAAAGCCAGATCGTCGACAAAAGGCATCGTCCCCGAATCATCCTTTTCTGTGCGACTCTTGTCGACCATGTGATCGCGCAAATGCAATTGCACCGCCGTCTCCCATTCACCGCCGTGGCCCACTCCCTCATCGGTGGCGCTCCAGGCGAGCAATTCCTTTTCTACTACATCCCACCAATTGAAACTGAGAGTGAAAATATCTTCCTCGGCCACTTGCCAGCTCACAGCGCGACAGGGCGCCGAATTGCCGCCGTGGCCGTTGATAGAAATAATGCGTTTAAATCCATTGGCGTAGATACTGCGAAAAACATCGGCCAACAGCGCCTGAAATGTCTCTAATCGCAGGCTGATGGTGCCGGCAAACCCCATATTGTAGTGCGTAAACCCCGACCACACGGGCGGGGCGACAATAACCGGAAAATCCTCGATGCGCTGCGCCACTTCGACCGCCATATAAAACGGCCCGGAGATGTCCACATCCATAGGACAGTGTGGCCCATGCTGTTCCACTGAACCCACTGGCACAATGACCACTGCATCGCGCTCCAAGGCCTCGTGGAACTCGTGGCGCCACATTTCCTGCCACAATACTTTCTTATTGGAACCATCGTACGATGCTCTATACATTTTACTTCTCCCGCGGGTTTAAGATTTGCATAATCTGGTGGTGGTTCATGCCCTGGGAGCGCATTTCGGCGTATTTGGCCTCGTCGATGCCGCCGCGCTGGAGAAAACTGCGGATATCGTACGCCCCCTCCTGTTCCAGCGGCAATTTGCCCTCGTCGATCATCAAACCCAACGGGTATTGCTTCTCCTCCAGCGGCAGGCGTACGACCCGATGCTGCCGCGCTGACTCGTAGAGTGCCATCATGATCTCCACAGTGGCTCGCGCCTTGTCGCCGGCGCCGCGGTGCTCGGATGTCCCCTCGATCCAGGTGACCAATTCGCGCACCTGTGCCGCGTTGGTATTGCCGCCAATGCCACTGATCTCCTCGGGCGCCATACCCAGATCCACATCTTGCCACCCGCCAGATGTAGCGTTGAACAAACGCACCTGCGCTTCGCTCACCTCCATCATGCCCTCGCTACCCCGCAACCAGAAGGTCCCCGCCGAAGCGCCCTCTCGCATCAGATCCGATTGGATGAAAAGTTGGACCCCGTCGGCAAACTGCACCAAGCCCAAACAAGCATCTTCGATAGGTGTGTTGCGCTCGTGGCGGTCGGTGTAACGCTCCACCGCACCCATGACCCACTCGGCCTGAGGATCGCCCAACACAAAACGCGACCCATCGATGGTGTGAGTGCCCCAATTAGTCAGCCCCTCGGCTACTTTATTGTCGACCCGCACTACTTCGCCGATCGCCTTTTCCTCTACCAGTGCGCGCGCTTTTTCCCATCCTGGCGTAAAACGCCGCTGGTGGCTGATCGCCAATTTAGTGCCGCTCGCCGCACAGGCTTCGATCATGCTGTCCGCCGCGGCCATGCCGATGGCCATGGGTTTTTCGCAGATAATGCCTTTGACGCCGGCTCGAGCTGCGGCAATGGTAGGCGCTGGGTGCAATAAATGCCAAGTGCACACACTGACAATGTCGGGCTGGACTTCCTCCAGCATCTCCTCTATTGTTTCGTGGCCGTATTGTAGATCGTACTCTTCCATGTACTGCTGCCGCGGCGCTTCCAACGGATCGACGACGGCGACCAACTCTACTTCGTCGACCAGGCCGTACCCCTCGGCGTGGGCGTGACCGATGGAACCGCAGCCAACGATAGCTGCCGTATAACTTTGAGCCATGAGTGCTCCTTGTCAAAAGTGCATCCGAAACAGTTATTTTATATAGACGGTTAATATAAACCCCAACTATAGTCCCGATCAATATGAACGCCGTACGCATTAATTCTCGCCTCGATATCCCGTTGGTCGAACTGCCCTTTTCCTTTACGCGCAGTCCGGGACCCGGCGGCCAGAATGTCAATAAACTCAACACCCGCGCCGAACTGCGCTTCGATCTGGAGCACAGCCCCTCTCTCAGTCCGACGCAACGCCAGCGTCTGCTCACCGCGCTGCAAAGCCGCCTGAACCGGGACGGCATACTCATTATTCACTCTTCCCGCTTTCGCACCCAGGAACGCAACAAAAAAGATTGCATCGACAAATTCACCAATTTATTAGAAACCCATCTGCGCCCACCACCGCCCAAACGCCGCCCCACTCGACCTGGTAGGACCGCCATCCAGAAACGCCTAGATGGCAAGAAAAAAACCGCTCAGAAAAAAAATCTACGCCAACGTCCTTAGCCCGAATTATTCATAAAAAAGGTAGTTTCCTAGGCCAAGCAATTGCATTATTATGAGGTTACGACAATAACCTGAACGCAACAAACTTGGAGGAAACTACCGTGGAAGTTCAAGATAC